>Ga0335081_10012158_pt1 | contig 13952 bp, 15 predicted proteins | sample Lox_Sample_35_FD_206713 | JGI IMG/M metagenome (GOLD analysis project Ga0335081, IMG submission 206713) | Soil microbial communities from Loxahatchee National Wildlife Refuge, Florida, United States - Lox_Sample_3.5 | ecosystem: Environmental > Terrestrial > Soil > Wetlands | place: USA... | reverse complement strand
CACCGCTGGCTCACCAAGGCCATCGAGAACGCCCAGAAGAAGGTGGAGGGCCACAACTTCGACATCCGCAAGAACCTGCTCGAGTACGACGACGTCATGAACCAGCAGCGCAAGTCGGTCTACCGGCTGCGCCGCATGGTGCTGGGCTTCGGAGCCGGGGTCCCGGTGGTCGAGTTCGACGAGGACCCCAAGAGCAGGAAGAAGACCCGCCGCGAGCGGGTCTGGACCTACGCTGACGAGCGCGAGCACATCCTCGACCTCGTCGAGGACCTGGTCATCGACATGGTGGCCAACACCTGTCCCTCGGGGGCCTCGCCGGCCAAGTGGGACGTCGACGCCCTGAGCGCGCTGGTGAAGGACCAGTTCGGCCTGGAGGTGAAGTTCTCCGGCGCGCCGGCCGGGCGGGCCAGCGACGCGCGCGGCCAGGTCGAGGAGCAGGTCTACAACGTGGTCGAGAAGGCCTACCGGGCCAAGGAGGAGCAGCTCGGCCAGGACCCCGACGGCGTGCCGGTCCTGCGGCGCTGGGAGCAGTACATCTACCTCCAGTCCATCGACCAGCTGTGGAAGGACCACCTGCTCGCCATGGACCACCTGCGCCAGGGCATCGGCCTGCGCGGCTACGGGCAGAAGGATCCCAAGCAGGAGTACAAGAAGGAAGGCTACGAGATGTTCGTGCAGATGACCTGGCGCGTGAAGAGCGCGGTCATCGGCAACATCCTGCGCCTGCAGCTCGTCCGCCAGGAGACCGCCCAGGAGATCGAGGCCAAGCGCCTCGCTCTCGCCCGCCGCCAGCGCATGGTGGAGAGCCACGGCGGCGACGGCGAGGGCGCCGCCAAGCCCAAGCAGGAGACGGTGGTGCGGACCGGCCCCAAGGTCGGTCGCAACGACCCCTGCCCCTGCGGCTCGGGGAAGAAGTACAAGAAGTGTCACGGCGCCACCGAGGCGACCGCCTGAGAGCTGCCCCGGGGCTGCCAGCCCCGGGGCGCGGCGGCCGGGCGGAGACGACCTTTGGCGAAAGACCGCACCCTGGCCCAGGGCGGCGCCGCACCCCGGCCCGGAGGGCCGGCCAAGGGGATGGCCTCGTGGGCCCGGAGCGCCCGGGCGCTCCGCCCGTCAGCCGCCGTCGACCGCGGTGGGCAGCGCCAGCTCCGGCTGGGAGGGCAGGTTCAGGACCGCCTCCGGGATGATCTCCACCACGAAGTCGATGACGTCGCGGCCCGACAGCATGCCGATCGGGACGCCCCGGTCGTCGACGAGCGGGATGTGGCGGAAGCGGCCCACGCTCATCTTGTTGAGGGCGTAGGCGAGGGTGTCCTTGCGGCGCAGGGTCTCCGGCGCCCGCGTCATCACCTTGTCGAGCCTGAGCGCCCCGTAACGCTTGCGCCCGATGACGCGGTGGAGCAGGTCGCGCTCGGTGAGGATGCCGGCCAGCCGGCGCGGCCGCTTCTTCTCCACCACCAGCACCGCCCCGAGCCGCTTCTTCTGCATGAGCGCGATGGCCCTCGCGACCGTGGCGTCGACGGGGAGGGTGACCGCCTGGCAGGGCTTCACGTCCTCGAGGCGCGTCTCGAGCAGGGCCCGGCCCACGTCGGCCTGGCGCCTGATCTCGAGCTCTCCCTCGTCGCCCTCGAGCGGTGCGTCCCCTCTCTCCTCGACCTCGCCCTCGACGTTGTCGGGTAGCATGGCTCCTCCGTGCGGAAGGGCTCGACGCGAACGTCCCTCGCGAGCACACGAGATCCGAAATCCGGGTCCCCGGCAATGACCCGAAGGGGGGTTCAGCTGCGAACACCCGCACCCTTCGATCTCGACCTCACCGTCCGCAGCCACGGCTTCTACGACCTTCCGCCCTGGACTTACGAGAAGGAGCGAAGGTGCCTTCGCCGGCCGCTCCTCGTCGCCGGGGGCCGGCCGGTCGAGGTGGACATCGTGCCGCACCCCGGGGGCGGCCTGCGCGTCGGCGTCCGGGCGGCGGGGCGGCTTTCGGCCGCCGAGCGGCGCGAGGCCCTGGCCCTCGTCCGCGCCTGCCTCGCCCTCGACGAGGACCTCGCCCCCTTCTACGCCTGCATCGAGGAGCTCGGGGCCGGCCCGCGGCCGGGGTCGCTGCCGTCCCTCGCCTGGGCGGTGAAGCGCGGGGCCGGACGGCTCCTGCGCTCGCCGAGCGTCTTCGAGGACGCGGTGAAGACCCTCTGCACCACCAACTGCACCTGGGCGCTCACCCGCGTCATGGTGAGGAACCTGGTCGAGCACCTGGGCGCGCCGGCCCCCTCCGGGGCGCGCGCCTTCCCCACCCCGGCGGCCATGGCAGGCCGAGGCGAGCGCTTCTACCGAGAGGCCATCCGGGCCGGCTATCGCGCCCGCGCCCTCGCCGCCATCGCGGAGGAGGTCGCCTCGGGAGCGCTCGATATGGAGCGCTGGCGGGAGAGCTCGCTCTCGACCGAGGAGCTCGCCTCGCGCATCCGCGAGCTGCAAGGCTTCGGCCCCTACGCCACCGAGCACCTCCTGCGGCTCCTCGGCCGCTACGAGCACCTCGCCCTCGACGCCTGGCTGCGCTCGAAGCTCACCCGGCTCCGCCGGCGCAGGCGCGCCCCGAGCGACCGCGCCATCGCGCGCTGGTACGCGCCCTACGGGCGCTTCGCCGGGCTCGCCATGTGGCTCGAGGCCACGGGCGACTGGCACGCCAAAGAACCCACCTGGCCCTGAGATCCCGGTCAGGTCTTCGAGCGATGAGCTCCTCCGGTGCCGCCCGGCGAGCCCGATGGGTGGCCGCCCTCGGGAGGCGGTGAGCGACCGCACCTGCCGGCTCGTCGACGCGCGCCGGGCCTCTTCCCTGGGACGAGGGCGCCGAGCGGGCGAGGGTCCTCGCGCGGACGCTCGCGGCCCTGGGCGACCCGCTCCCGGCGCCCCCAAGCGCCGCCCGGCGGGCCTCGCTCCGCCTTTGCCTAATCCGCGCGCCCTGCCAAGATTCGGGCGATGAAAGCCGCCTTCGTCCTCATCCGCTGCGAGCTCGGGCGCGTGGAATCGGTCGCCAACGCCATCATGGAGATCGAGGGCGTGTCCGAGGTCCACTCCATCACCGGGCCCTGGGACCTCATCGCCAAGCTGTACGCGCCCGACTACGAGGCCTTCGGCGACCTCATCCCCGATCGCCTGCAGAAGGTGCCGGGCGTCCGGGAGACCGAGACCCTGCTCGCCTTCCGCGCCTTCAAGCCCGGCGGCTGAACCCTCAGTGGCTGTAGTCGCGGCGGTACATGCGGACCACCGCCACGAGGAAGCTGACCGCGAGCGGCCCCACCAGGAAGCCGACCGGGCCGAAGACGGCCAGGCCGCCGAGGAGCGCGAAGAAGATGACCGCGCCGTGGATGGGCACCCCCCCGCGGATGATCATGGGCTTCACCACGTTGTCGATGAGGGAGACCACCCCGAAGGCCCAGGCGAGGAGGAACACCCCGGCGGCGACGTGGCCGGTGGTGAGCTTCACCACGCCCACGGCGAGGACCACCACGGTGGCGCCCAGCGCCGGCACGAGCGAGAGCACGAAGGTGACGAGGCCGAAGAAGGCCAGGTTCGGCACCCCGGCGATGGCGTAGCCGACGAGCGCCAGCACCGACTGGACCCCGCCGGTGGCGATGGTGGAGAAGAGGACCGCCACCGAGACGCGCCTGAACTCGCGCAACAGCTCGGAGACCTGGCCCCGCTTGAGGGGGATGGCCTCGTTGAGCCAGTCGACGAGCCCCGGCCCGTCCACCAGGAGGAAGAAGAGCGCGACCAGCATGACCGCGCTCTGGAGGAGGAAGCTGCCGGTGGCGGTGAGGACGTCGGCCAGCACGCCCGCCGCCCGGGCGCCCTGGGCGGTCGCCACCTCCTGAAGGCGATCGAGGCTGCCCGGGAGCGCCTGGCGCAGGTGCTCGGCCATGGGCTGCAACCGCTCCGGCGCGCGCAGGACGAGCGCGTGCAGGTTCTCGTCCTTCAGGGCGCCGCGGAGCCAGGCCACCCCGTTCTCGATCTGCGGCACGAGCACCGCCCCGAGCGAGAAGAGCGGGCCGAGGACCGCCAGCAGGACCGTGGCGGTGAGGAGGAGCGCCGCCACCCGGCGGCGGCCGCCCAGGGCGCGGGCCAGGCGGGCGGTCGGGCGCGCGAGCGCCCCGGCCAGCACCGCGGCCACGAAGAACGCGGTGGCGAAGGGGGCCGCGATGCGCACGAGCAGCCCCACGGCCAGGATGGCCAGGACGACCAGGGCCGCGTGGGCGGTGCGGGTGGTGACCATCGAATCCTCATCGTCCGGGCGGCCCTCGGGGCCGAGCGGGCGGCGCATCTTACGACGGGTCCGATCAGAAGTTGAGGTGCACGCGCTCCGAGGGGATGCCGGCCCGGGCCAGGGTGGCCTTCACGTCGTCGACCATGGCCGTCATGCCGCAGACGAAGGCCACCGTGACCTCCGGCGGCGACCCCCCGAAGCCCAGCGAGTGCGCCACCACCTGCACCCGCCCGCGCACGCCCGGCCACGCCTCGTCCTCGCGCGAGGGGCAGAGGACCACCCGCACCCCTCCGCGCTCCCAGGCGAGGTGCTCGCGCTGGTAGGCGAAGTCGCGCCCGAGGCGCTGGCCGTAGAAGAGGGTGACCCGGCTGTAGTCCTCGCGGCGGCGGAGGATGTGTTCCACCAGCGAGCGGATGGGGGCGATCCCGGAGCCGGCCGCGAACAGGAGGACGTGGCGGCCCTGCGCCTCCTCGAAGGCGAAGCCCTTGCCGAAGGGCGCGCTCACCGAGAGGGTGGCCCCGGGGACGGCGTCGGCCACCGCGGCGTCGGCGACCTTGCCCCCGCGCTTCACGAGGAGCTCCACCTGGCCGTTCGCCCGCGGGGCCGAGGCGAGGGCGAAGTAGGCCTCGCCCGAGCCGGCGTGGAGCTTCACCACCTGGCCGGGCCGGCGGTGGGCGTCTGCGAAGGGGGGGGCGAGCTCGAGCCGGATCGCCCGCAGCATGGGGGTCTCGTCCCAGGCCTCGAGGACGCGAGCGGGGGCGAGCGGGGCGGCGGCGAGCGTCACGCGCTTTCTCTAAGAGCCATCCGGTAGGGGCGGCAACTCTTCTCCGCCGCGCGGGCGAGACCTTTCGGCCGAGCCACCCTCGCGCGAGCGGAGGGCGTGCGCAAGGTTGACCCCGACGGACGATCGGGCCGGGTCGAGGAGCGTCCGCCTCTCGGAAGGGGACGCCGCGCCGCCCGCCGCGCGCGCTCCTGGGTGGTCGAGGGCCCGAGACGATCGCCGCCCCGAGGACGAAAGGCCCCGGGCCGGGAGCTCACCCCGAGAGGCAGCCTCCGGCGCACCCTCGTCGCGGCCCTTCGCGCGCGAGGCCGCGCATCGGCGGACACCGCCTCGCCGCTCGGGCTCCCGGCACGGGTCAGTACTGCAAGAGGGCGTGCACCTTGCCCGGGCCGAGCCGGCGGGCGCCGTGCAGGAAGCCGAGCTCGAGCAGGAAGGCGTAGCCGACGAGCTCGGCGCCCTGGCGCGCCACGAGCTTTCCCACCGCGTCGGCGGTCCCGCCGGTGGCGAGGACGTCGTCCACCACCAGCACCCGCTCGCCGGGGCTCACGGCGTCGAGGTGCATCTCGAGGGCGTTCTCGCCGTACTCGAGCGCGTACACCTCGCGCACGGTCTGCCAGGGCAGCTTGCCGGGCTTGCGGGCGATGGCGAGTCCTGCCCCGAGGGCGATGGCGAGCGGGGCGGCGAAGATGAAGCCGCGCGACTCGATGCCTACCACCTTGGAGACCCGATCGCCCCGGTAGCGCTCGGCCATGAGGTCGATGGCACCCCGGAACAGCGCGGCGTCCGAGAGCACCGGCGTGATGTCCTTGAAGACGATGCCCTTCTTGGGGAAGTCGGGGACGTCGCGGATGCGCGCCCGCAGCTCGTTCAGCATGGCGAGAGACTACACCAGCGAACGGTCGGCGCCCATGGCGCCCCGGGGCCGGCGATCTCACGGCAGGTAGAGCAGCGGATTGCGCGGCCTCGTCCCCTCGCGCACCTCGAAGTGGAGGTGCGGTCCGGTGGTGCGGCCGGAGTGGCCCACCCGCGCGATGGGCTGCCCGGCCGCGACGCGCTCGCCCGGGTGGACGAGGATGGTGGAGGCGTGGGCGTAGAGGGTCATGAGACCCTGGTCGTGCCGCAGGATGACGATCGAGCCGTAGCCGGACTGTTCGCCGGCGTAGACCACGGTGCCCTTGGCGGCCGCGCCCACCGAGGTGCCCTCCGGCGCCGCGATGTCGATGCCGTCGTGGCGCTGGCCCTGCCGAACGCCGAAGCGGCTGTAGAGCACCCCGCGCACCGGCCAGGAGAGGGGAGCGGCCCGCCCCGGCCTCGGCGCCGGACCGGCCTCGGCGGGCGGCTCGCGCTCGGGGAGGGTCACCTCGCGCTCCGGCGAGGCGCTCCCGGGCAAGGGTGGTACCTCCACCGAGCGGGAGGCGCCGGGGATGAACAGCTCCGACCCCACCTCGAGGTGCTGCGGGTCCTTGACGCCGTTCACCTCCATGAGCTCTTTCGGGGCGACCCCGTAGCTGCGCGCGATCCGGTAGAGGGTCTCGCCCTTGCGCACGAGGTGGAAGACGCCCACGAGGTCGGGCTCGACGTGCTGTTCCTCCAGGCCGCCCGGGGGTTCGGGCGCGGCGGGCCCGTGCGTCGCCTCGGGGGGCGGGGGGGCCGGTGGCGGCGCGGGTGGCTCCGGCCGCGGGACCTCGGCGGGCGGGGACGCCGGCGGTTCCTCGGCGGCCGGGGGGAGGCGGTGAGGCGACCCGTCGAGCTCGTCCTCGGCCGGGGGGAGGTGGTGAGCGCACGCCAGGGCGAGCACGCAGGCGGCGGCCGGCCACCCTCCCCGGCTCAAATCGAGGGCTCCTTCCGGTAGCCGTCGACCTCCCAGCCGGCGAGCGCCTCGAGGAGGCCCTGGTGCGACCAGTCGAGCTCGAGCGGCGTCACCGAGGCGAGGTGGTCGAAGAAGACGCAGTTGCAGTCGGAGTGGGGGATGTCGTCGCTCTTGGCACCCTCGCCGCCGATCCAGTAGTAGGCCCGGCCGCGCGGGTCCTTCTTCTCCACCACCTCGTTGCCGTAGGTCCGGCGGCCCAGGCGCGCGAAGCGGAAGCCCCGCACCGGCCCCTCCGGCACGTTCACGTTGAGCAGCGCCGGCGCGGCGGGGGGCGAGCGCACCAGGCGGTGGGCGAGGGCGGCCGCGAAGGCGGCGGCGTGCTCGAAGCGATGCGGCGGCGGGGCGGCCAGCGAGACCGCGATCGCGTGGCAGCCGAGCAAGGCCCCCTCCAGGGCGGCCGCCACCGTCCCCGAGTAGTGCACGTCGCTGCCGAGGTTGGGGCCGTTGTTCACCCCCGAGAGGACCAGGTCCGGCCGCCTCCCCCGCAGCAGCTGGTTCAGGCCGAGGTAGACGGCGTCGGTCGGGGTCCCGTCGACCGCGAAGCGCCGGGGGCCGACCTCGGTGATGCGCAGCGGACGGTGCAGCGAGATGGAGTGGCTGGAGGCCGACTGCTCGCGGTCGGGGGCCACCACCCACACCTCGTCGTCCGGGAAGGCCGCGGCCAGCGCGGCGAGCCCCGGCGCGTGCACGCCGTCGTCGTTGGAGAGCAGGATCCGCACGAGCGCGAATCTACCACCGCGCCGCCGGCGATGCCCGAAACCGGCGCGCCCCCCCGGCGGGCGCCTCCTAGGTGCGCAGGGCGAGCACGATGAGGGCGAGGGTGACGAGGCCCGCGCCGACCACCGCCCAGCCGAGCTCGCGCAGGCGCTTCGGGGCGGGGCGAGCGAGGCACACCACCAGCGAGAGGAGCGGCGTGGGGACGAGCGCCAGCGCGGCCGCGCGAGGCAGCCCGGCGAGCGCCAGGGCGGCGAAGGCGAGGAGGGCGAGCGCCGCCACCGCCACCGCCCGGGCGGTGCCCGGATCGCGGCGGCCCTTGGAGCGCCCCCGGGCGAGGACCGCGCGCACCGCCAGGGTGGCCGTGGTGAAGGAAACGCTCCACACCCCCCAGGCGGCGAGGGCCTTGGGCGGCGAGACGCCGCCGCACAGCGCGACCGCCAGCGCGCCCGAGGAGAGGGCGATCCCGATCGCCACCTCGCCGAGGAGGGTCTTCTCGCGCCCCTTCGCCAGAAGGGTCGCCACCAGCACCCCGAGGGCCAGGGGCGGCAGGAGGGCGAGCCGGGCCGGGGCGGGCGCGAGCGCGCATCCGGCGATGCCCGAGAGGGCGGCAGCGCCGAGGAGCCGGGAAAGCAGCCGGCGCGCGCGCGGCCCGTCCGCCGCGCGGGCGCGCCGCCCGCGCTGGCCGAGCGCGACGAGGAGCGGCTCGTGGGCGAGGAAGAGGAGGACGACGGTGAGGGCGAGGGCGCCGGAGGCGAGGGTGGGCCGCCCGAGCGCGAGCGCGGTCGCGAGCGGCAGGGCGAGCTGCCCGTAGGCGCCGTGCTCGTGCGGCACGAGGGCGCGGGCGCTCCCGCGTCCCGGAGGCGGGGTGGGCGTCGGCATGCGCGCGCCGGATTGTAGGGCGGCGCGCCGGGCGGCTCTAGCCCGGGGCGACCGTGGCGGGCGGAGGGCGCCCGAGCACCCGCGAGAGCAGGTCCGGCCGATCGGTCATGATGCCGTCCACCCCCGCGGCGAGGAGCGCGCGCATGTCGGACTCCTCGTCGACGGTCCAGACGAAGACCGACAGGCCCTGGCGGTGGAAGTGCTCGACCACCGCACCGTCCACCAGCACGCGGGAGGAGCCCGGGAAGCGGAGCGGCAGGTCGGCCACCTCGTAGCCCGGGGGGCCCTGGGTCGCCCCCGGGATCCGCGCCGCCACCACGTGGCGGGTGGCGGCCTCGCGCGGCAGGAAGTGGCAGGCCTCCGGCAGGAGCGCGCGCAGGCGCTCCCCCTGCTCGTCGTGCTCGGAGCCGAGGCAGACCCGGTCCACCGCCCCGGCCTCCTTCACCGCGGAGGCGAGCGCCCGGGCGAGCGCCGGGTCCGGGCTCTTGGCCTCGATGTTCATCCGCTGGCCGGGGTAGAGCGCGATGAGCTCGCGCAGGGTGGGGGGCGAGAGGCCCTGTCCCCGGAAGGGGAAGGTGCGCCCGCCGTCCCCGGAGAAGTGGAAGCCGGCGTCGAGGGCCCGCACCTCGGCGAGGGTCCGGCCGGAGAGCGTCCCCGGGCTCCCGGTGAGACGGGTCGTCTCCTCGTCGTGAAACACCACCACCTCGCCGTCGGCGGTGAGCTGGACGTCGAGCTCGAAGGCGTCGGCCGACAGGCGCGCGGCCAGGGCGAAGGCGGGCAGGGTGTTCTCCGGGGCGAGGCGGGCGCCCCCACGATGGGCGACGAGCCAGGGCCTCGGCCGGTCGAGATAGGGCTTCACGCCGCTCCCTTCGAAAGGCGACGTCGCGGCGAGCCGGGTGCGCCGCGGCGGGCGAGGGCCCCCGCGCGGCTCACTGTATGGTCACGCCGAGCCCCTCCACGATGCGCGCCTTCTCGGAGAGGAGCCAGGCGTCGGTGTCGACCTGGATGGCGTCCTCGTGGGTCCCGGCCCGCATGATGAGCCAGGGCTCGCGGGTGAGCCGGGCGTCGACGTAGATGGGGAGCCCGAAGAGCGAGAGGGGGGGCTCCGCCCCGGGCTCGCAGGGCCAGAAGAACTCGGCGAACCGATCCTCGGGCACGAGCTCGATCGCGATCGCCTGCAGCACCCGCTGCAGGAGCTCGAGATCGACCTGGGCGGGCGCCGCCACCACCGCCAGCGCCTGCCGGCCGTCCACGTTCAGCACCACCACCTTCGCCACCCGCGCGCCGCTCACGTGCTCGGCGGCCGCCAGGCGCTGGGCCGCCACCGTGCGCCCGTGGACGAGGTGCTCGAAGGATAGCCCGTGCTCGCGCAGGTAGGCGTCGATCATGGTCGGGATCATGGGATCACCTCGAGGAGAATCGTCGCGCCGCGCCGCGGGGGCCGCAAGCGGCCCGGGAGGGTCCCTAAGGTGGGGCTGCGCGGGGGCGCGCACGCCGCGGGCACCCGGCCTTGCGCGAGGGCCCCGGCCCCTTATCTCCCTTCGGGTGACGGCCCTCCGCTTGAAGGTGCTCGACGGGATCGCGGACGCGCCGTCCCGGGACTGGGACGCGCTCTCGGCGCACGAGCCCTCGCTCGCCACGCCGTTCGTCCGGCACGCCTTCCTCGACGCGCTCGAGGCCTCCGGGTGCGCGTCGCCGCGCTCGGGCTGGCGCCCCCGCCACCTCACCCTGTGGCGCGGGGAGAAGCTCGTGGCGGCTGCGCCGGCCTACGCCAAGGGCGACTCGGACGGGGACTTCTCGAGGGACTTCGGATGGGCCAGCGCCGCCTCGGAGGCCGGGCTCCCCTACTACCCGAAGCTCGTCCTCACCGTGCCCTTCACCCCCGCCACCGGGCGCCGCCTGCTCGTGGCCGGAGGCGAGCAGCGCTCGCGGGTGGTCCCGGTCCTCCTCGGGGCCGCCCGGGCCCTGGCCGAGGAGGAGCGCCTGCGCTCGATCCACGTGCTCTTCCCCTGCGAGGAGGAGGCACGCGAGCTCGAGGCGGCGGGCCTGGCGGGGCGGGTCGACTTCCAGTACCACTGGGTGAACGCCGGCTATCGCGACCCGGCCGAGTTCCTGGCGCGCTTCTCCTCCAAGCGGCGCACCACCATCCGGCGCGAGCGGGCCGCCCCGGCGCGCCAGGGCATCGCCATCCGGACCGTGCGCGGCGAGGAGCTGCGGGCGGGCGCACGCGGCCTGGCGCGGGAGATGTTCGAGCTGCACCAGGCGGCTGTCGACCGGATGGCCTGGGGCATGCGCTACGTGAACCGCGGGTTCTACGAGCGCGCGCTCGCCGCCATGCCCGAGGCGCTCGAGATCGTGGAGGCCCGCCGCGACGGCTCCCTCATCGCGGCTGCCTTCAACGTGGCCTCGGCCACGAGGCTCTACGGGCGCTACTGGGGCTGCCGCGAAGAGGTGCCCTTCCTCCACTTCAACGTCTGCCTCTACCACTCGGTGGACGAGTGCATCCGCCGCGGCCTCGACGCCTTCGAGGGCGGGGCGGGTGGGGAGCACAAGCTCAGCCGGGGGTTCGAGCCGGCCCTGACCCGCTCGGCCCACCTGTTCCTCGACCCCAGGCTCGACCGGCCGGTGCGGCGCCACCTCGCCCTCGAGACCCGCGAGCGCGAGCGCGCGCTCGAGCGCTGGCGCGCGGGGGCCCCGGTGCTCAAGGCCGCGGACGAGCGCACCAGCGGAGGGTGAGCTCGCGGCCGAAGGCGGCGCCCCCGGTCCGCCGGGCGAGCGCCTCGGCCTCGCCGAGGAGCCTCTCGAAGGCGGCCGGCCCGAGCGCCGGGCCGACGTAGGAGAGCGAGGCGAGCAGGGCCCTCAGGCCGGCCCCGTCGAGCCGGGCCTCCTGACGGAAGGTCTCCACGGCCGGGACCCCTCCCGGCACCGCCAGCCCGAAGAGCTCCCGGGCGGCCTCGGCCGGGCGGCCGCGCGCCCTCGGGTTCGCCCGCAGGAGCAAGGCGGCGAGGCCCTCCATGAAGGGGGTGCGGGCGAAGCGGGCCAGGACGACGGCCAGGACCCCGCCCGGCGCGAGGAGCCGCGCCACCTCGCGCCCGGTCAGCTCCGGGTCCACCCACTGGAGGGCGTCGGCGAGGAGGACGAGCGCGAAGGACCCTCCGGGAAGGTGGGTCTCCTCGGCCCGTGCGTGGATGGCGGCGAGGGGCACGCCCTCGGGACGGCGGGCGCGCAGGGCCGAGAGCATGGCCCGGGCCGGCTCGACCGCGGTGACGGCGAGGCCCAGGGCCGCGAGGGGCAGGGCGAGGTGGCCGGTGCCGGCCCCGAGGTCCGCCACCCTCTGGCCCGGGCCGCCCGAGAGCGCGAGGAGCCGGCGGAGGAGCGCCTCGGGGTAGGGGGGGCGCGACGCGTAGGCCTCGGCCACGCGGTTGAACACCCAGCGGCGCTCCTCCTCGAGGCTCACGGCCCGTCGGCCCACGGGTCGAATCTAACAGGGTGCCGCACGGGCGGGGGTGCGCTACATTCCAGGCGCCCGTGGGGAATCCGGTCGTCGCGATCAGGAAGGTGAAGAAGCGCTTCGGCGCCTTCGAGGCGCTCGCCGGCATCGACCTCGACATCGAGGGCGGGGAGATCTTCGCCCTGCTCGGCCCGAACGGCGCCGGCAAGACCACCCTCATCTCCATCGTGGCCGGCCTGCTGCGGGCGAGCGAGGGCGAGGTGAGGGTGCTCGGCCACGACGTGGTGGCCGACTACCGGCAGGCCCGCACCGCCCTCGGGCTCGTGCCGCAGGAGATCAACTTCGACCCCTTCTTCACGGTCGAGGAGTCCCTGCGCATCCAGGCCGGCTACTTCGGGGTCAAGCTCTCCGAGGTGCGCCTCTGCGAGATCCTGGAGGCGCTCGACCTCACCCACAAGCGCAAGGCCAACACCCGGTCGCTCTCGGGGGGGATGAAGCGGCGCCTCCTCATCGGGAAGGCGCTCGTCCACGAGCCGAAGGTGGTCTTCCTCGACGAGCCCACCGCCGGGGTGGACGTCGAGCTGCGCCAGTCCCTGTGGCGCTACGTGCGCGTGCTGCGCGACCGCGGCACCACCATCGTCCTCACCACCCATTACCTCGAGGAGGCCGAGGAGCTGGCCGACCGGATCGGGGTCATCGACCTCGGGCGCCTGCTCGTGGTGGACGACAAGGACGCGCTCATGCGTACCTACGCCGGCAAGACCCTCCACGCCACCCTGGCGAGGCGGGTCCCGGTGCTGCCGCCGCAGCTCACCAGGCTCGGCGCCCGCCTCGAGGAGGACGGCCGGGCGGTCTCGCTCTCCGTCGAGCCGGGTGAGTCCTTCGGACCGGCCCTCTCGGCGTTCGCCGAGGTGGGCCTCCCCTTGAAGGACGTGGAGACCATCCGCATGCGCCTCGAGGACGTCTTCGTGCGGCTCGTCCACGGCGAGCGCGGGGAGGACGGGGCCCCGCGCGGAGGGGACGCCCCGTGATGGGCCTCGGACTCAGGACCCTGCTCGACAAGGAGGTGCGCAGGTTCATGCGGGTCCCCGGGCAGACCCTGCTCTCGCCCATCATCACCACCGCCCTGTACTTCGTGGTCTTCGGGTTCTCCCTGGGGAGCCAGATGAGGCAGGTGGAGGGAGTGCCCTACGCCCGCTTCATCGTGCCCGGGCTCGTGACCCTGGGGGTCGTCTCCAACGCCTTCCTCAACACGGCGTCTTCCCTGTTCGTCATGAAGCTGCAAGGGACCATCATCGACATCCTCGTCTCCCCGCTCGCCTACGGCGAGATCCTGGCCGGCTTCCTCGGGGCGGCCGTGCTGAGGGGGCTCCTCGTGGGCCTCGTCATGTGGGTGGTGGCGAGCCTCTACACCGGCTTCGAGGTCGCCCACCCACTCTTCGCCCTGCTCATGCTGCTCCTCGTGGCGCTGGCCTTCGCCGCCCTGGGCTTCATGACCGCGGTGTGGGCGAGCTCCTTCGAGCAGGTGAACTTCTTCCCCACCTTCATCATCACCCCGCTCACCTTCCTCGGCGGCGTGTTCTACTCGGCGCGGGCGCTCCCCTCGGCGTTGCGCCGGTTCACCCTCGTGAACCCGGTGTTCTACATGGTCGACGGCGTGCGCCACGGCGTGCTCGGGCGGTCGGACGCGCCTCCCGCCGCCGGGCTCGTCTTGGTGGTCGTCCTGTGCGCGGGCGCCATCGCCGGCGCCTACGCCATGTTGAGGACGGGCTACAAGCTGCGCGGCTGACCTCGTCCGGGCGGTCGTCGCCCTGCCGAGAGGGGGGAGAGCTCGCCGGGGCCCGCCTCGGGAGGCCTTCGGAAAGGTGGGGCAGGGCCAGTAACCTGCGGGGCCCTCGCGACCTTGAGTCGCCGAGGAGGCTTCCCTTCGAGCGGCCCGAGGCGGACGAACGAGCCCAAGAGCCCCGGCGGGGGCCCACCGACGCCGAGGCGGTGGAGC
>Ga0335081_10012157_pt1 | contig 13952 bp, 9 predicted proteins | sample Lox_Sample_35_FD_206713 | JGI IMG/M metagenome (GOLD analysis project Ga0335081, IMG submission 206713) | Soil microbial communities from Loxahatchee National Wildlife Refuge, Florida, United States - Lox_Sample_3.5 | ecosystem: Environmental > Terrestrial > Soil > Wetlands | place: USA: Florida... | reverse complement strand
GCGCCAGCCCGCCGCCGAAGATGCCACCGAGGAGGAACTGGCCCTCGGCCCCGATGTTCCAGACGTTGGAGCGGAAGCACACCGCCAGGCCGAGCGCGCACAGGATGAGGGGGGTGGCCTTGAGCCCGAGCTCGGTGAGGGCGCGCGTGCCGTTCCAGGGCTCGAGGAGGAAGACCGACAGCGCGCGCAAGGGATCCTTGCCGAGGGCCAGGAAGAGCGCGCTCGCCACCGCGATGGTGACGAGGAGGGCGATGACCGGCGAGAGCGTCCCCATGAGCCCCGAGGGGGCCGGCCGCGCCTCGAGCCTCAGCACGGCGCCGCTCCGCTCGTCTCGAGGGCTCCCGCCCGCGGCCCCTCCGGCCACAGGCCGCTCATCCACTCGCCGATGAGCTCGACGCTGGCCGCCGAGGTCGCCACGGTGGGGGAGAGGCGTCCCTTGGCCATCACGTACAGCCGGTCGCTCACCTCGAAGAGCTCGTCGAGCTCCTCGGAGACGAGCAGCACCGCGCAGCCGGCGTCGCGCAGGGCCAGGATCTCGCCGCGGATCTGGGCGGCCGCCCCGACGTCGACGCCCCAGGTCGGCTGCGCCAGCACCAGCACCTTGGGGACGGCGTCGATCTCCCGCCCCACGATGTACTTCTGCAGGTTGCCACCCGACAGGCTCTTCGCCGGCGCCCCGGCCCCGGAGGCCTTGACCGCGAAGCGGCCGATGATGGCCTCGGCCTGCCTCTTGAGCGCCCGCCTATCGATCCAGCCCAGCGCCCGCAGGGCCTCCCGGCGGGTGAGGAGCAGGTTCAGGGCGAGCGAGAGGCCGGGCACCGCCCCGCGCCCGAGCCGCTCCTCGGGGACGAAGTGCAGGCCGAGCCGGCGGCGGCCGGCGGCGTCCATCCGCCCGATCCCCCGTCCGAAGAGCTCCACCGCCGAGACCTCGGCCCGCGGGTCCTCGCCGGAGAGGGCCGAAAGGAGCTCCTGCTGCCCGTTGCCGGAGACCCCGGCCACCCCCACCACCTCGCCCGACCGGACCTCCAGGGACACGCCCTCGAGCGCGACCCCGAAGCGATCCTGCTTCGGGAGCCGGAGGTCCTTCACCCTGAGCGCCACCTGCCCCGGATTCCGCTCCCGGTGCTGCAGCCGGGGCGGCTCGGCGCCGATCATGAGGCGCGAGAGGCTGGCGGTGGTCTCCTGGGCGGGATCGCAGGTCCCGACGAGCTTCCCCCCGCGCAGCACCGTGCAGCGGTGGCAGAGGGAGAGGATCTCGTCGAGCTTGTGGCTGATGTAGAGGATGGAGCAGCCGGTGCCGGCGAGCTGGCGCAGGGTGGCGAAGAGCTTCTCCACCGCCTGGGGGGTGAGCACCGAGGTCGGCTCGTCGAGGATGAGGAGCTTCGGGTCGGTGAGGAGCGCCCGCACGATCTCGACCCGCTGGCGCTCGCCCACCGAGAGGGTGTGGACCGGCCGCTCGGGCTCCAGGGTGAGGCCGTAGTCCCTGGCCTTCTGGGCGATGCCCTGCCGCACCTCCGTGAGCCTCACCTGGCGGGAGAGGCCGAGCCAGACGTTCTCGGCCACCGTCAGGGTGTCGAAGAGCGAGAAGTGCTGGAAGACCATGGCGATGCCGAGCGCCCGCGCCTCGTGGGGGGTGCGGACCTCGACCGGCACGCCGTTCCAGTGGAACTCGCCGGCGTCGGGGCGCAGCGCGCCGTAGATGATCTTCATGAGGGTGGACTTGCCGGCCCCGTTCTCGCCGAGGACGGCGTGGATCTCGCCCGGCAGGACGGTGAGCGCCACGTCGTCGTTGGCCACCACCGACGCGAAGCGCTTCGTCACGTGCTTGAGCTCTAGCCTGGGGGCGGTCACCGTGGGCTCGGGTCCTCGATGTCCTGGAGGGTCGCCCGACGAGGTCGAGCGCGTTGCGGTGGAACGGAGCGCTAAGGGCTCTTCCTGGCCCGGATGGGCGAGACGAACTGGTAGTCGATGTCCCAGGGGAAGAAGATCCACTTGTCCTGCTTGAACTCCTTCACGAAGGTGTCCACGATGGGGCGCCCGAGCGGCTTGGCGTAGAGGGTGGCGAAGTGCGCCCGGGGCAGCTTCTCGCGCACGGCCTTGGCGGTGGTCCCGGTGTCGACGAGGTCGTCGATGAGGAGCCAGCCCTCGCCGTCGCCGTCGATGGTCTTGAGCCACTGCAGGGCCCCCTGGCTCTTCTGGGCCCCGCCCTCCTCCCCGCCCGAGCCGTAGCTCACCACGCAGATGGTGTCGATGAGCCGTATCTCGAGCTCGCGCGCCACCAGGGCCGCCGGGATGAGCCCGCCGCGGGTGATGGCGACGATGCCCTTGAAGTCCCCGAGCTCGCTCAGCACGCGGCACAGGTAGCGCGCGTCGCGGTGCAGCTCCGGCCAGGAGATCACGATCTCGTCCTTGTACGGAGAAACGTCGGCTTTCTGCACGGCTCCCTCGCCGTGAGCGGAGTGAGGGTCTTGGGCCATGATGTGCTCTAAGATACCTCGAAGGCCCGACAGGTGACGCCATGAACGACCGCTTCACCCTCACCCCGGCGGACGAGGCGATCCTGCGCCGATCCTTCGAGGTGGCTCGCCGCGCCCGCGCGCGCGGGACCCATCCCTTCGGAGCGGTCCTGGCCGGTCCGGCGGGCGAGATACTACTCGAAGCCGAGAACGGTTACCTCCCTCACCGCGACATGACGGCGCACGCCGAGCGGCTGCTCGCCAGCGAGGCCTCCACCAGCTACGGGGCGAGATTCCTCGCCTCCTGCACCCTGTTCAGCTCGGCCGAGCCGTGCGCCATGTGCGCGGGGGCGATCTACTGGGCGGGGATCGGCCGGGTGGTCTACGGCCTCTCGGAGAAGGACCTGAAGAAGCTCACCCTGGCCCACGACGAGAACCCGACCCTCGACCTGCCCTGCCGGACGGTGTTCGCGGCCGGCCAGCGCGCGGTGGTGGTGGTGGGCCCGGCGCTCGAGGAGGAGGCCGCCCGGCTCCACGAGGGCGCCTGGGGCCCGGCGCACCCCTGAGTCGGCCGTCAGTACGGCACCCGATCGGCCTTGGAGAGCCAGGCGTCGAAGACCGCCCGCGCCTCGGGGAGGGCGAGCCGGATCATCTCGAGGCGCCGCGCGGCCGGCGGCCGCGCCACCTCCTCGTAGATGAGGGCGTCGTCGAAGCCGATGCGGGCCGCGTCCTCCCGCCCGTTCGCGTAGTAGACGCGATCGAGCCGCGCCCAGTAGATGGCCGCGAGGCACATCGGGCACGGCTCGCAGCTCGTGTAGAGGTGGTAGCCCTTGAGGTCGAAGCGGCCCTCCTTGGCACAGGCCGCCCGGATGGCGACCACCTCGGCGTGCGCGGTGGGGTCGTTCGTGGAGGTGACCCGGTTCTCGCCCTCGCCCACGATGCGCCCGCCCTGGACCACCACCGCCCCGAAGGGGCCACCGCGTCCCCCCTCCATCCCCTGCTGCGAGAGGGCGATGGCGCGCCGCATGAACGTCTCCGGGCTCATGGCAGGGCCTCCAGCGTCTTCGGGGCCGGCGGGGCGCTCGCCGTCGCCGCCCTGAGCTTCAGGAGCTCCGCCGCCACCGCGATGGCGATCTCCGCCGGCTCCTTGCCGCCCACGCCCGGAAGGCCGATGGGGCAGGTGAGCCTCCCGAGGAGCTCGGCCGAGGCGCCGCGGGCGAGGAGCTTCTGCTCGAAGCGCGCCCGCTTGGTGGCCGATCCGATGAGGCCCAGGTAGTGCTGGTCCCCGCGCCGGAGCACGGCCTCCACGATCTCGAAGTCGAGCGCGTGGGAGTGGGTCATGACGAGCACGTCGGCGCCCGCGGGGAGGCTCCTCACCTCCTCGGCGGCGGCCTCCGTGACCACCCGCCGCACCCTCGGGGGCAGCTCCTTCGGGAACTCCGCCTCGCGGCCGTCGACCCAGGTCACCGAGCAGGGGAGGTCGCCGAGCAACCTCACCAGGGCCTTGCCGACGTGGCCCGCCCCGAAGATCGCCACCCGCCAGCGGCTCGGCAGGACGGCCTCGAGGAGCAGGGTGACCCGTCCGCCGCAGCACTGGCCGAGGTGCGGGCCGAGCGCGAACTCGTGGAGGCGGAGCCTCTCGGCCTTCGCGCCCTCCCTCTCCGCCAGGAGCAGCGCCCGGGCCTCCTTCAGGGCCTCGAGCTCGAGGTGGCCTCCGCCCACCGATCCGTAGAAGGCCTCCTCGGTGACCACCATCTTGGCGCCCACCCCGCGCGGCGTCGAGCCCTCCTCGCGCAGCACGGTGACGAGCACGGCCGGCTCCTCGGCCGCGGCCAGGGTGGCGAGGGCCTCGATCCAGCTCTTCATGCGGTCCTCTCCCGGGCGCTTGCGCGAGCGAGCCTCGCGCGGAGCTCCTCCACGGCCAAGAGCACGTGCTCGGGGGTGGCCGGGGCCTCGAGCCTGGGCGAGAGCCGCTCTCCGCCCACCGCCGCCACCGCGTCCCGGAGCGCCTGGAACACCGAGATGGCCAGCATGAGGGGCGGCTCGCCCACCGCCTTCGAGCGGTGGATGGTCGGCTCGCGGTTCTTGCGGTGGAGGAGGGTCACCCGGAAGTCCTCCGGGACGTCGCTCGAGGTGGGGATCTTGTAGGTGGAGGGGGCGTGCGTGCGGAGCTCGCCCTTCCCGTCCCACCACAGCTCCTCGGTGGTGAGCCAGCCCAGGCCCTGCACGAACCCGCCCTCCACCTGGCCGAGGTCGATGGCCGGGTTGAGCGAGTCGCCGCAGTCGTGGAGGAGGTCGACCCGGCGCAGCCGGTACTCGCCGGTGAGGGTGTCCACCTCCACCTCGCTCGCCGCCGCGCCGCAGGCGAAGTAGAGGAACGGCCGGCCGCGGTGCCGCTTGGCGTCCCAGTGGATCTTGGGGGTCTTGTAGAAGCCGGCGGCGGAGAGCGAGAGGCGCCTCAGGTGCGCGAGCTCGGCCGCCTCGGCCAGGGTGAGCTTGTGCTTCCCGAGCCGCACCTCCCCGCCCGCGAAGAGCACCTCCCCGGGCCTGCCGCCGAGCTCGTCCGCCACCGCGCGGGCGAGGCGGGCCTTGATGGTGCGGGCGGCGGCCTGGGCCGCCTTGCCGTTCATGTCGCTCCCGGAGGAGGCCGCGGTGGGGGAGGTGTTCGGCACCTTGTCGGTGCGGGTGGCCGAGAGCTGCACGCGGTCGAGGCCCACCCCGAACTCGTCGGCCACCACCTGGGCCACCTTCTGGAACAGGCCCTGGCCCATCTCGGTCCCGCCGTGGTTCAGGTGGATGCTGCCGTCGGTGTACATCAGCACCAGCGCGCCGGCCTGGTTCAGGTAGGTGGTGTTGAAGGAGATGCCGAACTTCACCGGGGTGAGGGCGAGGCCGCGCTTCAGGTAGGGGCTCTTCCGGTTGTAGTCCAGGATCTCGGCGCGGCGGGCGGCGTAGTCCGAGCTCGCCGCCAGCTCCTCCACGAGCCCCTTGAGGTCGTCCTCCACCTCCTGGCCGTAGGGGGTCTCGACGCGCCCCTTGCCGCCGTAGAGGTTCCGCCGGCGGACCTCGAGCGGGTCCTTCCCGAGGTGGCGGGCGATCTCGTCGACGATCCCCTCGATGGCCATCATCCCCTGCGGCCCGCCGAAGCCGCGGAAGGCGGTGTTGGAGACGGTGTGCGTGCGGCAGCGGTGCGAGGTGACGGTGACGTGGGGGAGGTAGTAGGCGTTGTCGACGTGCAGCATGGCGCGGTCGTTCACCGCGCCGGAGAGGTCGGGCGAGAGGCCGCAGCGCGAGGCGAGGGTGACCTCCAGCGCCCGGATGCGCCCGTCGTCGTCGAACCCCACCTCGTAGTCGACCACGAAGTCGTGCCGCTTGCCGGTCACCACCATGTCGTCGTCGCGGTCGAGGCGCAGCTTCACCGGGCGCCCGGTCCTCGAGGCCAGCACGGCGGCGACGCAGGCCACCGGGGCGGCCTGGGTCTCCTTGCCGCCGAACCCGCCCCCGAGCCGGCGCACCTCGACCACCACCCTCGCCTCGGGCACCCCCAGCACCTTGGCCACGAGGTGCTGGACCTCGGTGGGCGACTGGGTGGAGCTGTAGACGTGCAGGGTGCCACCCTCGCGCGGCAGGGCCATCGCCACCTGGCCCTCGAGGTAGAAGTGCTCCTGGCCCCCCATCTTGAGGTGTCCCCTTAGGCGGTGGGGCGCGCGGGCGAGGGCGTGGGCGGCGTCGCCCCGGCGCAGGACCTCGGTGGGCAGCACGAACGACTCGGCGGCGAGCGCGTCCTCGACGGTGAGGAGGGCCGGCAGGTCCTCGTACTCCACCACCGCCAGGCGGCTGGCGGCGCGCGCCGCCTCCCGGCTCACGGCCGCCACCGCGAGGAGCGACTGGCCGAAGTACTCGACCTTCCCGTCGGCGAAGAGGAGGTCGCCCGGGAAGACCGGTCCCACGTCGTTCGCCGCCGGCAGGTCCTGGGCGGTCACCACCGCCGCCACCCCCGGGGCGCTTCTGCAGGGCGCCGCGTCGAGCTTCACGATGCGAGCGTGGGCCCGCTCGGAGAGCCTCAAGTAGGCGTGGAGCAGGTCGCGCGGCTCGGGCAGGTCGTCCACGTAGACCGCCTCGCCGGTGACGTGGCGCAGGGCGCTGTCGTGCGGCAGGGGGGCGTGCACGGTGCCCTTCGGGGCGGCGACCTTCGGGGCGCGCCTCATACGCCCTCCCTTTCGAGGATGCGGGTCGCCACTTCACGCCCGCCGGTCTCGAGCTGGAACTTGCGCAGGAGGTTCCGCGCCACCGCGCTGCGGTAGGCGGCGCTCGCCCGCATGTCGGAGATGGGCCTCAGCTCGGCGTCCAGCACCGGCAGAGCGGAGAGGACGGTGGCCTCGCTCCAGGGTCGGCCCCGTAGCGCCTCCTCGCAGCGCCGCGCCCGCACCGGGGTGGCCGCCATCCCCCCGTAGCACAGGCGCACGTCCCTCACCCGCCCCTCCTCGAGCTCGAGCGAGAAGGCGCCCAGGACCGCCGAGATGTCCTGGTCGAAGCGCTTCGAGACCTTGTAGGCCCGGAACTCCCTCCCCGGGGAGCGCCGCGGCAGGCGGACGAGCTCGACGAACTCGCCCGGCTCGAGCACCGTCTTGCGGTAGCCCTTGAAGAACTCGTCGAGCGGCACCTCGCGCCGGTCGGCACCGCGCCGAGCGACCACGGTGGCGCCGAGGGCCATGAGGGCGGGCGGGGTGTCCCCGATGGGCGAGGCGTTCGCCACGGTCCCGCCCACCGTGCCGAGGTTCCTCACCTGGGTCGACCCGATGCGGCGGACGAGCTCGGCGAGGTCCGGGTAGTGTGTCCCGAGCGCCAGGGCGACGTCGGAGTAGGTGGCCGCGGCGCCGATCTCGAGGTGCGTCGCGCTCTCCGAGACCCGGGTGAGCTCCTTCACCTGTCCGAGGTAGATGAGGGTCTCGAGGCGGCGGTGCTCCTTCGTGACCCACAGGCCGACGTCGGTGCCGCCGGCCACCAGGCGAGCCTCGGGGTAGCGCTCGTAGAGGGCGGCCAGGGCGTCGGCGGAGAGGGGTGCGAAAAAGCGGCGCCCCTCGTGCTCGAGCTCCAGCATCTCGTGCCGCTCGAGAGAGGCGAGGGCCGCCGCGAGCCCCTCCCGCGCCCGGCGCGCCTCCGGGGAGCGCCTCCCGAGCTCGTAGGCGCGCCTGGCCGCCTCGGCGATGGGCCGGTAGCCGGTGCAGCGGCAGAGGTTACCCGCCAGGGCATCGTCGATGCGCCTTCGCGAGGGCGGAGCTTCCTCCTCCTCGTAGAGCGCGTAGAGCGACATCACGAACCCGGGGGTGCAGAAGCCGCACTGGGAGCCGTGGCACTCCACGAGCGCGCGCTGGACCGGGTGAAGCTCGCCCGAGGCGGAGCGCAGGCTCTCCACCGTGAAGAGCGCCTTGCCGTCCAGGGCCGGGAGGAAGAGAAGGCAGGCGTTCACGGCCCTGAGCCGCACCCGGCCGCGGTCCGGCTCGGCGAGGACCACCGTGCAGGCCCCGCAGTCGCCCTCCGCGCAGCCCTCCTTGGTGCCGCAGCGGTGGGCTTCGCCGCGCAGCCACTCGAGCACGGTCATGGTCGGATCGACCTTGGCGAGGACGAGCACCTTGCCGTCCAGGATGAAGCGAAGGCCGTCGGACATGGCCGAATCCTAGCGCTCGCTCGAGGAGAAGACGAGGGTGGCCACCCCCCGGCGGCGGTCGGGTGAGGGCGCCCGCATACCCTCTCTCCAGTGGCCCACGGGGCGCCAGCGCGGGCACAGGAGATGGCGCACCGGAGGAGGCTTCGCGGAAGTCCGCTCGCCGGAAGCCACCGTGGGGCGGCCCCCCGAGGTGGCTCGGCCGCCAGAAGGCCCGTCGAGGAAGAGGCCTGGCCGCGTTGGAGCGCGTACCCTCGAAGAGAGCCGCGCGCACCTCGGCACCCAAGACGGGACGAGCTACGAGCGCCCGGCCCACGGAGGAGCCCGCCGACACCGGCCCGCGCGCGCCTTGGCTGCCGCGCCCTGCGCTTCACCCGGGCACGGGCGCCACGCCCGCGCCGTCGACGCCGCGCCGTGACCTCGGCGGGTGATGGCGACGCGACCAGCACGCTCGCCCGGGGGGGTCGGCGAGATCGAGGCTGAGGCTGTTCTCGGGCGAAGGCCCCGCCGCGCGCTACACTTGGGAGCGTTACCGGAACCGAGGAGGAGCTTCCATGTCAGACATCCTGGTGCGCGGCGGCACCGTCGTGACCGACCGCGGCCAGAAGCGAGCGGACCTGCTCTGTCACGAGGGGCGCGTCGCCCAGGTGGCCCCCGGCCTCGAGGCCCCGGCGGGCGCGACCGTCATCGACGCGGGCGGTTGCTTCGTCATGCCGGGCGGGCTCGACCCGCACACCCACATGCAGCTGCCCATGATGGGCACGGTGGTCGCCGACGACTTCCTCTCCGGCACGGCCGCCGCCGCCGCCGGGGGGACCACCACCATCATCGACTTCGTGGGGCCCGACCGGGGCGAGTCGCCCATCGCCGCGCTCGGTCGGTGGCAGGGGTGGGCTCGCAAGGCCTGCGTGGACTACGGGTTCCACATGACCGTCTCCTGGTGGGGCGAGGGCTTCGCGGCCGAGATGGCGCCGCTCGTCCAGGACCACGGGATCACGAGCTTCAAGTTCTTCCTCGCCTACAAGGGCGGCCTCATGCTGCCCGACGAGCAGATCATCGCCGGCTTCCTGCGCTGCCGCGAGCTCGGGGCGCTGCCCCAGGTGCACGCCGAGAACGGCGAGCTCATCGCCCATCTCCAGAAGAAGCTTCTCGCCGAGGGGGTGACCGGGCCGCGGGCGCACGTCCTCTCCCGCCCCCCCGCCTGCGAGGCGGAGGCCACCTTCCGCGCGGTGACCATGGCCGAGGTGCTCGACGTCCCGCTCTACGTGGTTCACGTGTCGGAGGCCCAGGCGGCCGAGGCCATCGGGCGGGCGCGCACCCGCGGCGTGAAGGTGGTGGGGGAGACCCTGCCCGGCTTCCTTGCCATCGACGCCTCGGTCTACGAGCGCCCCGAGTTCGACGATTCGGCCGGCCACGTGATGAGTCCGCCCTACCGACCGGCCGGACACCAGGACGCCCTCTGGCGGGCGCTCGGGACGGGGGCGCTCTCCACCACCGGGACCGACCACTGCTGCTTCACGAAGGAGCAGAAGCGACTCGGGCTCGGCGACTTCACCCGCATCCCGAACGGCTGCGGCGGGGTGGAGGACCGGCTCCACATCCTGTGGCACCTCGGCGTGAACGGGTCGCGCCTCACCCCAGAGCGCTTCGTGGCGCTCACCTCCTCGAACGCCGCCCGGGTCTTCAACCTCTATCCCAGGAAGGGATCGCTCGAGGTCGGCGCCGACGCCGACGTGGTGGTCCTCGACCCCACCCGCACGAAGACGCTCTCGGCGAGGACCCAGCACCAGCGCACGGACTTCTCGGTGTGGGAGGGGCGCGAGGTGAAGGGCGTCGTCGTCCACACCCTCTCGCGCGGCCGCCACGTCTTCGCCGACGGAGATCTCCGGGCCGAGGCTGGCCAGGGACAGTTCCTCAAGCGACCGGCCTTCGGAGAGGCTTACCGGGGGACCGTCTAACCCGAGGCCGGGGCGAGGCCGTCCCGCGGCGTGAGCTCGAGGCGCCGCCCTCGGGCGGCGCGAGGGCCCACGGGGTCCCCACACCTCGTGACGCCGGAGGCGCGGGCCGCACAGGCCCCGCCCCGGTGTGCTCGCATGCAGGCTTTCGGGGGTGGCGCGCCCGCCCGCGCGAGACGAGGCCTTCTGCCATCCTGCTCTCGCTCCTCCCTCGCCCTTCGGACACCGGCGGGCGAAGGCCTCCACCGACCTACCGACGCCGCCGGGCGGCCTCCGGCCCGCCCGCGCCCGCAGTACAATGCTTGCATGCAGAAGTGTTCGCTCGCCGTGGCGGTGGCGCTCGCCGTGGGCGGGTGCGGAGGGCGGTCTTCCCGCGCGCCCGACGGCAGCGGGACCGGGACCTTCGCGACGCTCCCCCCCGGCTCCACCTTGCCGAGCGACGCGGAGTGCGCGTCGCGGGTCGCACGGTCGGCGTGGGAGCCGCGACCCGACAACGCCACCGCCAACGCGACGCAGGCGAGCCTGGCAGAGCTGCAGGCCTTCCGCAGCGACCGCTGGGGCGGGGTCGACGCCCGCGCCAACACGGTCCTCCGGCAGCGGGTGAGCGGAGCGTTCAGCGGCACCACCGACGAGATCATCCAGTGGGCCGCCTGCAAGTGGGGGTTCGACGTGGACGTCATCCGGGCGCAGGCCGCCACCGAGAGCTGGTGGCATCAGTCCGCGGCCGGCGACCTCACCACCGACTCGACCCTCTGGCCGCCGGGAGCCACCTGCGAGGACGCATCGCACTGCTACCAGAGCTACGGACTCTTGCAGATCAAGTGGACCTACTGGCAGAGCGCCTGGCCCATCTCCCGGGACAGCACGGCCTTCAACGTCGACGCCGCCCTGGGCTGGCGTCGCGCCTGCTTCGAGGGCTACATCCAGTGGCTCTCGGCGGCCGGCAGCGCGGGCTACTCGAACTACGGCCCGGGCGACCTGTGGGGCTGCGTCGGCCAGTGGTACAGCGGCGGCTGGTACGACAGCGGGGCGACGAGCTACATCGCGACCGTGCAGAACAACCTCTCGGGTGAGGTCTGGCTGGGGAAGGACTTCTGAGGAGCGCCTCGGGACGCCGTCGGGAGCCATGGCATCGCGCTCATCGACGAGGCGACCGTCGGTGAGCGGCTCTGACTCTGGTACTTGCCCACGAGTCAATACACGGCCGGCGTCATGATCGGCTTCCACTCGCCATCGCGCGTGTAGGCCCTGGGCGAGGGGACCCAAGCCCAACGCACCGCCTCCGCCGTACCCGCACCGCGCGCAGCAGGCGGCCCTCGCCCGTGTCACGGGCGTGCGAGGCCGCGAGGGCGGCGGCACCGCCGCCTTGGGTCAGGCCGTGGCGTGGTCCTTCGTTCGCGAGAGGGCCCGCAACCACCGGACTGCGGCCAGGGCCAGAAGGCTCAACCAGAGCCCTCCTCCGCCGTCGTAACCGCACCCACCCCCGCTCGGCGCGGCGACGACGGTCACCTGGGCCGTGCCGACGTTACCGAGGGAGTCCGTGGCCTCCACGACGTCGGTGCCCGTCTGGGTCCCTGCCCGGTAGTTGCCGTTCACGGCGTCGATGGAACCCCTCGACGCATTCATGGCCAGCGAGAAGGTGAAGCCCGTCCCGCTCCCGCCGGAGGCCTTGAACGAGGTCGTCGCCCCGGTGGTGACGGTCTGCACCGCCGGGGACACGGTGACGCCGGCCGTGACCGTGACGCTCGTCGTGCCCGCGTTCCCGAGCGAGTCCGTCACCTTCACGACGTCGGCGACGCTCCCGGTCGCTCCGGCGGTGTAGGCGCCGGTCGACGCATCGATGGAGCCACCCGAGGCGTTCGTGGCGAGCGACCACGTGAAGCCTGTCCCGATCCCACCCGAGGCCGTGAAGGTCGCGCTCCCCTTCGGCGGCACACTCGCACTCGCGGGCGAGATGATGACCGCCGGGACGACGAGGACGGGCTGCGCCGCGCTCGGGACGCCGTTCACCACCACCCTGAGCCAGAACCAGCCCTCCTGGAGGGTCGAGGGGAGCGACGCGGTAGCCGAGGTCGCGGTGAACGCGCTCGCGGGCAAGACTGCAGTGGCCTCGCTGTCCTGGCGCTCGATCTCCACGAGCGGGTAGTTGGCAGGCGAGGACTGGGTGCCTCCGCCCGATCCCTCCGAGACCCCCGTGAAGAGCGTCCCGGCGAGGCTCAAGGACGAGCCGAGGATGGCCGACGCCGGCGCGGTCGACAAAGCCGGTGTCCAGGTCGCCTGGGCTCCGCGCCCCTCGTCGTACAGCTCCGCGGTGGCACTCCCCCCGGCGGCGAGCACCTTCCCCGACGGGAGCAGCGTCGCCGTGTGGTTCTGGCGCGCCGCCGCGAGCGAGCCGGTGGCGTTCCATGTCTCCGCCACCGGGTCGTACACCTCGGCGCTGGGGAGGGAGGCGCCGTTGTCATTGCCCCCCGCGGCGAGCACCTTCCCCGACGCGAGCAGCGTCGCCGTGTGGTTCTGGCGCGCCGTCGCGAGCGAGCCGGTGGCGTTCCATGTCCCCGCTGCCGGGTCGTACACCTCCGCGCTCGCGACGGAGCCCATGGAGCCGTTGTAGCCTCCCGCGACGAGCACTTTCCCCGCCGGGAGCAGCGTCGCCGTGTGGCTGTAGCGCCCTGTCCCGAGCGAGCCCGTCGCGCTCCACGTTTCCGCCGCGGGGTCGTAAAGCTCCGCGCTGGCGAGGTAGACGCCGCCGCCCGTGCCCCCCGCGACGAGCACCTTCCCCGACGCTAGCAGCGTCGCCGTGTGGTACTGGCGGGCGGTCGCGAGCGAGCCCGTGGGGCTGAAGCTCCCCGCTGCAGGGTCGTACACCTCCGCGCTCGCGAGGTAGCCCACGACGTTGCTAAAGCCCCCCGCGACGAGCACCTTCCCCGACGCTAGCAGCGTCGCCGTGTGATAAGTGCGTGCCGCCGCGAGCGAGCCCGTCGGGCTGAAGCTCCCCGCGCTGGGGTCGTACAGCTCCGCGCTGGCGAGGTAGCCGCTGCCGCCCGTGCCCCCCGCGACGAGCACCTTCCCCGACGGGAGCAAGGTCGCCGTGTGGCTAGAGCGCGCCGTCGCGAGCGAGCCCGTCGGGCTGAAGCTCCCCGCTCCCGGGTCGTACAGCTCCGCGCTGGCGAGGTAGCCACTGCCGCCCGTGCCCCCCGCAACGAGCACCTTCCCCGACGGGAGCAAGGTCGCCGTGTGGCTAGTGCGCGCCGTCGCGAGCGAGCCCGTCGGGCCAAAGCTCCCCACTCCCGGGTCGTACACCTCCGCGCTGGCGAGGGAGCCGCTCCCGCCACTGCCTCCCGCGACGAGCACCCTCCCCGACGGGAGCAAGGTCGCCGTGTGATAAGCGCGTCCCGCCGCGAGCGGGGCCGTGGCGCTCCAGGTCCCCGCCCCCGGGTCGTACACCTCCGCGCTGCTACCACCGCCCTCCCCCCCCGCGACGAGCACCCTCCCCGACGGGAGCAAGGTCGCCGTGTGCGCATAGCGCGCCGTCACGAGGGCGCCCGTCGGGCCAAAGGCCCCCGCCACCGGGTCGTACAGCTCCGCGCCGGGGAGCAAGCTGCTGCCGTTTTCGCCCCCTGCGACGAGCACCTTCCCCGACGCTAGCAGCGTCGCCGTGTGGCTAGAGCGCGCCGACGCGAGCGAGCCCGTGGCACTGAAGGTCCCCGCTCCCGGGTCGTACAGCTCCGCGCTGGCGAAAAAGCTGGCGCTGTCGTTTTCGCCCCCCGCGACGAGCACCTTCCCCGACGGGAGCAAGGTCGCCGTGTGGCTAGTGCGCGCCGTCGCGAGCGAGCCCGTCGGGCTGAAGCTCCCCGCTCCCGGGACGGACAGCTCCGC
>Ga0335081_10012156_pt1 | contig 13952 bp, 9 predicted proteins | sample Lox_Sample_35_FD_206713 | JGI IMG/M metagenome (GOLD analysis project Ga0335081, IMG submission 206713) | Soil microbial communities from Loxahatchee National Wildlife Refuge, Florida, United States - Lox_Sample_3.5 | ecosystem: Environmental > Terrestrial > Soil > Wetlands | place: USA: Florida... | reverse complement strand
TGGGCAAACCCTGGAGCGCGGTCTGCGGATCGGTGGTGGGATTGCCCTCGGCATCCATCGCCCATCCCGGGGGAATCGATTTTTCGCCGCTGAGCACGGCTTTGAAGACGCGATTGAGCGCCACCGTGGTGGTGGCCATATCCAGCAGAAATGTTTTGGGGCCGGGCACCGCCATGCAGATCGGATTGGTGCCGAGCATCTTGTCGCGGCCCTGCCAGGGCGCCACCAGCGCGGTCGCGTTGCACATCACGATGCCGATCAAACCCTCCCGCGCCAGCTTCTGCGCCCACCACGCCGCGGCGCCGAAATGCGTCGAGTTGCGCGCGACCACCATCCCGATTCCGTGATCCTTCGCCAGGCGAATGGCGTGGTCGCAGCAGGTGTCGGAGATGAGCTGGCCGATGCCGTTGTCGCCGTCGTACAGCATGCACGCGCCGCTTTCGCGGGCGATGTGCCCGGCGCGGCGTACGTCGACGTTGCCCGCCGCGATCTGCTCGGTGTACCAGATCAGAAGCTGAACGCCGTGCGAATCGACGCCGCGAAGGTTGGCGGCGACCAGAGTTTCGGCGACCAGCCTCGCAGTGATCGCGGGAACGCCGGCGCCCTCCAGGATCGCGCGCGCGAAAGCCGTGAGCGCGGCGGCGCGGATGACAATGAATTCGTCGTGCAAGCCACAAGAGTAGCACCGCGCGGCGGCGGTGCGGATTACAATAGACGCCCGGACGCTTTCGCTAAACCGTAACCATGCTCGAAGCGTGTCAGTATGAATCAACATGTCGAGCTTCGTATCCGATCTGCGCTACGCCCTGCGCCTCCTGCGCCAGGCGCCTGGATTCACGCTGGTTGCTCTGTGCGCCCTGGCGCTGGGCATCGGAGCAAACAGCGCCATCTTCTCGACGCTGAGCGCCGTGATCCTCCGGCCGCTTCCCTACGCCGATCCCGATCGCCTCGTCATGGTTTTCGAGGACGCCAGTTCCATTGGCTTCGCGCATAACACCCCCGCACCGGCCAATTTCTTCGATTGGCGTGATCAGAATCACGTCTTCACCGATATGGCCGCCGCTCGCAATCGCACCCGCGCCCTGACCGGCGACGGCTCCGCCGAGCAGCTCGCCGGCTACGCCGTGACGTCCAATTTTTTTTCGGTGCTGGGCGTCAGTCCGATCATCGGACGCACCTTCACCGAAGCCGAGGATCGCGACGATGCCCGGGTCGCCCTCATCAGCTATTCGCTGTGGCAGCGCCGCTACGCCGCCGCGGCCGACATCACTTTGCGATCCATTCTGCTCGACGGCGCGAATTACCAGGTGATCGGCGTGCTGCCCCGTGATTTCGTGTATCGCGACCGCCGGCGCGATTTCTTCATTCCGATTCACGCGACTCCCGAATTCCGCGCCACGCGCAACAGCCATTTCCTGAGTGTCATCGCGCGCCTGAAACCCGGCGCGACGATGCAACAAGCTTCCAGCGACATGCTCGCGATCGCGAACCACTTGAAGCAGATGTATCCCAATGAGAACCGCTACACCGGCGCGGTGGTGGTTCCCATGAAGGAGGATTTGCTCGGCCAGACCCGTACCGCCTTAATCATCCTGATGTGCGCCGCGGGCTGCGTTTTGTTGATCGCCTGCGCTAACCTTGCCAGTCTTCTGCTCGCCCGCGCCGTCGCGCGCAAACGTGAACTCGCGGTGCGCGCCGCTCTGGGCGCCCGCCGCAGCCGGCTCATCCGCCAGTTGATTACCGAAGGCGCGCTGCTCTCGCTCGCGGGCGGCGCGTTGGGACTCGCGCTCTCGCTCGGCGGCATGCGCATTCTGGAGCGCCTGATTCCCAGCGGTCTGCCCGCCACGGTCGAGCCTCGCATCGATCTGCAGTTGCTCCTGTTCACCCTGGCTTTATCGCTCGTCACGGGAGTCCTGTTCAGCATCGTCCCTGCGTTTCAAGCCGCGCGGGCTAGTGTCAATGACGCTTTGAAGCAAGGCGGGCGATCCGGCGCGGACGTGAGCAGCCGCGCCACTCGCGACGCGCTGGTGGTTTTGGAAGTCGCCGCCGCGCTCGTGCTGCTCACCGGGGCGGGCCTGATGATCGAAACCATGGCGAAGCTGCGCGGCGTCGATCTCGGTTTTCGCTCCGATCATTTGCTCACTCTGCGCACAGCGCTCGGCCCGAAATATAACGACAATGCGGCGGCTCTCGAATATCAACGGCGCGTGCTCGAACAAGTTTCGTCACTCCCGGGCGCTCAAGCCGCTTCCTTCGCGTCCACGCTGCCGTTTCAAAGCATCGGGAACACACAGGGGTACCGTGTGGAAGGGGTGGCGCCGGATCCGTCCTTTTCGCCCGATGCCCTGTATCGCTCCGGCTCCTGGAATTATCTTGAAACGCTCGGAGTGAAGCTGCGCGAAGGCCGCCTGTTCGACGGCAGCGAGACGGCGAACTCTCCGCTGGTGCTCATCATCAACGAAACCTTCGCGCGCCACTTCTGGCCGCACGAATCCGCCATCGGACATCGCATCTCGACGGATTTTCCCAATCCGAAATGGAGAACGATCATCGGTGTCGTTGCCGATGTGCAGGAGCGCGGGTACGACGTCTGGATGAAGCCGGGCGTGTATTTCCCCACTGCGCAGGAGCCCTGGGGAACGCGCAATGCCGATTTCCTGGTAGTGCGCGCTTCGGGCGATCCGGCCACGCTCCTCTTGGCTATCCGTCGCATCGTTGCTTCTATTGATCCCGATGTGCCGGTTTCGAATGTCCAGACGATGGATGATCTGATCGACGCGACGATCTCCAATCGCCAGCAGCAGATGTCGCTGCTCAGCGCGTTCGCCGCTCTCGCGCTGCTGCTCGCTTGCATCGGATTGTACGGCGTGCTGGCCTACACGGTCACACAGCGCAGCCGTGAAATCGGATTGCGCATGGCGCTTGGCGCCAGTTCCTGGAACGTCACCGGACTGGTGGTTCGACATGGGCTGACGCTCACTGCGAGCGGTCTCGCACTGGGACTCGCGGGCTCCTGGGCCTCGACGCGCGCCATCAAGACAGCGCTCTACGGCGTTAGCGCGACGGATCCCAAGACTTTCCTCGCCGTCGCCGCGCTGCTGATCCTGGTCGCTCTGGCGGCTTGCCTGATTCCCGCACGCCGCGCCGCGCAGCTCGATCCGATCGTCGTGCTGCGCGAAGAGTAAATTGCCCCTCGGCTCTTTTCGGTAGCCCTGGCGGCCGGTGTGCCACAATAGCTTCGCCGTCCATGCTTGTTTGCCCCGTCCGCGGCTGCGGCCTTCCGTTGATGCGCACCGGCCGCCGTGTTGCCTGCCAGCGGGACCATTCTTTTGACGTGGCGCGCAGCGGTTATATCAATCTTTTGCAGCCGCAGGATCGCCGCTCCAAGAATCCTGGCGACTCCGCCAGAGTCGTCGCCGCGCGGCGCCGCCTGCATGAGCGCGGCGTTACGAGGCCGCTTCTCGATGGGATCGCCGGATTTCTTTCGCCCGATTCGCGGGACGCCGTTCTCGACGCCGGATGCGGCGACGGTTTTTATCTTGGCGCGTTGCAACAACGCTCGGGCTTTTCGGGACATGGCGTTGACATCTCGGTACCCGCGGTAAACGCGGCGGCGAAGCGCTACCCGCTGTGCGAGTGGATCGTCGCCAACGCGGACCGCTTCATTCCGTACGCGTCCGGTGCGTTCTCGATGGTCCTGTCCATCACGGGCCGCATGAATGCCGCTGAGTTCCGGCGCGTGATGCGCGAAGACGGTAAACTCCTGGTTGGCGTACCGGCGCCAGACGACCTGAAGGAACTTCGCAGCCGCAGCCAGCAGGAGGGGCGCGACCGGACGCCCACCACGATCGAAATATTTGCGCCGCACTTCAGGCTGATCGAGCGCCGCCGTGCGACCACTGTGGCCGATCTGGATGCCGCGGCCGTGCAGGATGTTCTGCACTCGATTTACCGCCCGTTTCGCCGCGAGGCCGTTCAGGCGATGCGCGTCACCTTCAGTCTCGATCTTCTGCTGTTCGCTTTATGAAGAGTCATCCCGTCGCGTCGACCTGACGCCGCTCCCACGGGCGACGAGCGCGAACTCCCTTATTGGCCCGATTTCCGCTGCCGGGCGCCTTTGATTGCGCCTGCGATCAGATTGTGCGCCGCCTTGAGCGACACACCGGTCTCATCGTTGTCGCCGAACGGCGTGGAAGCGACACCGAACGCGGCCACTTTTTGGTATCGCGACATCTCCGCGATGGCTGCAGCCAGTTCAGCGCTGGTCGGACCATTGTTCACGCGCAAGTGATGACCGGGCACTTCAGCCGGATCAAGCACGTCCATGTCCACATGGATGTAGATGACGTCCGTAATTTCCGAAAGCCGATCCATCGCCCGCCGCAGTTTATCGGATCGCGTGCGAATATCCTGTACCGAAAGCTGCTCGATTTCAGAGCGGTCGAGCAGATCCTGTTCTAAAGGATCGGTGTCCCGCACGCCGCCTTCGACGATATAGCGTGGCGGCAGCGCCGGATCGAGCCCTGCTTTGAGGCGCATCCTGGTGAGCGCCGTTCCCGACGCGATCGCCACCGGCATGCCGCCCAGCATTCCGCTCAGCGTGGTCTCCGGCGTGTTGTAATCTGCGTGGGCGTCGAAGTACACCATGCCGACGCGCAGCGGCTTCGGCGATGAACCGGAGTGTTGCAGTCCCGCAAGCATGCCCCATGACGAACTGCAATTCGCCAGCAGTCCCACCGGGAAATAGCCGTCGCGGCGATCCTGCGCGACGATCTTAGCCAGGTCGCCATTGGCCAGCGCGAGCCGATTCCATTCTCCGTAAGCTTTTTGCTCGGCGCCCATCAAAGAAACGGTTTCGGTGGGTTTCAATGCGCAGCCCAGTCCTTCGAGTTGCATGTGAAGATCGCCCGATTCCACGTAGTCCGGTCCCGCGGATTTTTCAGCGGTGTTGCGTTCGCCGACATAGGGCATCTTGATCACCGCCACATTTAACCGAGTCTGCGCAGAGGCAACCAGCGGCAGCAAAAACAAAACAGCTTTCATAAAGATATCGATGAGGTGATTTTCCTCTACTCTCAAGGACAATGCAAATGCGTGGGAACAATCGTGGCCAGTCCGCTGCCGAATCGACCGGGACACCAAAGACCCCGTCCATCGACGGGCATGGACGGCTACGTCAGCAAGACCGTGAGCGTGAAGGACTTGCTGGCCGCGGTTGACGACGTGTCAGGGCCAGGAAGCCTTCTGGCCGGCAACTAGACTCAAATCCATTCCGCTCAGGCTGTCGCCCGGCGCGTTTGAGATTGGTCTTGGCTGATGGCTCGAAGGGTGCGGATCACGTCGTCATTAAACGTGTCATTGGTCCGGTTCAGAAGATCATTCACCGTCAGGGCGCCGAGCAGATGGCCGGAGCCGTCCACCACGAGTAAACGCTGCGCATTCTCGTTGGCCATTGCGGTCAGTGTGCGGCGCAGATCATCGTCTGGAGAACAACAGGCCACATGACGCTGCATGATCTCGCCAACGGTCATATCGGAGGCTCTTCGGTTTTGCGTGCCGAGCGCGATAAACAGATCGCGATCCGTCACAATCCCCACTACATTCCCGCCGTTCTCCACGATCGGGAGATAGCTGGTATTGTTCGTCCACATCACCTCGGCGGCCGCCGCCGCGTTGGTTTCGGGGGAGCAACTGGAAATATTCGTTGTCATGACTTCGTGAACTTGCATGGTCTTTCCTTCCCGCGTTTTCTTCGTTCGTCCAGTGGTGCCTGCCATGTCGATTTCAGCCGCTGATCACAATTACAAGATCGGGCGAGACTCTTCCCGTCACCCTTCACTTGATAATGGACGTCGCGATCTTTCTAATCGAAAATATCAGGCCGGTTCCGATAGCACCATTCGGGAATTTCCGGATAGTACACTCCCGTGGTCGATCAACTATTGTTTCCACCAGCCGGCGACGGTTTCCGGGGGCATTTTGGCCAGAACGTGCTCGGCCATCTCCTTTAACCGGTCCGCGCTCGACACCGGACCGCTGTAGCAATGGCCCTTGGCGGCTCCGTAGACGAACAAACCTTCGTAGTGCGGGCTCTCGGTATTTTTCATCCAGGCCTGCAACTTGCGCGTGCCGTTATTCAGGAAGAAATTGTCGGCGTCGCCAACGTAAACGCGAACTTTGTCCTCGAGTTTGGGACCCAGGGTCGACCAATTCTGTTCGAGATGGTAGCGGAGATCGTAATGCTCCTTCCAATATTGCGCGACACGGGAGTTCATCTCGCCGGTTTTCTTGTCCCAGAGCGGATCGAAAAATCCGTCCTCGCCAAGAGGCCCGAAAACGGCGGACCAGATATCGAGCTGCTCGCCGGAGCGGCCGTGGGTGCCGTTGACCAGCTCAAAGCGGTTGCGTTCCTCCGAAGTTTGGCGGATCTGGCCGTTGATTTCGCGGCTGTTGATGGTGGGAACTTTGCGCCACTCGAATTCCTTGTAAAAGGCGCTTTTGTCGTGATAAATATCGACGCCTTCCACGTCTGAAAAGTCCACCGAGTCGGGGCAATAGGACCAGGTCCCGCCGAAGAAATCGGGATGGAAAATCTGGAGCGCCAGCGATTCCCAGCCTCCCGTGGATCCGCCGGAAAGCAGGCGCGCCCAGGGCTGGCGGATGACGCGGAAGCGCTTTTCGATCTCGGGGATCAGCTCCTGCATAAAAGCGTCGCCGTAGGGGCCGACGTTGACGGAGTTGACGGCGTAGGAATCGTCAAAATACGGATTGGGGTGCTGCATGGTGACCACGATCATGCGCGGAAAATCATCACGCATCCATTGGGCCTCGAAATCCTTGTCGGTATCGAAGCGCAGCGGGGCGGCGAGGGAGAAATGGCCCTGCTCGTATAGGACAGGATAGGAAATATTCGTTTTCTCATAATCGCGCGGCAGCAGGACCGTGGCGCCGAGGTAAATGGGACGGCCCCAGAAGCGCGTCAGGATTTGGCTCTCAATCTTGAAGCGTTTGACGAGGGCGGTGTCGGCGGGCACCTGGACCGGCGGAATCACCTGGTCGCAGACGAGCTGGATGCGGTAGCCTTTGGTCGCGTCCACAGTCATCTTCCGCGGCGCACTATAGAGGTTTCCAGGCGAGCGGTTCCAATGCTGGCCCTCCCATCGATCATCGTGCATCCAGACGACATGACCGTCGGAGCGGTGAAATTCGGTGTACACGTTGATAAAGCCCTGGACCCAATATTCGCCCGGCGGGATTTCGGAAAGGCTTGCGACGGGGGTGCCCAAGTCGGTCTGGTCGATGACGGCGTTCTGTCCCGGCGCGAGCTTTTCCACGTCGCGTCCGAAGAAGGGAATGCCGACGCGTCCGACTTGAATCCGCGGCTCGCGATCATTGGTGCGCGAGATCATGACATAGATCCGCCCGGTGATCGGCCCGGCGTTGGCGGAAGCGGGATAGGAAATTTCGAATCGCGTATCGCCGGCGAAGGCGACGGGAACGAGAGCGAGCCAAAGCAGGATTCTCATTGCTGCCATTATAGTTTGCTGAATACTCGCCCCAAGGGATTCATGTCTTACGCAGCCACTTGGCTTTTATCGCGCAGGCGGTCATTGCTTCCCAGGGTGCATCTGCGAATGTTCCATTTCTCTATAATGTTGCTTGAAATTACCTGTTTGGTTGCTGGCGCGCAATGGGTCCATTAGGCCGACAAATTCATGGCAAAAAGAACGTCAAAGCCCAGACGTAAGGCGCCGCTCAAGGAAATCGCTGCTACACCGGATAACCGACATCAACCTGAAGTTGCAGGTTCCTGATCTGGAGCGCCTTCTCGAGGACGTTATCCAGAGCCTTACCCCGAAGACCATGACCGTTCAAGATGTGAGCGGCCGGGAGTATTCTCTCCGTATTCGTCCCTATCGCACCGAAGACAACAAAATCGATGGCGCTGTCATCGTGCTCCTGGATATGAATTCGAAAGGACACGAAGCACCTTTGGCTCAAGCAACGGAAATGGGATCCGACTAACTGGCCGCAAGCCCGCCAAAATTAAAATCGCGAGTCGCGTGCGTGGGCCTGATTGCGCGCTCTCGCGATTCGCGCCTCATCTCGCGCGCCGAAAAGCCGACCGGCGCGGTGCAAACGATGGTCCCTTCCCATCAGGTCGGGATTCCTCTGGCGCCGTCTCCGGGTGTATAACAGAGCGATGGACTTGCCTTCGAACGGCCGCGCTGAAGGACGTACGGTATGAAACGCACAGGTTTGTTGCTGGCGATAACAGCTATGACAGCGGGTCTGGCCGCCGCCCAGGAAAAAGGCTATCCCATCACGCTGATCCCTCCCGGGAAAGGGCCTTACAGCTTCCCGTCCGGATACCAGATTCCCTGGGATAAGATCCAGATGCTGGTCACAGCCAAGCTCGCGCCGAACATTTATATCTTGCACGGCTCCGAAGGCCTCGATCCCGCACATCCTGACGGAGCCGGGGGCAGAATCGCGGTGCTCTTCGGATCCGACGGCGTCCTGATGGTCGATACCGGCTACCGTCAGGTAGCTGAAAAGACGCTGAAGACCATCCGGTCATTCAGCGACGCGCCCATCCGGATCGTGGTCAACTCGCACGTTCACCCGGACCACACCGGCGGCAACGCGTTCTTTGCCAAACAAGGCGCGCAGATTTATTCGCAGGAGAATCTGCGCGAAGAAATGCTCCATCCGCCCGGCCGTGCGAACGCCGCACCGGATTCCGCTGCCGTCCCCGTAGTGACCTACGCTTACACCACGCCTGGATCTCCCGCGCTCACCATCCGCATGGACGGAGAAATCGTCGATTTCATTCCCATGATGCCTTCGCACACCGCCGGCGACACCATCGTTCGTTTTCGCAATGCCAATGCGATCTACATCGAGGATTTCTATCGCAACTTCGGCTATCCGTTTGCCGACCAGGCTAACGGCGGTTCGATCCGCGGCATGCTCGAGGCGATCGACCTTTTCGGTAAGATCGCCGATCCCGACACGACACTCGTCCCGGGCCACGGCACGCTGATAAAGAAGAAGGATCTGGAGAGTTATCGCGCCATGCTGATCGACATTCTGGCCAAGGTGCAGAAATTGCGCGAGAACGGCGACTCCCTGAGCCAGGTTCTCGCGGCCAATCTTACCGCGCCTTATGATGCGACTACGGAAGGTGACACCAAGCAGAGCAAGGATCGCTTCATCACCGAAGTCTACGACGAGATCGGAGATTTTCCACCCGTTATCGGCGGAAAGCGTCAGATGCCGAGGCGTTGAAGTTTGCGCCGTTGGAGACGCGCAGCTACCGGAGCCACACGCATCATCGGTGTCCACCTGCGAGTACTCCGGCTGTGCGCTAATCACGGCGAATGACGCTGGTTACGTCGAACGACTGGAAAGATGCAGCGCTGCAGCCGCTGGTTTGAATGCAGCGGGCACGGTACGCGGAATGCGGTGTCAATCTGCGACGTTGAGGCGCTTCGATTTTGGGGGCGGCTTGTAGATTTCAGGCGCGAATGTCTGGTCTGCGATCGGCGGCCGTATGTAGTTTCTTCGATCCGCGGGGGGAAGCGTGATCGGTTCGGGGGTAAGGTCTGCGTAGGGGATCATCGAGAGCAGATGACTGATGACATTGCGCCTCGCACACTTCTTGTTGTCCGCATTCACTACATACCATGGAGCCTGCTTGATGTCGGTGTGGGCGAACATTTCATCTTTCGCCCGTGAGTAGTCGACCCATCGGCGCCGCGATTCAAGGTCCATAGGACTGAGCTTCCAATGAATGCCCGAGCATACCAGCATTCTCTCGAATTGTGGACAGGTGTGCAGGAATTCCATGTATTCGGCTTCGGTGCAAAAGCCCATCACGTGCTCGACACCGGCGCGGTTGTACCAACTTCGGTCGAAAAACACAATTTCGCCGGCACCCGGAAGATGAGCCACGTAACGTTGAAAATACCACTGAGTTTTTTCGCGTTCCGTGGGGGCCGTCAGCGCAACCACGCGGCAGGTGCGCGGATTCAGGCATTTTGTAATCCGCTTGATGGCGCCGCCTTTGCCAGCCGCGTCGCGGCCTTCAAATACCACAACAACACGCAATCCCTTGTGGCGGACCCATTGCTGGAACTTAACCAACTCTATTTGGAGGTGGCGGAGTTCCTTCTTATAACCGAAGTCCACGCCCAGACGCAACGACTTCACCGGTGCTGGCCCGTTGAGGGCTCCCGATTCATTCAGTGCCGCTCCCAATGTCGCGATATCCCGGAGCGTCTGTTCTTTTTCATGGAAGTTTTTAGCCATCCGAAAGCCCGGAGCGTAAGAACACCTGTCGCTAATTCATATCGCTTCGAAAGGGCCCGTTCTTAACTGTTTTCGGCGTTCGATGGACCTGCTTAGGTGAGGCAGGTGAATTCGCCGCCAGGGACCGATGAAGGGCCTGGCCGCAAGCCGTGGACCCGGTGGCCGCGTGTTCCTTCATGGTTTCCTCAGGGAATCGTGACGCACCGCTGGTCAGAAGAAACGGTGGTCGACCGGCCGGGGTCGACCATTAGAACCTGGCCAGGGACCGGAAGTCGGCGGGGAAACGACGGCTCTCAGGTAGCGCGCCTAGGGCAGGCACAATCCCAACCACCTGCGCGTAGCTGGGATTTTTCGCAGCACGAGAAGCTCGATGATTCTGACAGCAACGATCGAGGTGCAGAGGAGTGGAAGATAGATGCAAAACGCGGCAACCACGAGCATGAAGCTCAAGGCGAGCGGCTTTTCCGGCGCCAGGTAGCCGGGTGCCCCGAGAACTCTTTCCGGCCGGCGGCGCCACCACAGGATCAGCGCGCTGACACTCAGCGTCATCAGGCAAATCGCCGTGAAAAGCCCAAGAAGCTGATTCGCCAGTCCGAAGAGTTGCCCTTCGTGCGCGGCGACACCTGTCTCGACCCACCGGTCGATCCATTGCTGCTGGGGGAAATCTTCGCGCCGGACGATCGTGCCTGAGGAATCAAGTTGAAGGCTGGTTCGCAGCGTCCGATTCTGAGCGTCGGACGTGACGGTCCACAATCCGCCCGGCGCGAGTGGCGGCGCAATCTTCACCGGCCAGGCAACATGCAGCGGAGTTACCGCCGCGACGATCCGATCGATTCCGGCATACTGCACGCTTCCTTCGCTATCCGGCATTCCCGGCATGTTCATCGGATTTCGAGCGATGCGCGCCGCTACTTCCTCCGCCGATCCTGACGTCCAATCCGGGTTCCCCGAGGTGTGCGTCAGAGAGCGGACCGCGGCGAGGTATTTTCCCCAGTTGCTCGCCCAGGGAAGGCCGGTCAGCAGCACAAAAAGCGCTAGCGCGGACACCCATACTCCCGTCATGGCATGAAGATCGCGCCAGAAAATTCGCCGGCCGTGCAGAAACCGTGGATACAGAATCCCGCCGAGCTTTTTCGCTTCTCGCGGCCACCATAGAAACAGGCCCGTCGCGATCATCACGATCGCCCAGGACGCAGCGAGCTCGACGATCATCGATCCGCGGTCGCCCATCAGCAATTCGCCATGCAGATGGAAAATGACGGTCATGGGACGTGAATTTTCGTTGATTACATAGAAGACGTGCGTAGTCTGCGGATGCACGTAGACGCGATATTCGTCCGCGCCACGCCCGACGATGATCTGGACCGCGGATTGCAGCGTTGTGGGGAGCTGGTAGAAATGCAAGTTTGATCCGGGAACGACCGCAAGAGCCGCGTGAACCTGGGCTTCCGCGCTCGCCCGCGGGCCGGAAATCTGAAGATGATCGTAGGGTCGATCGAGCCAGGCTTCAATCTGCGGCCGGAACAGGTAAATCGCGCCCGTGGTGGAGAGCCATAGGATGAACGGAATCGCGATGATGCCCGCGTAGAAGTGCCAGCGCCAAATCGTCCGATAACCCGGCCAACTTCTTTCCACGTCAATACCGCACCTGAAATTCCATCATCGCGTTAATTGGCGAGCCCGGGAAAATGTCCAGCGGCGTGTTGCCTGAAACGTAATAAAGACGGTTCGTCAGATTTTGAATGTTGACCGCGATGCGGTAGCGCTTCTGGTCGTTATGTGAAGGCCCGAAAACGTAGCTGACCGTCGCATCCACGCGGCCGTACCCAGGCAGCAGGACGTCGTCCGAGGGATCGACGTAGCGATAGCTGCGCGCTTCAACGCCGCCGCCGAAGCTCAACCCCTGAAACGAGCCGTGTTGAATTTCGTAGACCGTCCAGAGGCTGCCGCTATGGTGCGGAGCGTTCTGCAAAGTATTGCCAACGGGATAAATCGGGTCGGAGACAATCGTGGCTTCGTTGAAAGCATATGCGAACGTCACATTCCACCCTGGCAGGATACGTCCGGACGTGTCGAACTCGACGCCCTTGGATTCCACCTCGCCAAGTTGAATTGATGCCAGAGGATTGCCCGGGTTGGTGATCAACAGGTTCGAGGAGCGAATGCGATAAAGAGCCAAAGACGATGTCAGCCGGCCGTGAAGCTCCGAGGTGCGCGCGCCGACTTCGTATTGCGTGCCTTTTTCCGGTACGAACGGCTGGCCGTTCGGGCCGAACTGCGCCGCGAGGGTCGGGCTGAAGCTGCGGCTCCAGCTCGCGTACAATGAGAGCGCCTCAAGCACCTGATAAGTGACCCCGATTCGGGGCAGCGCCGAGACGTTGCTCTGGCGGTTGTGCGTATCGTAATCGAGCTCGTCATAATCTTGCGTGAAACCCTCGAACCGCACTCCGGCAAGCACCTTTAGCTTCGGCAGCAGCGAGATCTGATCCTGAATGTAGCCGCCATGCGTCATCAACCGCGTGGTTCCACTGATCGGGAAGTAGTCCGCGAAGTTGGGATTGAAAAAATAGGTCTCGAGCGCTGCCGAACTTGGCGTGGTTTGGCTGAAGGGGACCGGATTGTAGAGATTGATCGGCGGCGCATCACTGAAGACTCCACGCTGGACTACCGATGTAAAGCCGTATTCGAATCCCACGAGAAAATTGTGCTCGATGTGGCCCGTCTTGAATCTGCCGGTGAGATCGGTTTGCCAGTCGTACAGCCGCAGCGGATAAGCGGTGTCTTCGGAGTATCGAAACAGGGTCTGATTGTCAGACTCGAGGTAACCGAGACTGGTGTCGAGGTAATTCCAGTCCGTAAGCGTGGCGCGAAAGCGGCTGCGCACCACCCATCGCGAGTTGAGATTATGCGCGACGTCCGCGCTTCCAAGTTCGTTCTGGAGATGGGAGTACTGCCACGGCTCGCCATAATAGTTGCCGATCGGCACCGGCGCCGGTCGATCGCCCAGCGCGGGAATGCCGTAATCGGTGGTGGTCGAGCCATGCATGTACTCGATCAGAAAGCGAATCGTGGTCGCGTCCTGCGGCTTCCAGGTGAGCGCCGGGGCGAGAAAATAGCGGCGGTCGTGAAAGTCGTTCCGGAAACTGGATGTGTCTCCCAGTTCCGCGTTCAGGCGGTAAAACAACCGGTTGCTTCTGCCGATCGGGCCTGTGATGTCGAAGGTTGGACGCACCGAAGCGAAGCGGTCCGCCTGAAGCGTGAAGACGACGTGTGTGGCAGGCAGCGGCTCCTTCGTAATCAGATTTACGATGCCGCTCGAGGTTGCTCGCCCGTAAAGAACGGACGCCGGTCCCTTCAGAATCTCCACGCGATCGACGTCGGTCGAATCGGAGGGAACCATGCCATCGAACACAAACCCGTCGCGATAGTAGTTGCTGAGGATTCCAAGCGGCAGCCCTCGGATCGTCAGCGCGTTTCCGACGTCGCCCGCCAGCAGCACATCGCGATTTACTCCGCTGATATTCTGGGCAGCGTCCGCGAATTGAATGTCCTGCTGGCTCTGGATGAGAGGCTGATTCGCGACGCCCACGCCCTGCGGAATTTCGTTAATCGGGATGTTCATCTTTGTCGCCGTCGAA
>Ga0335081_10012153_pt1 | contig 13953 bp, 15 predicted proteins | sample Lox_Sample_35_FD_206713 | JGI IMG/M metagenome (GOLD analysis project Ga0335081, IMG submission 206713) | Soil microbial communities from Loxahatchee National Wildlife Refuge, Florida, United States - Lox_Sample_3.5 | ecosystem: Environmental > Terrestrial > Soil > Wetlands | place: USA... | reverse complement strand
GGTGCGTATCCACGCCACCTGGTCTTCGACTCCAAGCTCACCAAGCTGGCCAACTTGGCCCGCCTGGACGAAATGAACATCACCTTCATGACTCTGCGGTCGCGCTCGCCGCCGCTCAAGCTCCAGGTTGCTGCGGTGCCCGTTTCCGCGTGGCGTGAAGTCGAACTGGATGTGCCCACGCGCAAGTACCGGTTCCCGAAGGTCTATGAACAGCAGGTTCGGATCGCGAAACGCGCCTTCCGTCAGCTGTTCATCAGAGATCTCGGCCATGAGGAGCCAACGGTCCTACTGACCAACGATCCTCGGACCGCGAAGCAGATCATCACTCGCTACGCCAAGCGGATGCTCATCGAGAACGCGCTATTGGACGCAGTCCGCTTCTTCCACATGAACGCATTGTCGTCGGCAGTCGGCATCAAGGTGGACTTCGACATGGCACTCTTGGTGATTGCCAGCGGTCTGTACCGACAGCTTGCAGACAAGATGCGTGGCTACGCGGACGCCCACGCGAAACACATCTTCCGGGATCTAGTTGACATGCCTGCCACCGTGACGGTGGGCGACTCTGAAGTGACTGTGGAGTTCCATCGCCGAGCGCACCTGCGCATCATCATCGATTCCGGCATCCTCAACTGGCGGGTCAACGTGCCGTGGTGGAACGGGCTTCCTCTCCGAATGCGCGCGTGAGCTCCCCCGGCATCCCGCCTGGGTCAGCTAATCCTTGCAACACGCAGCGAAATCTTGCGCGAACTTCTGTCCGTGGAATACCCGGATAGTGGCCTTTGCCTGTTCCCGGGGCGGATCGAACAGCGACAACATGCCGCGCAGCTGCCCCGGCTTCTCCCCTTCAGCCCGCGCCAGCCCAGCGAGCGGAAACCGCGCAACGCGAACTCCTCGACGGCCTTCGCGCCCGCAGCCGGGCGCGCTGGCCACCAGCTCCACGATCACCTGCGGTGCATCTTCTCACCTTGAACGTCCTCCCGTCCGGTCCCTGGATGGTCGCTTCAGTGCGCTTGTGCACCGGGTCCAAGGGCTGGAAGTGAACCACCCGATAGCCGTTCCCCACCTGCCCGTCCCTTGGGCCCGTCAGCACGGCCAGGTCGATGGGGTCCTTGTTCTCCCTGCGCGACGCCAGCGCGGCGTCCAGGATTACCTGGTCGGCGGTAATCCCCTCGACGGCGGACGGCACGCCTAAGGTGAGCTTGTCTGCGTGAGCGTACCCGTCTTCTGAATCTGAGCACAGCACGTCTGCGCCTGCCAGCTCCCCGACGGCTGCCAGCCGGCTGACGACGGCCTGCTTTCCCGCCAGGAGCCGCGCCCCGTCCGCCATCGTCACCGACAACACCGTCGGCATCGCCACGGGAATCGCTGTCGGATGATCGAACCCGCGTGCATGATCGGCTCGTGAAGCACCCATCTCCCATGTTCACCGCCTCGCCGGTCTTGCGGGCGACGGGCCGCGATTCGCCCGTCCGCGTGGACTGGCCCACCTCATGATCTTCCAGGACCCCTGTTCGTCGCTCGACCCGCGCATGACGGTCCAGGAGCTCCGAGGGACCCCTCATCCACCGCCTCTGGAAACGTTTTCACGTCCAGACAAGGTCGGAGAGTGGCTCGAGCGGGTAGCACTCTCGCGCGCGCACAAAGTCGCGCCACCCGCACGAGTTCTCGGATGGTCAGCGCCAGCGTATCGGGATCGCCCGGGTACTCGCGCTCGAGCCCGAGGACGAGCCGACCGCCGCTCTGGACGTCTCCGCCCAGGCGCAAACAGTGAACCTCCTCGGTGAACTCGAGCAGACCATGGGGCTCACGCTGCTCTTCATCGCCCACGATCTTTCCGCACCCTGATGGAGCTGGGACCCTCGGATGAGGTTTACTTCAGACCTCGGCACCCCACCGCCGATCACGTGTCGCGTCCAATCCCAATGCAGACCCAGGACGAGAGCGGAACCGCGGCCCACCTCCCGGCAATGGGGACGTCCCCTCCCCCGTCGACAGGAGCCCGCCTGCCACTTCGCCGAACGCTGCAGGCTGGCATCGACCTGTACCGCGACCGCGAACCGGCCTGGCGCGAGATCGGAGGTAGCCATCTCATGGCCTGCCGCCGAGTCGAGCCTCCGCGCGTAGGCTCGAGCTCCGGCGGGAGCTCCTGGTCCATTTCGCGAGCGCTCGTCTTCGCCAACCGGGTAACTCAGCGTGTCGATTCGACCGAGCACCTTTGAAACGGAAGTCGCTCGACACCTCGATGGTCTCCCCTCTGTGATAGACAGCCACGGCGCGAAGGACAACTGGACCTTCCTGAATACACTATCGGTGGAGGATCCTCGTGGCTCGACCAATGGTTCCCGAGCACCTCTCGAAGGCGCTGAACGCGGCGCAGGGAGAGTTCCCCGAGGCTCGGTCGCAGTTCGAGAAGCTCCGGCCACATCCTTCGCCCCGACGACAAGAGGCACAAGATGCAGCCCGCTTCGCTCGCCGCCGATCGGAACAGGGGTGACGCGACGTGCAAGACACTTTCATCCAGATCAGGCGCTTCGATGCTGCCTGGGAACTTCCGCGACCAGGTTGCCCCGATTGGTCGCGCTGCCAGACAGAGCCGTCTCGCTACGCGTCGTCAGCCCCGGATCCGTCCCAAACGGATCCCCGTCGCCGACGCGCCCCGGGGACAGGCATCGAGTCCCGACTGTCCTGCGACCCTCCAGCGAACTGCCACCCCCTGTCCACGATGGCGAGCCCCCAAGATTGACGGGGTCACCCGCTCCCATTCCCCTCGTGCCGACAGCGGGAAGCGACTGCGCGGGGACGAGGACCACGAGCACCGCTCCGGCACCTGAGCCAACCTGACGACGCCCAGATCGCTCCGTGGACGCAACGTCCTCACGCTGACCGGAAGGCCAAGCCGCTCCACGGGAACGGAGCAGGTCACGCCGAAGGATGCGCCGTGCCTCCAGCGTCAAGAATGCGTTGAACGAAGGTCTCCTTGTCGCGACCGTCCGCATCGAGCATGAGCGCGGCACAGATGGCCTTCAACTCGTCCCGCTGAACTGCTCGGAGCACGTCAGCAAAGTCGAGAGATCGAGCCTGGATGATCGCGTTGACGTGGGCCCCGGCGGTCCGACGGTCTTTCACGGACAGATTGAACTTCTCGGTGATGGCTGCGAGGCGAGCCCGGCTCAACACCTCGAGTGCAGTGCGGCGGACCTTTGGTGGCAGGTTCTTTCTTGTCATGCCGCGCATCGTACGTCGATTCGAGAGAGAGCGCGAGAATATTGAGCTTCCGTCTCCATGCCGCAAAGCAGCCACGTTCCCCCGCACGATGGAGTCGGGCATCCTTTGCACTCCGATGCCAGGCCCGCAGGGCGCGTCTCGCGCAGAAAAAGGAGCCTACCACGGCCTTGGAGAGCGAGGAGGAGGGAGCCATGTTCTTGCGCCGGAGACCACGGAAACGGATCGCGAAAGGAAGCATCCTCGGGTTCCGGCAAGTGCGACTGACAAAGCTGAGAGCGGCGAGTCGCTTCCTGGCGAGCATCAGCCAGGAGAACAGCGCGAGGGTTGATCCGTTGGAGGAGATGGGCACAGCGTTCAGGGAGTGGCGGAGTGGGCACCCGCGAAACCGATCTCCGAGGAGCTGGTGGAGCGAGCGCGGCGGGCAGCCGAGATCCACGGGCCCGGGTGTGGGCCGGGCGCTGAAGATCGATGGCGGTCGGCCAAAGGCTTCCCGGGCGAGTTGTCCTGGAGGCGCGGCGACTCCCCCGACGCAATCGCGGGTGCAGCTGGTGGCGTCGGGGGCTTGCTCGCCGATTCGCGACCGAGCGGCATCACGGTCCGTTTCTACTCGCAGGCGCAGAAGACGCTCGGACTGCCCTCCTCGGCATGTGGGGTCGGGGGTGCGCGATGATCCAGGTGCCGGCGAACGCCACGGGGGTTGTGGTGCCTGGGCCAACAAGAAAGGGGCCGAGGGGACCGCCACGGCACCCAGATCATGCTGCTTTCAAGGCGATTGACGCCCTGCGCCTATCCAATGGCTTCGGCGCTCGAAGTCCGGGGGCATCTTCACGCTGCGGTTTGTCGGCAATATCGCGCAACCCCACGTGCGGATCGCTGGACGAGCGATCGACTCCTTCACCCCTTCATGCGCAGCGCGTCAATCCCTGTGGTCTCGAGCAGTTAGCTCGGCCATTCCTGCCAGAGATGACCGCCTGAAAATCCCCCTCTGGGCTGCCCCCCAGCGCGTGAAGAGCCCACCCGAGTTCTCTCGCAAATGGCGTGGCTCCCGCGACCGGGGTCCCGAACGCGTGGACGGCACGCTGCTCAGATGAGGTAGTTCACGTACCGCACCTATCCGGACAACATCGAAGCCGCCAACCTTCGCGACGCCCGAGGGCGCGAACTTTCCGTCACGTCCTTGAATATGAGAGCTCAAACAGCTTCGCCGGCTGCGGCACAGCACAAGACACCCTACCGAGACTTCATTCGACCGGCCCGCTTGAGCGGCATCGACCGCCTCGTGAGCTGGGCATGCCGGAAGCAGCCAACAAGATGGTCGTTCACCATCCCCGCGGACTGCATGAACGCGTAACAGGTCTTGGGGCCGACAAAGGCGAAGCCTCGGGAACGCAGTCCCGCAGAGAGAGCGCGGCTCTCCTGCGTCTCGGCCGGCACCTCGCTCACTCGGCGCCACCTGTTGATGGGCAGCCCTTCGACAAACCCCCAGGCGTACGACGCGAGCCCGACCCCTTGGTCTCTCAGCGCCAGAAAGGCGCGCGCGCTCTGCACCGCGCCCTCGATCTTGCCCCGGTGGCGAATGATGCTTGGATTCCTGAGCAATGTCTCCACCCGCGCCCCCCCGTAGCGGGCCACCGCCTCGGGATCGAAGCCATTGAAAGCGCACCGAAATGCCTCGCGCTTGCGCAGGATGGTGATCCAGGAGAGCCCTGCTTGGAAACCCTCGAGCACGAGCAGCTCGAACAAGGCGCCGTCGTCACGCAGCGGTACCCCCCATTCTTGATCATGGTAGGCGACGTAAAGCGGGTCACGGGCCGCCCAGGGACAACGCTGCACGCCGTGGCTCATCTCACGCACCTCGCTGGCCCAGCATACGACCGTCGGCAGATCTGAAGGCAAGAAATGACGCGCCGCTTGCCGTTGGCTTTCCATCGCATCCGCAACCGGAAGCGGATTCTGAGATGAGTGAATCGAGGCAACCCCAGGAGGCGGAGCCTCTCCTCGCCCATCATCTCGTCGGTCGTTCTGCGGACCCTTGCCCTTTGGCCGCTGGGTCTCCGGCAGTGGATCTGGCCAGAGGAGAACTCACCGCTCGGGGCGGCAGCAGCACCGGCAGCGGAGGAGCTGCTCCCTCCTTGGGGGAGATGAAGCTCATGGCGCGCTCGGCAAGCGCCACGATGGTGAGCGACGGGTTGACCCCAGGATTGGCGGAAACGGCCGAGCCGTCGATGACCCATAGACCGTCATACCCGAAGACTCGGTGGCGCGCGTCAATGACGCCGGTCTCGGGAGTATCGCCCATGGTACAGCCGCCGAGCAGGTGCGCGGTGGTGGGGATGCCGAGGAGCGTCTCGGTCAGCATGCTTTGCGGGAAACCATCGATCTTCTTTGCTATCCGTTCAGCCAGGGCTGCGGCCAGCGGATCCGTCGCCTTCGGGAGCGGACCGTCCCCTTGTTCCTCGCTGACCGTTCCGCGCCGCAGGAGCGTCCGCATGGAGCGGCCGCGGCGCATGCGGAGCGAGCCATCCACCGTCCGCATGTAGAGGAGAACCATTGTCGAACGCGCCCAGTCGGGCACGAGCCAGGCGCGAAGCGCCTTCCACGGGTTCCGAAAGGCACGCGCCACGGCATCCCACACGCGCTCGACGACAGTCTCTCCGATGGCCATGGGCATGGCCTGCAACCGGAAGAAGCCAGACCCCGCCGGGAAACGCACCGGCTCCAGGTGCGACTGCTCGTCGGTGTGAAGGATGGATCCGATGGCGATTCCCTGCGAGAGATCGAGCCCGCGCCGACGGGTCACCACGCCTACCAGGACCTCTGAGTTCGTGCGGATGAAATGTCCCAGCCGGTGCGAGAGGTGAGGCAGGCCCTCGACGCTTTCGCGCAGTCGGAGGAGGAGGGGAACCGTTCCCGTGACGCCGCCCGCGAAGATGACGTTGGCGGCGCGCACCGTCTCACGTCGGTTCAGCCAAGGAAGAGCGTGCACGCCCACGCGAGCGGTCAATTCAAAGCCCCCATCCCGGTGCGGTCGCACCCAGGTGACGTCGGTATCGGCCTCGATGACGACTCCCCGCCGTTCCGCCAGGAACAAGTAGTTCTGATCGAGCGTGTTCTTCGCGCCGTACCGACAACCGATCATGCACCCACCACATCGTGTGCAACCTGACCGGGCCGGGCCCTCGCCCCTGAAGAAGGGATCGGGAACGACCACGCCGGGCTCCCCGAAGTAGACGGCAACGTTCGTCGGCTCGAAACCATCCGCGCGACCAATATCGTGGGCCAACTCGCGAAGGACATCGTCGGGAGGAGTCCCGAACGGTGTGGGCGTCGCGCCCAGCATCCGCAACGCGGTCTCGTAGTGCGGCGTCAGTTCCGACTTCCAGTCGGCAAGCTTCGCCCACGAGGGGGAAGAATAAAAGGGGTCCTTGGGCACGACCAGCGTGTTGGCATACACCAGTGAACCGCCGCCGACCCCCGCGCCCGAAAGGGCCGTCACATTGCGCAGGTAGGTGAGCTTCAGGATGCCACGCAGGCCAAGGCGCGGTGCCCACAGGTAGCGCCGCAGATCCCAGTTCGAACGAGGAAAGTCGTCAGGTCCGAACCGCCGCCCCCGTTCCAGCAAGAGAACGCGGTAGCCTTTCTCGGAAAGACGAAGTGCGCAAACGCTCCCCCCGAAGCCAGACCCCACGATGACGAAGTCCCAGGGGTCGGATTGCAGGGAGCTCGCCTGCGGCCGTCGGGGCGACGCGGCCCGTGAACCGATGCCTGTTCGAGAACAACCTCGCCCACGTTCTGTTGCCATCTGCACGTGCCCGCTACCACGGTAGCTTCCGGCTCCTGGCGGCCTTCAGCATCACTCGGGGATCTGGCTTGTGCGCACGAGGGACGCGTCCATTGCGTCCTCCCGCAGCCCACCTCGTCCCGCGCCGCGGCCTGACGACCTGAGTCGATCAAACCCCCGCGAACCATTCATAGCCCTTGTCTTCCCAGTACCCGCCCGTGCGTAGCGGCAAGAAGTTGACCTCGCTCAGGTACTTCACCATCTTGTATCCGAGCTTCACCGCCGAGTAGAGGCGCACCGGCGCTCCGTGCTCGGCCGAAAGCGGCTCTCCGTTCATCCCGTAGGCAATGATCGTTTGCGGATGGAGTGCGCTCTCCAGGTCCCACGAGGAGTAGTAGCCAGAATCGAACGACTTGAACTCGACGTAACGAGCGCGGGAATCGACCGCGGCGAGGCGGGCGATGTCCCGCAGGCGAACGCCCTGCCAAGAAGCGACCGCCGACCACCCTTCGACGCAGTAGTGACGGACGCGCATGTGGGTGCCCGGCAGCCGCTTCAACGCATCCAGGGAGAGCACCAGCCTGCGCGAGACGAGCCCACCCACGGAAAGCGCCCAGCCAGCCGGTGCGACCGGGAAGTCCGACGAGATCTTGTAGGGGGGAAACTCGTCCAGGTCTGTCTGCTCCTCTTCGGGCAACTCGGGCACGAGTCGCCCGGGATCGAACAGCGCCCTCTGAACGCGTTCATTGACGCGCTCCATGAATCCCAGGAAGCCGGCACGGGGACGGCTGCTGTCGCAGGAGAACCCAGAAAGCGCTGCGAAGCCCACGAACTGGCAGAAGCTCCGGCGCGTCGAGACGATCATGGGTTTCCCTCGGTTCGCTGGCGACTGCTGATCGACATGTCGAGGAGAGTGCGCGGGTGACGCAATACCTGGGTGATGTGGACGACCGCGAACAGGGCAAGCAGTCCCGTCACGATCAAGTGGATGGCCCGGGCCGCGTCATAGCCGCCGACCAGCGCTGTGAGGCGCGGGAACTGGACTGGCTTGTACATGGCGAGCCCCGAAAAGACGAGGAGCGGGGCGAGTGCGAGAACGCCCGTGTAGCTGAACCGCTGCATCCCATTGTACAGGCCCACGGAAATGGGTGGGGCCTTGCGAAGATGCAGGTCATGAAGAAGGGTTTGCCAGGCGTTCAGGGCGTCGCGACGCGGAAAGAACAGCCGTCGCCTCCATTCGCCACTCGCGAAGAGGTAGGTCGCGTAGATGAGAGCGTTGGCGATGACGAACCACCCAAACGCAAAATGCCAGTGCCTGGCCCCGGCCAGCCACCCTCCCATCGTCAAAATGGCTGGCGGCTTCGCTCCTTGAAACGGGTACCAGCCGTAGTCATTTCCCCTCGGCCCAAGGCGAGGATAGGCGACGAGAATCCTCAGACCGCTGCCAACCATGATCGTGAGGAAGACCACGTTGGCCCAGTGCGTGAGCTTGATGACCCAGGGCTGCGCAGAACGCTCCATTGGATTTTGCGACCTCGATTGGGCGGGCCACGAGCCCAAGGCCCGCGAGTCCTCGTAACGCAGCCCCGGGCCGCTGTCTCCTCCTGAAGTGAGTCACGAGCGGACGGATGCGCGACTCATAAGGGGCGGGGAGCGGCCACCTTCGGTCACCGTAGGGGAGCCTTGGAGAGCCGCCCAATCGCGGCGCACCTCGACCTTATTTGATCCAGCTTCCTGGAGCCCCTGAGTCCGCGAAAGCGGAAGCTTGGACGCGCCGTACCTGAGTCTGAACCGCCGCCTGGACATCAACGAGATGCATGGCGTCGTCGCTGCGGCACACCGCACGACTCATCATCTGAATCCTGGCGCACTGTGGCGACGCGAACCGCTCGCGCCGCCGACACGGTGGGTCCCTGTTGCTGGGGACAGGTTGATCCGGGCCGTGCTTGCGCGCGTCCTGCCCTTCCGCATTCCGCGAGCGAGGAACGCGGTATACCCGGCTTGAATGAGAGAGCCGGCGAGCGGGACACCCTGAGCCCCGCTCCCCCGGGAAGCGTTCCCTGCCCGGCGGAGCTTGTCGCGCATCCTGGTCAACAATGGTCGTTTGGTCGCGGACGGGCCCTCACACCCCGGAGCCACACCGCTGCGGCGCGCTCGAAGGACTGCGGATGGCCTCGCAATGCCCAGATCCGCTACCAGAGCTCCCCGATCGTTCATGCCGGAGCCACTTGCCGCCGGCCACTGGCAAGGAGCCCAGTCCAGAAGACCTGTTCACCCCGCCTTTCCACCGAAAACCGGATCGGGCGCGATCGCAAGCGTCGCGCACGGGTGGGGCTCGCCATGGGGTACCTAAGGAATTGCCGTCTTCTCCGGGACACCGCCGAAGGGCTCCCTCCCTCGTGCAAACCCTTGCCGCAGTGGCATTCCTCCCTAACTTCCGGATCATCACAGGCGACGGATTTGCACTACAGCACATCTCCCTCGCCTGGCCAGAAGATGGCCCGTTGAGGTTTCGCCATGCGCGCAGACGCCATCATCATTGGAGCGGGCCAGGCAGGCGTCCCGCTCGCCGTGCGCCTCGCTCGGTCGGGGCGGAAGGTACTCCTCGTCGAGCGAGCGCTGCTGGGCGGCACCTGCATCAACTACGGATGCACGCCTACGAAGACCCTCGTGGCGAGCGCGCGGGCTGCCCACGTGGCACGTTCGGCCAGCCGGCTGGGCGTCCATGCGAGCGCGGTGCGCGTCGACTTCCCGGCCATCATTGCGCGCAAGGACGCGCTCGTGCATCAATGGCGCCAGGGAATCGCACAGCGACTGGCCGCCGCAGGCGATGGGTTGCGAGTGGTCTCTGGCCACGCGCGGTTCGTGGGCGAACGCCAGATCGAGGTCGATGGCGACGTGCACCACTCCGAGCTCATCGTTGTCAACGTTGGGGCGCGCCCAGCTGCACCGCCGATCGATGGAATCGGCTCGGTGGCGTGGCTCGACAATCGGCGGATCATGGAGCTGCCCCGACTACCGACCCATCTGGTCGTTCTGGGCGGGGGTTACATCGGGTGCGAGTTCGCACAGATGTTCCGCCGTTTCGGATCGGACGTGACCATCGTGCAGCACGGACCCCACCTGCTCGACCGGGAGGACCCTGAGGTCTCCGAAGAGCTGGAGAAGGCGTTCCGGGCCGAAGGCATCGAGCTCCACCTGGGCGCGCGAGCCGCGCAGGTCTCGCAGGAGCCCGGCGGAAGGATCGTCGTCGCACTCGAGAGTGGTGCGACCATCACCGCTTCTCATCTGCTCGCGGCTGTTGGTCGCCGCCCCAACACAGACGATCTTGGCTGCGAGGCGTCCCGAATCCAACTGAACGCCAACGGCTTCATCGAGGTGGACGATCGCTACCGAACGAGCGCCCCTGGCGTGCACGCGGTTGGCGACGTCACCGGTGGCCCGCAGTTCACGCACACGTCCTGGGATGACCATCGGATCCTTTTCGACATCCTCCAGGGGCACTCCACGCGCGGCCGTGCGGGACGCGTCATCCCCTACTCCGTCTTCACGGACCCGCAGGTGGCGGGCGTGGGACTCAATGAGCGCAACGCCCGCACGAGGGGAATCCAGCACGAAGTGGCCAGAATGCCCTTCGGCCAGGTGGCGCGCGCCATCGAGATCGACGAGACCGTTGGCATCATCAAGGTACTCGTCGATCCCACCACCGAGCGAATCCTGGGAGCGTCGCTCGTTGGCGCGGAGGCGGGCGAGCTCGTTCACGTCTTCGCCACGCTCATGCAAGCCGGCGCCAGTGCGCGGGCCATCGTCGACGCGGAGTTCGCGCACCCGACTTTCGCCGAGGGCCTTCAGGGCGCTGTCATGACCCTCGATCGCTATGCCCTTCACTGATCAACCCGCCGCACACACCTGGCGAGCGCGTCATCCCGCCACGGCGTTCCTCCTGACTGCGCAAGGAAGTCACCCGGACCCCGCCGGGAAGTCTTGAAAATTGCAGACACGTCAGGTTGCTGTGGCCTCGCCCGGTGCGAAACCGCTCCTGCGACGGGGTGGCATCGAGCGAGCAGGACGAACCCTGCGGGGGCGAAGTTCCCCCGTACCCAGGTCCAGGTGCCTCGGCCGTCGCCCGTCGAAGAGGGTCGACATTGGCCGCCAGGCCGGCGACGTCGTGGCCAGTGACGTGGCCGCAATCATCTCCAACTTTTTGGATCCCCCCGGATTCATCCGTGGGGAGGATTCGGCGCGAAGCCGGCGCAGCAAGGGCTTGTGCGAAGGGCCGGTAATGCCATGTCAGTCTCCTCGCCGTGCTCCTCATCGTGGAATGGCAAGGGCACCCAATGCCCCCGAGGGACCGTCCGCCAGGGAAGAGGCAGCGAGCCAGGGCCCGGAACATGGGCGCGGCACTGCACCCCGAATGGGACTAACCCCGTGGCTGAACCGAATTGCGCGACCCGGGCCAGAAATTACGCCGGGCAGGGAGGGCCCCGTCTGATTGTGTTGATTCAGATCAAGTCCACCCCTATGCGTAGAGCGCGCGTAAGCGCATTTTCACGCACCGCCTTTCACCAACATGGGGGTTCAAATGTCTGTGATGAGATTCTTGGGAGTGGGCCTTGTTGCAGCGATCGGGTCCGCGCCGTGGATGGCACGCGCGGGCGAACCAGCGAGCTTCATCGGTCGCGTGGAGCAGACCCACGGCATCATGCAAGGCAGGGAGGAGGCGACGGGCACAGCTGTCTCCGAGGTCACGCCGAGCGAATACGGCCAACCGGCCAGCTTCATCGCTCGCGTGGAGCAGAGCCAGGGCATCGTGCAGACCGAGGAGAACGAAAGCCCGACTGTGACGACGACGGGGCCCTACGGGCCGACGGCGAGCTTCATCGCTCGGGTGGAAGAGAGCCAGCACGTGATGCCGACTCGATTGCTGGAAAGCGAGGACCAGCTGAGCCCCGAGCAGATCCGGCTCGTTCAGCGAGCCCTCGCCGACAAGGGCTATTCGACGCAAACCACTGGACGACTCGATGAGGCGACCCGCTCATCGCTCATGTCCTTCCAGCATGCACAGGCACTGCCCGTTAGCGGAACGCTCGATTCCAAGACGGTCGAATCGCTGGGCTTCGACGTGAACCAGGTGACGCCCGTGCGAGGCCCCAACGAGTCACGCTGAGACCAAGTGTCCGTGGACCTTCAACCCCACGACGATTTCACCGGGCCCCGCCGGGAAGCCCGCGCCGGCAGCCGTCGGGGGGAACGGCGGCTCCCGGGCGTGTTGGACACCGGGGTAGAGAAACTCTTTGAGAATTGAAGACACGCTCTGTTGTGGCCTGAAGCGCTCCTGCGACGGGCAGCATCGAGCGAGGACGGACCTGCGAGCGGGGGTCCCCCATCCCCAGGTGCTTCGGCGCCTCGGAGCGGGTCGCCCATCGGAGATGAAGCGAGGTCGCGAGGCCGGAGACGTCGTAGCCAGCATCGGAGCCACAAGCCGAGCATGAGCTCCACGTCTTGGAACTCCCCGGATTTGTCCGTGGGGAGGGTCAGTCCCTCTTCTCCCAGGTGAGCTCAGACGGTAACTGGGCCACCTGGGGACCCCCCACCATTTGTCAGGCAGCGGTGGCAGTTCAGCTGTCACCGTCGAGGATGCGCCGAGATATCCAGCGAGGCCGGTTCGGGTCGGGGGGGTGCAGGCGCTCTGCCTCGTGATGTGGGGCCTCCATGGGCATGCATCGCTCGACGAGCGGCTCGGCGAGCAGCCTGCCGTCACCAACTCACCCCTGCGAGGGACGAAGGACCTTTGCGTCGAGATGTTCGCGCTTCTGCCCTGCGCGACGCATCTGCCGCAATCGATGTTCTGGTCGTCGCCTGGACATCGAACACGCGCCTGATGCGATGACTGCGCAGCAGCTTCGGAACGACTCGCCGAGACGATCCGCCGCGGCTGGTGTGGGCGCGAAATCCACGAGTTCCTGAGATCCACGGCTCATCAGCAGCCAGCGATTGCCGCAGGATCTGCGGGAACAATCGCTGTCTCGCGAGCCGATCCTGTAAGTTCGTGGGGCACGTGCTTCGCTGAAGGAGTCCCCTCTTGGGTGGAATCGCGCGAGGGCCCGCCGCTGGCCAATGCGGAGAGGATGTGGCGTTCGCGGGGGTTCCCGACAACCGCGTGGCTGGAGCCCGCGATGCACGCGAAAATTCCCAATGCGAAGCCGCGCGTGGAGCATGGCATCGGGGACGGCTGACGGCGAACAAGGCGCAGCGCAGAGGAGGCTTCCTCGTCTTCGGCCCAAAGGGTGAAGGTTGTTCGGGAACAGTGCGGCCGGATGCATACCCGCGTGGAGTACAAGAGCAGTCGGAACATCGTCTTTTCGTGCCAGTACCACGTTGTCCGAAGTACCGGCGCCAGGTCCTCGTCCATGGCGTGGAGAAGCGCCTGAAGAGGATCCTTCAGGAGGTAGTCGCGGAGCGCCAGGCCGAGCTGATAGAACTCGAGGTGATGCCAGACCACGTGCACGCACTTGTGGAGGTCCATCCGCAGTATGGCATCCATCGGCTCGTGAAGACCATGAAGGGGAGGAGCTCCCGCGCGCTTCGCGCCGAGTTCCCGTGGCTGAAGAGCCGCCTTCCAACGCTCTGGACGAACAGCTACTTCCTATCCACGGTGGGCGGCGCACCGCTTGCTGTGATCAAGCAGTACATCGAGGAACGTCTGAAAGCCGATGCCCCGCGCCAAGGGACAGCTTCATCGCGGAGTTCCCGCTCCAGATCACGGCGGCCGAGGAGAAGATCCTCGCCACCCGGCTGCCCTCTGCCAAGACCCAGAAGAGCGAGCGGCGCACGGCCTTCAAGGCGGTGCGGGCGCGGTTCGACTTCAGGTCGTCCATGACGGACCGCTACGCCATCCAGTGCAAGAACACGTGCTGGATCGGAAACCACTTGGGTGCGGACGA
>Ga0335081_10012152_pt1 | contig 13953 bp, 11 predicted proteins | sample Lox_Sample_35_FD_206713 | JGI IMG/M metagenome (GOLD analysis project Ga0335081, IMG submission 206713) | Soil microbial communities from Loxahatchee National Wildlife Refuge, Florida, United States - Lox_Sample_3.5 | ecosystem: Environmental > Terrestrial > Soil > Wetlands | place: USA... | reverse complement strand
CCGGCTCGTACCCCGGGTACGTCTTCACGGGCGAACCCCTCAAGCTCGCCTCGGGCCACTTCGGCCTCGGCCACGGCAGCGGCGCGCACGCCCCCGACGAGTACTACGTGATCGAGTCGACGGACCCGAAGGTGTCGGGCTACGACGGCGCTGTGCGCTCGTTCGTGGACTATCTCTACGAGCTGGCGGCGATCGCCTGAAGAGTCGTCTTCTCCAGCCTCGTGGGCGCGAGACGGAAACGTAGAATCGCCGCGCATGTCCCAGCGTTTCCGCCGTCTTCTCCCCGAAGTTCTGGTGTGTCTCGCGTTCCTCGGCCTGACCGTCGTCATGACGTGGCCGTGGGTTCTCCATCTGCGCGACCACTGCTCGGACACCGGAGATCCCTACCTGAACTCCTGGATCATGTGGTGGGACTTTCACCAGACGTTCCACGACCCTCTCCACCTTTTTCAAGGGAACATCTTCTATCCCCTGAAATACAGCCTCGCCTTCAGCGAGCACAACTACGGTATCGCGCTGCTCTTTTTTCCGCTCTACGCGCTCGGAATCCGCCCGCTCACGGTGCAGGGGCTCGCGACTCTCCTCGGCTTCGCGTTCTCCGGGTACGGCGCATTCCGGCTCGGGCGCACGTTGACGGGCTCGACGTACGCCGCGTGGGTGACGGGGATCGCTTTCGCGTTCGTGCCGTACCGCTTCGGCCAGCTGCCGCACGTGAACTACCTTTTCTCGGGCTGGATCCCTCTGCTCCTCGAGGCTCTCGTCCTGTTCCTCCGCGACCGGAGTCGAAAGCGCGCGGCTTGGCTCGGCGTCTCGTTCTTCATGAACGGCCTCACCGTGATTCACTGGCTCGTCCTCACGTTGATTCCCCTCGCGATCACCGGCCTCGTTCTCGCGTTTCGATCCGGCGCGGCGCGCGATCGCGCCGGGCTCCGGCGCGGTGCCCTCTCTCTCGCGATCGCCGGACTCGCGCTTCTGCCCTTCCTCATTCCCTACCAGAGAGCGTCGAAGCTCTACGGTTTCACGCGAACCCCTGACGACGCGACGGCGTATTCGGCGCACGTGAAAGACTGGCTGAGCGTGGACTCGTGGAACCGCACCTGGCGAGGCCTCGGCGCGCCTCCCGAGGCCGAGCGCGGCCTCTTCCCCGGGGCTCTCCTGCTCCTCCTCCCGCTCGCCGCTCTCGGAGCGCAGGCGGCCAGAAGGGCATCCGCTGCTCCGCGCGCTCCGGAGGTTCTCCTCGTGGGCGTGCTCTGGGCCGTCCTCGGCTTCCTCGGCTCGCTCGGCATGCACGCGCCCTTCCATCGCGTTCTCTACGAGACTCTGTTCTTCTTTCGCAGCATCCGCGTGCCCGCGCGCTGGGCGATGGTCGCCTACCTCGGACTCGCGCTCCTTTCGGGAGCCGGAGCGCTCGCGCTTTCCGAGGCGTGGAACCGGCGAAGGCCGGGCGCGTTGCGCGCGCCGCTCGTCTTCGTGCTGGCCGGTCTCGGCCTCCTCTTCGAGGACCGGGCGGCGCCGCTCGACCTGATTCGCGGCGAGGCAGATCCCGACGGGGTCACGCTCTTCCTCGCGAAGACGCCCATGAAAGGAGGCCTCGTCGAGCTCCCCTCGGGCACCGAAGAGCACGGCAACTACCGCGGGATCCTCCGCGCCGCGGATCACGGAAAACCGCTCGTCACGGCAGTATCCGGCTTCCTGGGACCGGTCGTGCGGCTCATCGAGAGGAAGGAGGGACAAACTCCGATTCCCGGCGATCTCCTCGATGACCTCGAAAAAATCCCGACGTCGTACATCCTCGTCCACGACTCGTGGCTCTTCCCCGAGTCGCGCCTCGTGCACCGAGACTGGCTCTCGAGGGGAATGGCCGCCGGGCGCCTGCGCTTCATCAAGAGGTTCGACGGCCACATGCGAAACGAGCTCTATGCCGTCGTCCGCAACGAGCCGGAGGCAAGGGCGCTCGACCCGCTTCCGTGGATTCCGGCCGTCGGGCCGCTCCCCGCGCCGGCGCCGACGCGCGAGGACGCGACGCTCACCTGTTCGATCGACGACCCCGCCGAGGGCGCCGTCGTGACCGGCCCGCTCACGGTACGCGGCTGGGCCCGCATCAGCGGCGAGGACCTTCACGTCACCGTCACGATTGACGGCGAGGCGCGCAGATTCGTGAAGGGCGGTCGCGTGCCGCGCCCGGACGTCCAGGCCGCCCTGCCCTCACTCGGCGATTGCCGGACCGCGGGCTACGCCGCGACGTACGCGTTCGAGCCTGGGGACGAGGGCAACCACGAGATCCAGGTGCTCCTCCGGGCCGCCGACGGCCGGCAGCGCCACTACCCGCCGCGGAGGTTCACCTGGAAGCCTTGAAGAGGGCCGCGCGCGAAGGAGGCGTTGTCCTGGTCTTCGTCGCCCTGACCGTTGCCATGACGTGGCCGTGGGCGGCGCACATTCGCGATACGTCGCTCGATGCCGGTGATTCGTACCTGAACTCCTGGACGCTCGCGTGGGACTTCCATCAGACGTTCCGCGATCCGCTCCACCTCTTCGACTCGAACAACTTCTTCCCCTACAGGTACACGCTCGCGCTCTCCGAGGACGAATGGGGCATCGCGCTCCTGTGCTTTCCAGCCTTTGCCGCCGGGCTTCCTCCGCTCACGGTGCACGGGATCGCGATGCTGTTCGGGTTTGCGTTCAGCGGCTGGGGCGCTTTCCGCCTCGCGCGCACGCTCACCGGTTCGACGGTCGCCGCCTGGGTCGCCGGCGTCGCGTTCGCGTTCGTCCCGTATCGCTTCCACCACATCAATCACCTCCCCTACGTCTTCGCGGCTTGGATGCCGCTCCTCGCCGAGGCCGTCGTCCTGTTCGCGCGCCGGCGCTCGTGGGCCCGTGCGGCATGGCTCGGCGTCGCATTCTTCATGAGCGGCGTCTCGAGCATCCACTGGTTCCTCCTCGGCTCCGTTCCCACGGCAATCATGGCCGCGATCCTCTTCTTCCAGAGCGAGCCTGCGGCACGACGCGCATGGGGCCGGGCGGCGGCGTCCGCAGGCACGGCGTCTCTTCTCCTCGTGCCGTTCTTCGTGCCGTACCTGCGCGTCTCCTCGCTCTACGGGCTCGAGCAAGGTCCCGGCGAAGCGGCGTTCTACTCCGCGCGGCCGATCCACTGGCTCACCCCGGACTGGAACCTGAAGCTGTGGCATGGCATGGGGGAAAGGCCGCCTCGCGGCGAGTTCTGCCTGTTTCCCGGCTTCCTCCTGCTGGCCCTCGCGACCCTCGGAATCGTTCTCTGTTTTCGAAAGCGTTCCGAGGCCGGCACGGCGGGTCTCCTTTTCGCCGGCCTCGGCTTCGTGGGGTCCTTCGGGATGTCGACGCCTTTTCACCGCCTGCTCTACCTGCTCCCGCCTTTTCATGCGATCCGGGCACCCGTTCGCTGGGCGATGGTGGCCGACCTCGGCCTCGCCGTCCTCGCGGGCGTCACTGTCGCCGCGCTCGTTCAGGCATGGTCGGAGCGACGCTCGAGAACGTTTGCTCTCGGCATTGCGGCCTGTCTGTGCGCCGCCCTCCTCTTCGAGGATCGCGTCGCCCCGATGTACCTTCATCGCGGAGAGCCGGACCCCGATCCCCTCACGCGGTTTCTCGGGGAGACGCCGATGGCGGGCGGCCTCTACGAGCTGCCGGACGAGTTCGGCGAGACGAATTGCCTTCACCTGCTGCGCGCGGCCGACCACTGGAAGCCCCTCGTGAACGGCTATTCGCGCTTCCAGATGCCGATCGCCCGGAATCTGCACGACCTCGTCGTGGAGGGAAAGGCGAAGGAGGCCCTCGACGCGCTCGAGGCCGTGCCCGTCTCGTACGTCACGGTGCGGCCGCGGCGCATGACTCCGGAAGAGAGAACGGCCGCCGACGAGCTCGTCGAAGCCGGAATCGCGTCGCACCGGCTCCTTCACGTCCGCCATTTCCTGCCCGACGATGAGCTCTACGCGGTCGTCAAGACCGAGCCCGGCGCGAAGCAACTCGAGAGCGCGCCCCGATCGAACGAATCGGCGGCCATCACGGGGAAGGAATGGTCCGACCTGACGGGCTCGATCGACGGGCCAGCGGAGGATTTCGTCGTGACCGGAAACCTCATCGTGCGCGGCTGGGCACGCATTCCGGGCCACGACCTCGGCGTCACGGTGCTCATCGACGGGGTGCCTCGCGTCCCGCTCCGCGAGGCGCGCCTCCCGCGCACGGATGTTCACGCGGTCCTCCCTTACCTCGGAGATTGCGGGAGCGCCGGCTACGAGCAGGTCTTCGCCTTCCAGCCAGGCGACGAGGGCGAGCACGAGCTCTCGGTCGTCTTCCGGGGTCCCGATGACCGCGTGCGGCACTACCCAGGGCGGAAGTTCACCTGGAGGAAGGGGTCGTAGGTCGCCGCACCCACCGCGCGCGGCCCTCCGCGCTCCAGAAGAGCTCGCGAAGGAAACCCGGGCGGGAAAGCCCGCCCTGCGAGAGCTTGCCGACGTAGAACGCCTCCCCGTCGGCGTCCGCGGCCCTCCCGAGAACCCGCTCGTACGCGAGGCGAACGAAGGCGCGGTCTCCGCGTCCCTGCCCTTCGTCGAGTATCTCCCTGGCGCGCGCCGCTTCGCCCGGCGCCGATTCTCCCGGAAGGAGCACGGTTTGCGCAGCTGCCGCCGGCGGCGGAGGCGGGAACCTCAGGCTCGAGAGCAGCTCCCGGACGAACAGCCGGAGGCCGTCGGGACACCCGTCGAAGAACGACAGATGGTGGCGGAGCGCCGCCTCGTCGGCCTCGAAGCCCAGAATGGTCCTGAACCCGAGGGCGATGGCCTCCAGAGGAGGATGCCCGCCGAGCCGGGAGGTCACCGCCGCCGCCAATTCGAAGAAATCTCCCGTCCGCGGCGCTTCTTCGAGACGAATGAAGATCTCGTACGCCAGGAACCACGGGATCTCGGGCACGAACGGGCGATACAGGTCCAGAAAGCCGCGCGAGGTCGCGATGGTGTCGAGAAGCGCGGCACGGTCCTCGAACCCCTTCTCGAGAATCGAGAGGTGGAACGTACGCCCCGCGTCGTCGGGCGGGATTCCGAGAAGAGCGCGGTACGCCTCGCCGACGAACGTGGCCGGATCCGTCGCGGAAAGCCTCCGCTCGAGATCTCGAAGGTGGGGCCACAACGATCGGGCGCGCGTACGGATCCTCGCCGCGTCCTTTTCCGGATGTCTCGATCCGAGACGCCGGAGCAGCGACGCGAGAAGAGGCAAGTCCCACCCCCGCGGCCGGACCGAGGCCGCCGCACCGTTTCCGTCCTTACGAGCCGTGATCCAGTGGTAGTGACCCTCGGCTCCCGATTCATCCACGACGGAGAACGGCGTTCTCGCGAGGAGCGCCCGTGCTTTCTTCGGCGAGAACTTGACGCCCTGCAACGTGTCGGGGCCGCCGCTCTCGTGCTTCCACCACCACCGCCCGTCCACCTGAAAGCGAAACACCCCGCCCGGCTTCAGAACGCGCGCGGCCTCCTCCACGTAACGTCGGATCGGCCTGCGCTCGGGAATGTGCTGGAAAACGATGAAGGAGAAGACGAAATCGACGGACTCGTCCGCGAGGTACGAGAAGGTGCCGTTCGTCAGAACGGTTCTTACGTTCGGCGCACCCGCCGCGTAGTCCTTGGACTTCTCGATCATGACGGGCGAGATGTCTACGCCGTGCGCGACCGCCGCCCTCCTTGCGAGCGGAACGAGAAGGCGTCCCACGCCGCACCCGATCTCGAGGACCTCGGCGGACGGCTCGAGGACGACGCCGTCGAGCACGATCCCGTCGAGGTCCTGCTCGCCCGAGACACGGAACGCCTCCTCGGAGCCGGCATGCCCCGTCGCGATGTGAAGCCTGTGATCCTCCGCGGCGCGCCCGTCCCAGTCGCCGCGCATGCGGGAGAGGACGTCCCCATGGGGCTCGGACATCGGCGAGCGAAGATATCATCGGGCCGTCGACCTGCCGTAGCATGAGCGCGTGGATTACCGGTACGGCGAGCTGCCGCTCGATCTCCTCCAGTCGCTCCTGACCTACGAAGAGCTGCTGAAGCTCTTCCTCGACCTCGTCTCGCGTCTCGGGGGCGACGTGGACGAGGCGATGCAGTGGATGAAGGAGCTGCAGCGCCGCGGGATCATCGGTCCGAACGTCGACCTCGAGGCGTTTCGCGCCGCTCTCGAAAAGCAGGGCATCGTCGGGCGCGACGGGGAGGGAAACCTCGTGCTCCTCGGCTCCGGCGAGCGCCGCATCCGCCGCAACGCGCTCGAAGAGATCTTCAGCTCGCTTCAGAAGTCGGGACCGGGCCTGCACTCCATCCCGCGCGCCGGCACCGGGTCGGAGCCGCTGCCCGAGACGCGCCCCTACGAGTTCGGAGACGACGTCGCGCGCCTCGACGGCATTCGCACGGTGGCGAACGCGGCGCGGCGCGACCCCGACGACCTCGCGCTCCGCCCGGACGACTTCGAGGTCTTCGACGTCGAGCACCAGAGCGCCTGCGCGACCGCGATCGCCATCGACATCTCGCATTCGATGATCCTCTACGGCGAGGACCGCTTCACGCCCGCGAAGAAGGTCGCGCTCGCGCTGACGGAGCTGATCCTCCAGAAATACCCGAAGGACACGATCGACATCGTCCTCTTCGGCGACGAGGCGAGGGCCGTTCCGCTCGAGGAGCTGAGCAAGGCGCAGGTCGGGCCGTTCCACACGAACACGAAGGCCGGGCTCGGCGTCTCGCGGCAGCTCCTCATGCGGCGCCGCGCGCGTAACCGCCAGATCTTCATGATCACGGACGGAAAGCCCTCGTGCATCCGCGAAGGCGGGCGCCTCTACAAGAACCCGTTCGGCCTGGACCTGAAGATCGTGAACCGAACGCTCGAGGAGGCCGAGAAGCTCCGGCGCGACGACATCCAGCTCACGACGTTCATGATCGCGACGGACCCCGCACTCGTGGACTTCGTCGACACGCTCACGAAGGTCGCGCGGGGCCGGGCGTACTACGCCTCCCCGACGGATCTCGCGTCGTTCGTGTTCCGGGACTACATCCGGAACCGGAAGAAGCTGTTCCGGTGATGCTCGTCTGGTTTGTTGCGGCGTTTGGGATTTTCTTGCTGGCGACCGGAGGGTTCGTGCTCACGACGAGACTCATCGCAAGACGGAAGGGCCGAATTTTCTTAGAAGGGTTGGGAGGCGTGGTTCGCATCGGGACGCCGTGCCTCTTGGCTGCCGCCCGTCCGACCCTTCTAAGAAATCCCCCGGGCGCGCTCGTCCCCGGCACCGTCGCCCTCACGCCGGTCGGCCTCGTGTGGGAAGCGCTGTGGGGCAACGCGGGCTCCTACGCATTCGAAGAGATACAGCGTCTCGAGACCGACGAGAGGACGCAGGCGCGGAGAGGGTTCCTCCGAAGCAAAGTTCTCCGCGTCACGTCCGTCCGCGGCGAGGTCGTGGAGTTCGTCCTGTCCCCCGGCCACGCATGGGAGTGGCGGCAGGCGCTCGGAGAATGGGCGGCGAGCCGGGGCGGCATCGCGGGCGCCGCCACGACCTGAACCTTCGTCTACTCGGGCAGGAATGCCACCGTGCGCCTCGCGAGCGAGGCCGGCAGGCGGCGGGCGATCGCCTTCCGGATGTCGTCGGGGCTCGTGCGCAGCGTCAGGTGCGTGAGGACGACCACCTCGTTCTCGAAGACGTCGGCCCGCTCGGCGATCTCGTCGAGGTGGAGGTGCTTCCACTCGCTCGAGCGCTCGCGGTCGCTTTCCTCCACGAACGAGCACTCGAGGAGGAGCACTTTCGCCCTGAAGAACGAGCGCGGCGCGCGCGTGAAGACCCCGGCTCCGGTGTCGCCCGAATAGGCGACGAGGGGAATCGCGACCTTCCCCGCCACGGCCTCGCCGCGCGCCGCGGCGTCGCGGATCTCTTCCGGGGGATGCCCGACGAGATCCTCGCGCAGACGGTTGCGGATCTCGGAGGCCACGAAGCCGAGCGTCGGGACGCGGTGGTCCGTCTCGAAGGCCTCGATCTCGAGATCGCGCCGCAGGCTCACACGGGCGCCGCTCTCCATCGCCTCGACGCGCGCGTCGTATCGCACGGCCTCGAGGGCCTCGTGGAGCGCCAGGAGCTTCGTCCACGCGGGAACCGCGGCGGGATGCGTGCGAGCCGTGCCGCCCGGCAGGCGCAAGAGCCTCCGCTGCGAGCACCAGTACGCGAGGCCGGCGCCGTGGTCGAGGTGCGCGTGCGAGAGGAAGACGTCCGGCACGGAGACGAGCGCGGTCGGCGCGCGGCCGAGGTCGAACGCGAGATGCAGCGTCGGAAGGTGGAACCACGTCTCGCGCCCCGCCACCGAGACGCCCCGGACGGGCAGACCCGCCCACGTGGCCTCGATCCGCCGCTCCCGGGCCTCGGGACTCACGGGCGCAGGATACGCTGCCGTCTTATACTTATCTCTTCCCCGGGGAAAGCGCGGAGGGGGACCCATGGCCCTGTTCAACCATGCGACGAAGGAGTTGACGGCCAAGATCGTGTACTACGGTCCGGGTCTGTGCGGAAAGACGAGCAATCTCAAGATGCTTCATCAGCGGCTCGAGCGCGGAGCGGGCAAGCTGCTGTCGCTTTCCACGGCTCAGGACCGAACGATCTACTTCGACCTTCTCCCGATCGAGCTCGGAAACATCAAGGGGTACACGGTGCGCTTCCAGGTGTGCACCGTTCCCGGACAGGTCTTCTACAACGAGACGCGCAAGATCGTCCTCCGCGGCGTGGACGGCCTCGTCTTCGTCGTCGACTCGCAGTGGTCGATGCTGTCGCACAACCTCGAGTCCTTCCAGAACCTCAGGGAGAATCTCCACGAGGAGAAGATCCTGCTCGAGACGCTCCCGGTCGTCATCCAGTACAACAAGCGCGACCTGCCGAGCGCACTCTCCGTCGAGGCGCTGCAGGATTCACTCGGCTTTCACTCGTATCCGTTCGTGGAGACCGTCGCCTCCGAAGGATCAGGAGTGATCGAGACGTTCAAGCTCGTCTCAAAGCTCACGTTCGTCGACCTCCTCCGCCGCCTGCAGCGGGGCTGGCAGCCGCCGCCCGAGCCCGCAGCGGATCTCGTGGAGGCTCCGGCCGCGGTGGTCGTGGCGCCGCCCGCCCCGGCACCCGTGATCGTCGTGCCGGCTCCCGAGATCGTCGCGCCGCCGGCCGCGGCCGCCACGGAGGAGGTGCCCGTCCTCGCGATGGCCTCGAGCGCGAGCGAGCCCGAGACACGCGAGGAGCCGCGGGACGAGGAGGCCGAAGTCTGGGTCGTGCCGTCCGCGGAAGGGGCTTTCCCGGATCTCACGGACGACTCGAAGGGTTCGACCACGGCTCCCACGGTCGAGCCTCCGCCAGCCGCCGAGCCGCCGGCGGCCGCCCCGCCGGACGGGCCGGAGCCGGCGACCCTCGCGCCCGCGGTTCTTCTGGCGGCCCTCACGACCCCGCCTCCCGCCCCGCCGGCGTCCCCGCCGCAGCCGGCCCCGGCTCCGCCGCCGCCTTCGCCCGCGATGCCCGCGCCCGGGAGGCCGTCCTCGGTGGACGAAAAGCTCAACGCCGTGCTCGCGGAGGCGCGCAAATCCGCCGGGCGCGTGTCCGGGGTCTACCGCCGTCTCGAGGCTCACGAAGGGAGCACGCAGGAGATCCCCGCGCGCGACCTCACCGAGCGCCGTCTGGAGGAATTGATCGGGGGTCTTCGCGCGGAGATGGGCGCCGAGATCGCCCGCCTGCGCGAGGAGCTCACCGCCGCCCGGACGGCGGCCTCGAACGCCGAGAGCGCCGCGTCCGACGCCGCCGCGCGCGCCCGCCGCCTGGAGAACGCCCTGCGGCAGGCCCTGCGCGACCTGGCGGGCTGACGGTCCTCAGGACAGCCGCTTCAGCGATGCGCCGGACGCGAGCCTCTTCGAGAGCGCGAGGCGCAGCCCCTCGAGCTGCCTTTCGGACAGGCCGACGAACTCGGCGCCGGCCCTGAACAGCAGCACGCGCCCGCCCTTGTCGTCGGAGGCGAAGCCGCCCGCGCGGCAGCGGGTGATGCGCACGAGGCCCGTGAACGGGACACCTCCGAAAACCGCGCTGAAGTCGTACGTCGAGCCCGGGCGCAACGTCGAGGCGAGCTCGAGAAGCAGGCCCATCTCGGAGAGATTCAGAATCTCGATCGCCAGGGTCGATTTGAGCTGCCCGCGCGTCCCCTTCGCGAGAGAGGTACGGGGCGAGCGCCTCTTTTCCGTTACCACCGCGTGCTCCGGACCCGTGAGTTTACGAGACCGTGACCACGCGTCAACGGCTCAGCTCGTCAGGCTCTCGAGAAAGCGCGGATCCTCGCGCCAGCCCGGCCGGGCCGCCACGACGAGGTCGAGGAAGAACCGCCCGCCGAGCGCGCGCTCGAGCTCGAGGCGGGCTGCCGTTCCCGCTTCGCGCAGGAGCCGCCCGCCCTTGCCGAGGACGATGCCCTTGTGGCCGTCGCGGTCCACGACGACCGTCGCCTTGACGACCGTGAGGTTCCTCGCCTCGTCGCGCCTCCACTCCTCCACGAGAACGCCGAGCCCGTACGGAATCTCCTCCCGGGTCCTTTCGAGGAACTTCTCGCGGATGAGCTCGGCGGCGCGCGTTCTGGGATCGGAGGTCGTGACCGTCGTGCCCTCGAAGAGATCCTCGCCCTCGGGGAGGTAGCGCCGCAAGGCAGGGACGAGCGCGTCGAGCCCCTCGCCCGTGAGCGCGGACACCGGGACGATCTCCTCGAAGATCCCGGACGCGCCGAGCGCCGCGATCCGCGGGAGGAGAACGGCCTTCGAAACGCGGTCGATCTTGTTCAGGACGGCGATCCGCGGCGCCGGCGCCCGCGCGAGAAGGTCCAGCGCGTAGCGATCTCCGCCGCCGGACGGCACGGAGACGTCGACGACGAGGAGCCGGATGTCCTCCTCGCGGAGCGCCTCGAGCGCCTCGCCCATCATGGCCTCGTTCAGGCCGTGGAGAGGCTTGTGGAGGCCGGGGGTGTCCACGAACACGATCTGGCCCTCGGGATCCGTCCTCACGCCGAGGAGCCGCCGCCGTGTCGTCTGCGGCTTGTCCGAGACGATCGCGACCTTCGTCCCGACGAGGGCGTTCAGGAGCGTGGACTTCCCGGCGTTCGGGCGTCCGACGACGGCCACCGTTCCGGACCGCCGGGCCGGCACGCTCACGGCGTCGCCTTCGCTCCCGGCTTCGCGGGGTCCTCGTACCGCACGCGCACGCGGTGGATCCGCCGGCGATCGGCCTCCTCGACGAGAAAGAGAAGGCCTGCCTCGTGGGCGGTCTCGCCGGCTTTCGGGATGCGGCCGAGGCGTTCGGACACGAGGCCGGCCACGGTCTCGTACTCGTCCGAAGGAAACGTCACGCCGAAGAGGCTCGCGATCTCCGGGACCCTCACGCGCCCCGCCACCGAGTACGAGCCGTCCTCCTGAGCGACGACGGGCGGCTGCTCGACCTCGTGCTCGTCCGCGATTTCTCCGACGAGCTCCTCCACGAGGTCCTCGAGCGTCGCGAGACCCGTGACGGCCCCGTACTCGTCGACGACGATGGCGAGCGGCTGCCGCCGGCGCTGAAAGTCGGACAGGAGCGTCGCGACCGTCTGGGTCTCGGGCGCGAAGAAGACCTGGCGTGCGACGGGACGCGCCGTCGCCGGCGGGTCCGGCCCGCGGAGCACCGTGAAAACGTCCTTGACGTGGACGACACCGACGGGCTTGTCGATCGAGCCTTCGACGAGCGGCAGGCGCGTGAACTTCGTCTTCACGAAGAGATCCGCCACTTCGCCGAGCGGCGCGTCGGCCTCGGCGAACACGATGTCGGGCCGCGACGTCATGACCTCCCCGACGGTGCGATCGCCGAAGTCCACGGCGCGGGTGACGAGCTCCTCCTCGTGCTTCTCGAGAAGCCCCTCCTCCCGCGCGACGTCCAGGAGCGCGCGCACCTCGGCATCCTTCGTTGCCTCCTCCTTCTCCGGGGCGGGCGCCGCGTTCGCTTCGGCCTCGTCCGTCTCCTTCTCGACGAGGCGCGAGAGCACCGGGTAGAGCGGCGCCGCGAGGAAGTCCACCGCCGGGATGACCCAGGCGAAGGACTGCAGGAGGGCGTCTCCGCCGCGGCGGGCGACCCAGCGAATGACGAGGCTCTCCGCGACGATCCAGCCGAGGAGGATCACGACGGCGGAGAGCAGCCACGGCTCGCCGACACCGAGGGCGGCGAGCGCCGATCCGAGGCAGAGTAGCCCTCCGAGGACGGCACCCTGCGCCGTGAGGCGCACGGCGATGCGCGAAACGCGCACGTGCTCGGAGGCGAGGAGCGTCCCGAAGCGGGACGGGTTCGCCTCGAGAAGAGCCTTGCGCCGGAGGACCGAGAGGCTCTCGAGCGCCTGCGCGAAGCCCGAAAAGAGAACGTAGATGACCGCGAAGAACGCGGCGAAGAGAAGCGCGACGCCGGCCCCCACGGCGAAACCGATCACGGCACGCCGTCCGGGCCCTCACCGAAGGCCGAGAGGAGAATGCGCCGCTGCAGCCGGAACATCGTGCCACCGTCCGTCTCGTGATCGTAGCCGAGAAGATGGAGAAGGCCATGCGCCAGGAGAATCTGCACCTCGCGCCTCGCGGCGTGTCCGCGGCGCCGGGCCTGCCTCCGGGCATACGGGAAGTCGATGACGAGATCGCCGAGAAAGTCTCTTTCACCGGACGGAAAAGAAAGGACGTCGGTCGCGCGATCCTTGCGGCGCCACGTCCTGTTCAGGCTGCGCATTCGCCGGTCGCCGCAGAGGAGGACCGAGAGAGAACAAGGGCGCTTCGCGCCCGCCTTCGAAAGGAGGATGCGGGCCCAGGCTTCGATGTGCGGCGCGGGAGGCGCGCCACCGACCGTCACGAGCACATCGACGCCCGTTGCTCTCTTCACCTTCCAAGAAATCTTATTCGCCCTGCCGGGAACCGGGGCGCTACTCGCCGGCCCTGTGGCCGTTCCCGTTGCCGTGACTGTTCCCGTTCCCCGCGGCAGCGGCGGCATCGTCGGCCTTCTGCTTCTCGAAGATCTCGTAGGCGTTCACGACCGACTGCACGATGCGGTGACGCACGACGTCTCGCTGGTCGAACCGCACGACCTTCACGCCCTCGACGTTCGCGAGCACGCGGTCCGCTTCCTTGAGGCCCGAGATCTTCCCCTGCGGAAGGTCGATCTGCGTCACGTCGCCCGTGACGACGGCCTTGCTGCCGAATCCGAGGCGCGTGAGGAACATCTTCATCTGCTCGGACGTCGTGTTCTGGGCCTCGTCCAGGATGACGTACGCGTCGTTGAGCGTCCGGCCGCGCATGAAGGCGAGCGGCGCGACCTCGATGATGTTCCGCTCGAGCATGCGGCCGACCTTGTCGTATCCGAGGATGTCGTAGAGCGCGTCGTGAAGAGGTCTGAGGTAGGGATTGACCTTTTCCGCGAGGTCGCCCGGCAGGAATCCCAGCTTCTCGCCCGCCTCGACGGCGGGGCGGCAGAGCACGATGCGCTTGACCCTCTTCTCGAGCAGAGCCGCCGCGGCCATGGCGACGGCGAGGTAGGTCTTGCCCGTGCCCGCCGGGCCGATCGCGAACACGATGTCGTGCTCGAGGATGGCCTGCAGGTACTCCTGCTGGCGCACGTTCCGGGGCGATACGACCTGGCGGAGAGCCGGTCCGACGGAGCGGTTTTCGAAAAAATCGACGAGCGAGGTCGAAGGCTCTTCCTTCAGGATGCGAATCGCCGCCTCGAGATCGGGCTTCTTCGGCGTGTACCCGCGCTCGACGAGCTTCGAGAACTCCGAGAGAAGCCGGGCGGCGAGCGCCGTGCTCTCCGGGTCGCCCGAGACGGAGACTTCGCGCCCGCGTGCCGCGATCTCGACGCCGAATGCGTCCTCGAGGAGCCGGAGGTTTTCGTCGTGGACACCGAAGAGCGCG
>Ga0335081_10012151_pt1 | contig 13953 bp, 11 predicted proteins | sample Lox_Sample_35_FD_206713 | JGI IMG/M metagenome (GOLD analysis project Ga0335081, IMG submission 206713) | Soil microbial communities from Loxahatchee National Wildlife Refuge, Florida, United States - Lox_Sample_3.5 | ecosystem: Environmental > Terrestrial > Soil > Wetlands | place: USA... | reverse complement strand
CGCTGGACACGCTCGACCCCACGAAATTTGCAGCGATCACGCGCTGGGGCAGGCTCGAGCAGGTGCTGGAGGGTCTCGCGGCGGCGAAGCGCGCGGGGCTCGCGGTCAAGATCAATACCGTGGCGCTCAAGGGCGTCAACGAGGACGAGTTCCATCGCCTCGTCGAGTGGTGCGGCGAGGAGAGCTTCGACCTCGTTTTCATCGAGGTGATGCCCATGGGCGAGGTCGGCGCGGAGACGCGGCTCGACCAATATCTGCCGCTCTCGCTGGTGCGCGCGGAGCTTCAGCGGCGATGGACGCTCGACGAGACGGAATACCGCACCGGCGGACCCGCGCGTTACTACACCGTGCGCGAGACCGGTAGGCGCGTCGGCATGATCACGCCGCTCACGCATAATTTCTGCGAGAGCTGCAACCGCGTGCGTTTGACCTGCACCGGGACGCTCTACATGTGCCTGGGCCAGGCGGACGCGGCGGATCTGCGCACGCCGCTCCGTGCCTCCGAGAGCGACGGCCTGCTCGATGCCGCGATCGCGGAAGCGATCTCGCGCAAGCCCAAGGGACATGATTTCGTGATCGACCGCCGGCGCCGTCGCCCCTCGGTCGAGCGGTACATGAGCGTCACCGGCGGCTGAGCCTCTCCCCTTGCCCGCTTTCACGCGCCCGCCGCGAAAAATCGCCTTCCTCGCGAGCGAGAATCCCGCTGCGCAAGCGGCGCTCGCGGAGCTGCACGAGCGCTACGGCGCGACCGAGCCCAAGGACGCCGAGGCGGTGGTGGCGCTCGGCGGCGACGGCTTCATGCTGGAAACGCTGCATCGCTTCCTCGACGGCGGCGTGCCTATCTATGGAGTACATCGCGGCAGCGTCGGATTCTTGATGAACGCCTATGTGCCCGACGGCCTGCCGGAGCGTCTCGCCCGCGCGGTTCCAGTGCAGCTCTATCCCCTGGAGATGCACGTCCGCAATCACGACGGCCGCAGCCATCGCGCGCTCGCCTTCAACGAGGTATCTCTTCTCCGGCAGAGCCGGCAGGCCGCGAAGATCCGCATCCGCGTCGACGACGTCGTCCGCCTCGACGAGCTCATGAGCGATGGCGTCCTCGTTGCGACCCCCGTGGGCTCGACTGCCTACAACCTCTCCGCCCACGGTCCAATAGTTCCACTGGGCGCCAACGTATTGGCGCTCACGCCCATCACCGCCTTTCGCCCGAGGCGCTGGCGCGGCGCGCTCCTGCCGCATTCCGCGAGCGTGCATTTCGAGATCCTCGAAGGGGAGAAGCGTTCCGTGAGCGCCACCGCCGATTTCACGGAAGTCCGCGACGTGATCGAGGTGACCGTCCGCGAGACCCGCGCGATCTCCCAAACCGTCCTCTTCGACCCCGAGCACAATCTCGAGGAACGGATTCTGAAGGAGCAGTTTCAGACTTAGGATCGCGGAACGATCCTGCGTCCTTCGAGACGCGCGCTATCGCGCGCTCCTCAGGATGAGGACCGTTCGAAAATGGCATTGATGAAAGATGGCGTTAAAATCGGTCCTCATCCTGAGGAGGCCGCGTAGCGGCCGTCTCGAAGGACGCGCCGGCATCGATCCGGCTATCCCCGCGCTCCTCAGGGTGAGGACCGTTTAAAAATGGCATTGATGAAAGATGGCGTTAAAATTGGCCTCATCCTGAGGAGGCCGCGTAGCGGCCGTCTCGAAGGACGCACCGGCATCGATCCAGCTATCCTCGCGCTCCTCAGGGTGAGGACCGTTCGAAAATGGCATTGATGAAAGATGGCATTAAAAAATTTGTCCTCATCCTGAGGAGGCCGCGTAGCGGCCGTCTCGAAGGACGCACCGGCATCGATCCAGCTATCCCCGCTCCGCCCGTTCTCGCGCGAAGCCTGCGAGTGCGGCGACTAGGGCGCCCAGATCCGCCTTTAGCCTCGGGAAATTGGCGTTGCGCTCGAAAGTCTGCTCGTCCATGTAGAGGTTGCGGTTCACTTCGATCTGGAGGCTGTGACGCTGCTCGCGGGGGCGGCCGTGGCGGCGGACGAGCTCGACGCCTTTGTAGGGGTCGTTGACCTTGACGTCGTAGCCGCGGATTCGGAGGAAGCGCAGCACAAACTCCGTCATCTCCGGAGCACAAGTCGTGCCATCGCGGTCGCCGAGCACGAAGTCACCGCGCACCACGCCTGCCCCCTCGCTCGCCATTGCATTGCTCACGCTCTTCATGGAGTGGCAGTTGACGTGCCAGACGCCGCCGAAGCGCGCGTGGAGCCGGTCGGCGACCGCCGCGAGCTCGCGATGATAGGGCTCGTAGTAGCGGTCGATGCGGGCCTTCACCTCGGCGACCCCGAGCTTCCGGCCGTAGACCGGCGTCTTCGGCACAGCGAGGCGGCGGATGAGGCCCATGCCGAGGCGCGACTTCTCGCCGGGCATCGCCTCGCCGGGCCAAGGCTCGTCGAGGAGCTGTTGGTCGATGTCCGCGAGGTTGCGGTTGGCGTCGATATAGCTTCTGGGGAAGAAGGCGCCGATGAGCGTCGCACCATGCGCGGGCGCCGCGGCGTAGAGCTCGTCGACGAAAGTGTCCTCGGCGGTTCGCAGCATCTCCAGCGGACAGACGAAATCGAAATCGCGGGGATACTCGACGCCACTGTGCGGGCTGTCGAAGACCAGCGGAACCTCCGGCGCCTCGGGATCATGGCGATAGAGGACTCCGGGGATCGTGTGCGGCGTCGAGGACATGTGCGGCCTATTTGGGGTCGTTGAGGTGGCAGGCGGAGCGGCGGCCCGGCGCGATCTCCCGGAGCGCCGGTACCTCACGACGGCAGCGTTCCATCGCATGCGGGCAGCGCGGATGGAAGTGGCATCCCGCGGGCGGATCGAGCGGCGAGGGTATCTCGCCCTTGACCGGCGTGAAACTGCGCTTTCGCTGGTCGAGGCGCGGCACCTCCGCGAGGAGCGCTTGCGTATAGGGATGGTTGGGCCGGGCGAAGAGCTCCTCCGTCCGCGCGCTCTCGACGATCCGGCCCAGATACATGATGAGGATGCGGTCGGCGATGTGCTCGACGACGCCGAGATCGTGGCTGATGAAGAGATATGCCAAGCCGAACTCCTCGCGGAGCGACACGAAGAGATTGATGATCTGCGCCTGGATCGAGACGTCGAGCGCTGCCACCGGCTCGTCGCAGACCACGAATTCCGGCCGCACCGCGAGCGCGCGGGCGATGCCGATGCGCTGGCGCTGCCCGCCCGAGAATTGATGCGGATAGCGGCGCTTGTAGCTGGGATCGAGGCCGACGCGCCGCAGCAGCTCGTCGAGGAAGCGATCGAGACCGGCTGCCGGCACGAGCCCGTGAACGCGCGGGCCTTCGCCCACGATCTCCCGCACCTTGAGCCGCGGGTTGAGGGAGGCGAAGGGATCCTGGAAGATCATCTGCGCAGCGAGCTGCGCTTTTCGCCGCGCCTCCCTCGCAAGGCTCGCGCGTTCCGCTCCCTTGAGCAGCACAGAGCCCGCGGAGGGCTCATAAAGCCCCACCGCAATGCGCCCAAGGGTCGACTTGCCGCAGCCGGATTCGCCGACGAGACCGAGCACCTCGCCGGGGAAGAGCTGGAGATCGACGCCGTCGACGGCGTGCACGACACGCTCGCTGACCTCGGCGCCAAGCCCTCGCGCGATCTTCTCCGCGAGATCGAGCGGACGCGAGAAGCGCTTCGAGATCTGGCGAAGCTCGATGAGCGGCGCCTCGCTCACGGGGCCTCTGATGTCAGCGGATGGACGCAGCGCACGAGCCGGCCCCTCGCGAGCGCTGCAAGCTCCGGCATTTCAAGACAGTGCTCGTCGGCGCGCGGGCAGCGGCTGCGAAAGCTGCAGCCGCTCGGAAGCCGCAGCGGCGAGGGCGTCATGCCCGGGATCTGCCGGAGCGGCTCTCCGCGGCGATTGCGGCTCGGCACCGAGCCGATGAGGCCGCTCGTATAGGGATGGAGCGGCCGGTCGAGGACAGCGTCGACGGGCCCCTGCTCCACCACGCGGCCGGCGTACATGACCGCGAGGGTGTCCGCGAGGCCGCCCACCACCGCGAGATCGTGCGTGATCCAGATGAGCGCGGTGCCGCTCTCGCGGCAGAGCTTCTGCACCTCGTAGAGAATTTGCGCCTGGATCGTCACGTCGAGTGCGGTGGTGGGCTCGTCGGCGATCAAGAGCGATGGGCGATTGAGGAGCGCGATCGCGATTGCCACGCGCTGGCGCATACCGCCCGAGAATTGATGCGGATATGCCGCGAGACGCTCCTCCGGCGAGGCAATGCCGACTTGGCCCAGCACGTCGCGCGAGCGGGCGCGCGCCTCGGCGTGGCTCACCTCGGGATGATGAGCGCGGATCGCCTCGACCATCTGCGTCTCGATCCGGAGCACCGGGTTGAGCGTCATCATGGGGTCTTGGAAGATCATCGCGATCCGCTCGCCGCGCAGCCGCCGCAGCCGCTCCCCGGAAAGTCGTGCGAGGTCCTCGCCCTCGAAAAGGATCCGGCCCGCAACGATGTGGCCCGGCGGATCCACGAGGCCCAGGATCGAGAAGCCCGTGACGGATTTGCCGGAGCCGGATTCGCCGACGAGGCCCAGCACCTCGCCGCTCCTGACGGAGAGGCTCACGCCATCCACCGCCTTCACCACGCCCATCCGCGTGAAGAAATGCGTGGCGAGACCCTCGACCGAGAGGAGCGGCGCCGCGGCGCTCACTTCTGGAGCCGCGGATTGAGCACGTCGCGCAAGCGATCGCCCACGAGGTTGATCGAGACGATCGCGACCAGCAGGGCGATGCCGGGGAAGAAGCTGATCCAGTACTTGCCGCTCATCATGTACTCGAAGCCGTTCGCGATGAGGAGGCCGAGCGAGGGCTCCGTGATGGGAAGGCCGATGCCGAGAAAGGAGAGCGTCGCTTCGAGCGCAATCGCGTGCGCGACCTGCACCGTCGCCACCACGATCACCGGCGGCAGACAATTCGGCAGAAGGTGGTGCAGCATGATCCGCGCGTCACTGAGGGCGAGGCAGCGCGCGGCCTCGATATATTCCTTCCGCCGCTCGACCAGCGCCGAGGCGCGAATGGTGCGGGCGTAATACGCCCACTGCACCACCACGAGCGCGAGAATGATCTTGAAGACCCCGTGGCCGAGAAGCGCTACCAGGATGAGCGCCACCAGTATCGCCGGCAGCGAGAGCTGGAGATCGACGATGCGCATGATCGCGCTCTCAGTCCTGCCGCCGACATAGGCCGCGATGAGGCCGAGCGCGCCGCCGAGCACCAGCGCCGCGATCGAACTCAGCGCGCCCACCGCAAGGCTCGTGCGGAGCCCGTAGAAGATCGCGGACATCATGTCCCGTCCTTGATCGTCGGTGCCGAGCCAATAGACGAGGCCCTCGGCCGAGGTCGAGCCCGGCGGGAGCCGGCCGTCGAGGAGGTCGAGCGAGGCGAGGTCGTATGGGTTCTGCGGCGAGAGCCACGGTGCGAAGAGCGCCACGAAGACGACCGCGAGCAGCACGACGAGCCCCGCGGCGGCAAGCTTCGATTCGAAGAAGTCGGCGGCGAGCCGGCGAAGCGGCGACTCCTCGATGCTCGCGGCGTCCTCTCGCGCTTGCTCTTCTGCAAACGTGCTCACGCGCGGGCCTCGGCAAGGCGGACGCGGGGATCGAGCACGGAGTAGAGGATGTCCACGAGAAGATTGATCATGATGACCAGGAACACCGTCAGCATCAGATAGGCCACGATCACGGGCCGGTCGAGCACGGTGATCGACTTGATGATGAGCTGCCCGATCCCGGGCCACGCGAATATCGTCTCGGTCACGACGGAGAAGGCGATCACCGCACCGATCTCGAGGCCGAGCACCGTCACGATCGGGATCAGGATGTTCCGGAGCACATGCACGCGGACGACGCGCCCCCGGGTCAGACCCTTGGCGCGCGCGAACTTGATGTAGTCCATGTGGGAGACCTCGCGCGTGCCGGCGGCAGCGAGGCGAATCACCAGCGCGATCCGCGAGAGCGAGAGGTTCAGCGCCGGCAGTATCAGGTGCCTGATGCCGTCCCAGGTGAGAAAGCTCACATCGACGCCGAGAACGCTGACGGTGGCACCGCGCCCAGTCGAAGGCAGCCAGCCCATCCACACCGCGAAGACCAGGATCAGCATGATCCCCACCCAGAAGGTCGGCAGGCTGAATCCGAGAATCGAGCCCGCGGCGATGAGGCGTGAGAGAAATGTGTCGGGCCTCAACCCGACATAGAGGCCGAGCGGCAGGCCCAGCACGACCGCCAGCAGCATCGCCGAGAAGGCAAGCTCGAGGGTCGCAGGAAGCCGCTGGACGATGAGCCGGAGCGCGGGCTCGTTGAAGACGAAGGAGCGGCCGAGATCGCCGTGCGCGGCGTTGGCGAGGAAGACGAAATATTGCTCCCAGAGCGGCTTGTCGAGGCCGAGCGCCGCGGTTGCCCGCGCGATCTCCGCCTGGTCCGCTTGCGGGCTGATGAGGATGTCGACGGGATTGCCGATCGCGAAGACCCCGAGGAAGACCAGGATCGACATCGCCAGCAGCATCACCGCGCTCTGCATCAATCGGCGAATGACGAGGACGGTCATGACGGCTCCGACGCCTGCCCCGGCGTCATTTCACGGGATGGACGTCGGCGGCGAGCGTAAATTGGTTCGTATTGCCGACGAAGGTCAGGTCGCTCCGCATGCCCCAGATCGTGACCTCATAGTGGAGCGGTATGATCCCGAGATCGCCGATCCCGACCTCCGTCGCCTGCCGCAGCAAGAGCTCGCGCTTGGCATCGTCGACCGTCGCGAGCGCCTGCACCAGAAGCTCGTCGAGCTTGGGATCGGAGAAGCGGCCGCGATTGGCCGCGCCGAAACCCTTGGCGGGGTCGTAGGTCGCGAGCAGCGATTTCAGCGGCGACGACGGCTCGCCGGTCTCCGCACCCCAGCCCACGAGCATGAGGCTGAACTCGAGCTTGCTCGCGCGGGAGAAATAGACGGCTTGCGGCATCGCCACGACCTCAGTCTTGATGCCGATACGGCTCAGCATCTGCGCGACCGCCTGCGCGATCTTCTCGTCGTTGATGTAGCGGTCGTTGGGAGAATGCAACGTCAAGCGGAACCCCTGCGGATAGCCCGCCTCGGCCAGAAGCTTCTTGGCGCCCTCTGGATCGTAGGGCTCGGGCTTCAGCGTTGGGCTCACGCCGAAGAAGCCGTCCGGCAGGAGCTGCCCCGCGGGGATCGCCGCCCCCTCCATGACGCGGTCGACGATCGCCTGGCGATTGATCGCCTTCGACATCGCGAGTCGTACGCGCCTATCCTTGAGGGGATTCCCGGGAAGCGGCTTTCCATCGTTGTCGAGCGCGAACGGCGTCCGCTCGCGGTTGCTGTCGAGATGGAGGTAGATCACTCGGTTCGATACAGCCTCAACGAGCCGAATTCTCGGGTTGCCCTTGAGCGTCTTGAGATCGGCGGTCGGCACGTTCTCGATGAAATCGACGTCGCCCGCGAGGAGGGCCGAGACGCGGGCGGCGTTGTTGGGGATGGGGCGGAAAGTCACCTTCGCCCAATCCGGCTTCTGTCCCCAATACCCGTCGTTGCGGACCATCACGAGGTGATCGCCGGGGACCCACTCCACGAACTTGAAGGGTCCCGTGCCAATGGCGGCCGTGCCCTTGTTGAAATCCTCGGTCGCCTTCCCCTCGACGACGCGCCTTTCCTGGATCGAGATCGTAGAGAGATCGCTCGCAAGCAGCGGATAAGGAGTGCCCGTCCGCACATGGAGCGTCGCCGCGTCGACAACCTCGATCGCCTTGACCGCCTTGGTATAGATCGCGAAGGAGGCCGGGCTGTTCGGAACCTTGGGCGCGCGATCGATCGAGAACACGATGTCCTCGGCCGTGAGCGGCGCGCCGTCCTGGAACTCGACGCCGGAGCGCAACTTGAATTCCCAGACACCGTCGTCGATGGGCTTCCACGAAAGCGCAAGGCCGGGGACGAGGTGCTGCTTCTCATCCTGGTGCACGAGCTGGCTGAAGATGTGGCGCGCGATTTGATTGTTGGGTCCGAGCGTGTGGAAGAGCGGATCGATCGAGGTGGGTTCGGCCTGGAGCGCGACGCGCAGCTCCTGCGCCCGCGCCGTCGACATCGGGAGCGCCGCGGAAAGCGCAGCGAGGACGTAGAGCGGGCGCCGCAGCATCGAAGCCTCCCTCGGAGAATGCCGCCTTTCCCGCGGTTCTAGCCTCCGCTCGGAACTTTGACGAAAAGGTCGCGGCGATGCAACCGCGCCGCCGCGATCCCCGCGGCGTTCTCGCCCTTGGCGGGGGAGCGCTTTCCGGCTAAGTGTGACGGCCTCGAGACGCTCATCAGACGCAAGGCCCCTCGGCGTGACCGCACCGCGCTTCACCAGCATCGAGATGATTCGCAAGCTCGTCGGTTTCGACACCACGAGCCGGGATTCGAACCTCGCGCTCATCGATTTCGTGCGCGGCTATCTCGCGGAATTCGGCATCGCGAGCGAGCTCTTCTTCGACGCCGAGAAGCGGAAGGCCAATCTCTTCGCGACACTGGGCCCCAAAGATCGCGGCGGCGTCATGCTCTCGGGCCACACCGACGTCGTGCCGGTCGATGGCCAGGAGTGGTCGAGCGATCCCTTCGAGATCGTCGAGCGCGAGGGCAAGCTCTACGGCCGCGGCACCTCCGACATGAAGAGCTTCGTCGCCGTCGCGCTGGCGCTAGTGCCGGAGTTCCTCGCGCGCGAGCTCACGACGCCGATCCATATCGCGCTCTCCTACGACGAGGAGATCGGCTGCGTCGGCGTGCGCGGCATGATCGCGGAGATCGCGCGCCGTCCCGTGCGGCCCAAACTCTGCATCGTCGGCGAGCCCACACTGATGCAGCCGGTGATCGCGCACAAGGGCAAGATCAGCATCCGCTGCAGGGTGCGAGGTCTCGAGAGCCATTCCGCCCTCACCCATCTCGGCGTCAATGCTGTCGAGGCCGCAGCGGAGATCATCGCCCATCTCAAGCGCATGGCGCGGCGGCGCCGCGATCACGGCCCCTTCGACCGGCAATTCTCACCGCCCTACACGACGATCCACACGGGGACCGTGCATGGCGGCACCGCGCTCAACATCGTGCCCAGGGATTGCGAGTTCGTCTTCGAGTTCCGCACGCTCCCCGGCGATCCGCCGGAGCTGCTGCTCGAGGAAGTGCAGCGCTTTGCCGCCGAGCTCGAGCCGGAGATGCATAAGGTCGATCGCAGCACCGGCATCTCCTTCGAGATCCTGACCTCGACCGTCGGCCTCTCGGAGGCACCGGAGTCCGAAGTGGCGGAGCTCGCCCGCGCGCTCTCCGGCGCCAACTCCGTGGGCAAGGTGAGTTTCGGGACCGAGGCCGGCCTTTTCCAGGAGGCGGGCATCCCGACCGTGGTCTGTGGCCCCGGCTCCATCGACGAGGCGCATCGCCCCAACGAATTCATCGCCCTCGAACAGATCCGGCAATGCGAAGCGTTCCTTCGTCGCCTGATCGAGCGCGCGGCAAGCTAGATCACCAGTAGCAGCGGAGAACCTCCATCGTGGTTGAGAGCTCCTATCCCGTCGAGATCGCACCTCCGGACATCGAGCCCTATCGCAAGGGCAACACGGGTATCGACTACTTCACGACCTTCGACAGCGGCAAGCCCGGGCCGCATGTGCTCGTGAACGCGCTGACGCACGGCAACGAGATCTGCGGAGCGATCGCGGTCGACCGCATCTTCCGCGAGGGCGTGCGGCCGGCGCACGGGAAGCTCACACTCGGCTTCGCCAACGTCGTGGCATTCAAGAGCTTCGACACGCGCAATCCCACCGCCTCCCGCTTCGTCGACGAGGACATCAACCGCGTCTGGGACCCGGCCGTTCTCGACGGCCCCCGCAAGAGCGCCGAGCTTGCGCGCGCGCGCGAGATGCGTCCGCTCATCGACAGCGTCGATCTTCTCCTCGATATCCACTCCATGCAGCACGCGACACAACCGCTGATGCTCGCGGGCCTGCTGGACCGCTCGCTCGAGCTCGCGCACCGGCTCGCTGCGCCGCGCCTCATCGTGCGCGACCGCGGCCATTCCGCCGGGCGGCGCATGCGTGACTACAGCGGCTTCGGCGATCCCGGCTCCGCGAAGACGGCGCTCCTCATCGAATGCGGGCAGCATTGGGAGCGCGCCTCCGTCGACGTCGCGCACGACATCGCCTGGCGCTTCCTCGCCGCGAGCGGCGTGCTGCCGCGACCGGAGACGGAACGGCAGCGCGCACGACCGCCGGCGCGGCAGCGCGTCATCACCGTGACGCATGCGGTCACGATCGAGAGCGACCGCTTCGAGTTCGCCGCCGATTATCGCGGCCTCGAGGTGATCGCGAAGACCGGCACGGTGATCGGCCGCGACGGCGAGCGCGAGGTCACGACGCCCTACGATGACTGCGTCCTGATCATGCCCTCGCGACGCCTCACCCGCGGCCAGACGGCCGTGCGGCTCGGACGCTTCGGCTGAGGTCGCTGCCCATGGCCGCGCGTCATATCCTCGCGATCGACCAGGGCACGACGAGCACCCGCTCCGTGATTTTCGACGTCGCCGGCGAGGTGCGGGGACAGGCGCAGCGGGAATTGCGGCAATATTACCCCGAGCCCGGCTGGGTCGAGCACGATCCCCTGGAGATCTGGGAAGCGACGCTCGCGACGGCGCGCGAAGCCCTCGCCACCGCCAAGCTCGGCGCGCGCGAGATCGCGGGCATCGGGATCACCAACCAGCGCGAGACCACCGTATTGTGGGACCGCGCGACCGGCAAACCCATCGCCCGCGCCATCGTCTGGCAGGACCGCCGCACCGCCGGCCGCTGCGCGGAACTTCGCGCCGCCGGGCATGCGCCTGCGGTGCAGGCGAAGAGCGGACTCGTGCTCGATCCCTACTTCTCCGCCACCAAGATCGAATGGCTCCTCGACCACATCCCCGACGCGCGCGCGCGCGCGGAGATCGGCGAGCTCGCCTTCGGAACCATCGACACTTTCCTCCTATGGCGCCTTACCGGCGGACGCTCACACGCGACCGACGCCACGAACGCATCCCGGACGCTGCTTTTCGACCTCCATTCCCAGGACTGGGACGAGGAGCTGCTCCAGCTTTTCCGCGTGCCGCGGCCGGTGCTCCCAACCGTGCAGGACTGTGCCGGCGAATTCGGCGTCGCCTCCATCGACCTCTTCGGCGCGGAGATCCCTATCCTGGGAATCGCCGGGGATCAGCAGGCAGCGACTGTAGGCCAAGCCTGCTTCGAGCCCGGCATGATCAAATCCACTTACGGCACCGGCTGCTTTGCGCTCCTCAACACCGGCGGCTGGCCGGTCGCGTCGAATAACCGACTGCTGACGACGCTCGCCTATCGCCTGGAGGGACGGCCGACCTACGCGATCGAGGGAGCGATCTTCATCGCGGGCGCCGCGATCCAGTGGCTCCGCGACGGACTCGGGCTCATCAAGGACGCGCGGGAGAGCGAAGCCCTCGCACGCGCCGCCGATCCCGCCCGCCGCGTCTATCTCGTGCCGGCCTTCACGGGACTCGGCGCTCCCTATTGGGACGCGGAGGCAAGGGGCGCTCTCTTCGGCCTCACCCGCGATGTCGGCCGCGCGGAAATCCTGCGCGCAGCGCTCGACGCCGCCTGCTTCCAGACCCGCGACCTTCTGGAGGCCATGCGTGCCGACGGCGCCGCCCTTAGGAGCCTCCGCGTCGACGGTGGCATGGTCGCGAACGACTGGGTGATGCAGCGGCTTGCGGACCTGCTCGGTCTTCCGGTGGAGCGGCCCCGCCACATCGAGACGACCGTGCGCGGCGCGGCCGCGCTCGCGGCGCTCGCGGCGGGGCTCCACACCTCGCTCGAGGCGATCGCGCAGCAGTGGTCGCTCGATCGGGCCTTCGAGCCGCAGATCTCCGCGGACGAGCGCGACGCACTTTATGCGGGGTGGCAAGATGCGGTTGCGCGGACTCTCAGCAAGCCGCGATGAGCGAGATCCGATCCGCTCTCGCGCTCCGCCCCGATCTCGGCGAGAGCCCGGTCTGGCACCGCAAGGAGGCCGCGCTCTACTGGGTCGACGTCCGCAAGCCCACCGTCAACCGCTTCGACCCCAGTACCGGCACGAACCGCGAATTCACGGCGCCCGAGCCCGTGCACGCGATCGCGCTGACGCGGAGCCATCGCCTGCTCGCGGTGCTGGAGACAAGCCTCGCCTATCTCGACTGCGAGAGCGGCACCGTCGAGCCCATTGCGAGCGTCGTCGAGGGCGTCGAGGACAATCTCAACGACGGCCGCTGCGACCGCGCCGGACGCTTCTGGGTGGGATCGAAGGCACGCGATTGGGTGAAGCCGATCGGCGGCCTATTCCGTCTCGACCCCGACGGCTCGCTGCACCAGCTCGATGAGGGGGTCCAGCTCTCGAACGGGCTCGGCTGGAGTCCGGATAACCGCACCATGTACTTCATCGATTCCCAGCCGCGGATCGTCCACGCCTACGACTTCGACCACGTCGCCGGGACCGTGCGGAACCGCCGCGTGCTCGTACGAATTTCCGAGGAGCACGGGCTCCCCGACGGTATGACCGTCGACGCCGAGGGTTTTCTCTGGGTCGCGCAATGGAATGGCTGGCGGGTCGTGCGCTACGACCCCGACGGCAAGATCGAGCGCGTGATACGCATGCCCGTTGCCAGACCGACGAGCTGCATCTTCGGCGGGCCCGACCTCCGGACGCTCTACATCACGTCCGGCACCATGCGCATGACGCCGGAGGAGATCGCGGCTGAGCCTCGCGCTGGCAACCTCTTCGCGATCGATACCGAAATCCAGGGTATGCCCGAGCCGCATTTCGCGGGCGGGTGACCATCGCGCGCTATCGGCGCGAGCGGGAGTTTCCTGTGCGGTGCGAAGACCGTGAGGGAATGACCCTCACGCGCCGCACCTCCGCGATCGAATACCTAAGCCGCCAATTCCGCAAAGAGGCCTCGCGCCGCCAAGAGATCGCCGGTCTGGAAACCTTCCGTGAATCGGCTGTAAACCGACCGCAGCAGATCGCGCGATCGTGCGGCGCCGATCTCGGCGCGCCGCAGTCGCGCCAGCTCCATCGTCGTGCGGAGCTCCCAGGAAAGCGCCTTTTGCTTTTGCGCCCAGCCTAGTGACCGTGCGAAACAATCGCCCGCCGAACCCACCGCCCGCGAACCGCCCTCCGCGAGCAGCAGTTTCCCACGAATGCGCAGGAGTTCCGGAAAGAACCAGCGTTCGTCGGTGCTCTCCGCTCGCTGCAGCGCGCTATCCACGGCCGATAAGCCTGCCGTGTACCGCCCGGCCTCGCCGAGCGTCTCGGCGAGCCAGGCGCTATAGAGAGTGAAGCGCACATCGTAGGGCGTCGATTGCAATTCCGTCAGCGCCGACGTCAGCAACGCGGCCCCTCCTGCGGCGTCCTCGCGCATCAGCAGACGGCCGCGCACCGCAAGCGCATAGGTGCGCCAGACGCCAAGTGCGTGCCGCTCGGCATCGTCCGTCAGCATCGCGGCATATCGCCGGGCGCCCGCGACATCGTCCACGAGGATCGAGAGGAAGCATGCGCCGTCGGCGAGAGCGATGCAGGTCGAATTCGCGTGACCGACTTTGGCTGCTTCCTCCACGCTCGCGACGATCGTCTTCATGGCCTGATCCGGGTGCCCCTGCAGCCAGAGCGCTCGCGCCAGGAACACGGACGGCCCCACCCGCTGATCGGTTCCGTAATGCGTCGTGCGAAAATTCCGGTTTCCGAGCACGGGAGCGCCGATGGCGCGCTCCGCGAAAGCGCAACCCTCCGCCTGATCGCCCAGGAAATGAAGCACGATGCACGCCATTCGATCCGCGGTCGGAAGCTCCGCGACGATGCCGCGATACTCCGCGACGTCGCGAAAC
>Ga0335081_10012150_pt1 | contig 13953 bp, 13 predicted proteins | sample Lox_Sample_35_FD_206713 | JGI IMG/M metagenome (GOLD analysis project Ga0335081, IMG submission 206713) | Soil microbial communities from Loxahatchee National Wildlife Refuge, Florida, United States - Lox_Sample_3.5 | ecosystem: Environmental > Terrestrial > Soil > Wetlands | place: USA... | reverse complement strand
TTGGTCCCAGTTCCGTGATTTCCTTGATGGGAGCCATCATCCAAACTGAGGCGGTTGGTGTATTCTGGATGGGTTTGGGTTATCCAATATAGGAATCCCGGCTAAGTGCCCGGCCGGCTTCGGGAGCCGCGGCGTCAGGCACTTTGCCACGTGTCGGAGGGGGATATGCGAATCTGCGTTCTTGGGTTGATTCTGTCTGCCGGCTTGCTCGCCCAGCCGCCCGTCAACATCGATTTCCGCCGTGACGTGCAGCCCATCTTTCAGGCCAATTGCGTCGGCTGCCACGGCCCGTCACTACAGATGAACGGCTTTCGTCTCGATCGCCGCGGCGCGGCCATGAAGGGCGGCACTATCCCCGTCATCGGCCCCGGAAACAGCGCCGGCAGCCGCCTGTACCTGAAGCTGCTCAACGATCAGTACGGTCCGCAAATGCCGCCCACCGGCCCGTTAAAGGCCGAAGAGATCGCCATCATCAAGGCCTGGATCGATCAGGGCGCCGCATGGCCCGACGACCTGGCGGGTGAAACCCCGCCGCCTCCATCCGACCGCCGGGCCGCGCGCCTGATGGACGCAATCCGCGCAGGCGACCGCCAGCAATTCCGCAAACTGCTGAACTCCGACGCCGCGGCGGTGAAGCTGCAAGGCCCCGGAGGCGCCACGCCGCTCATGTACGCCGCGCTCTACGGCGACCTGGCGTCGGTGCGGCTGGCCCTGGATAAAGGCGCCGACGGGAACGCTCACAACCAGGCCGGCGCTACCGCCCTGATGTGGGCTGTGGACGACCTGGAAAAGACGCGCCTGCTCATCGAACGCGGCGCCGACGTCAATGCCAGCTCCGACAACCAGCGCACCCCGCTGATGATCGCCGCCGGCCGCGCCGGCAACACCGCCGTGGTGAAGCTGCTGCTCGACAAAGGCGCCAAGGTATCCGCCACGGCGCCTGGGCTCTTTGGCGAGACCAACGCGCTCGAAGAAGCCGCCCTGGCCGGCGACGAAGCGATCATGCGCCTGCTCATCGAACGCGGCGCCGATCCCAAGTCCGCCGGTCCCTTCGGCCTGTTCTATGCGATTCGCGCCAATTGCACCGCCTGCTTCGATCTGCTCATCAAGAACGCCGGCCCGGAAATCGTCAACCCGGCTATGTTCATCACGTCCCCGCCGCTGGGCGACGCGCACGCCGTCAAGCTGTTGCTCGACCATGGCGCCGACGCCCGTGCCAAGAGCCCCGACGGCATTTCGATCCTCATCCCCGCGGCCGCGTCGGACCTGCTCCCGGCGGATTCCATCAAGGCCCTGATCGCCGGCGGCGCGGATGTTAACGCCAGCATTGGCAAAGGCCCGACCGTTCTGGACGTGGCCAAGCGGCACGGGCAAACGCCGGTGGTCGAACTGCTGTTGAAGGCTGGCGCCCGCGCCGGCGACCCGCCGCCCGCGGCCGCTGTCCAGCCCAAGCCCGCTGCCTCGCCGCGCGACGCCGTGGCCCGGAGCCTGCCGCTGCTGCAGCGCAGCGATGCCACCTTCCTCCGCAAGTCCGGCTGCGTGGGCTGCCACAACAACACCCTGACCGCCATGACCGTGGCAGCGGCGCGCCGCAACGGTTTCCCCGTCGATGAGGAGGAGTCGCGGCAGCAGGTCAAGACCATCTCCGCTTACTTGGAGGCCTGGCGCGATCGCGCCTTGCAGGGGATCGGCATTCCCGGCGACTCCGACACCGTTGGCCCCGTCCTGCTGGCGCTCGCCGCCGCGCAGTATCCGCCCGACCCCGCAACCGACGCCATGGCCCGCTTCCTCAAGGGTCAGCAGCGCCCTGACGGACGCTGGGACGCCTTCGCCCACCGCCCGCCCGTCGAAGCCAGTACTTTCGCCTCGACTGCTGCGGCCTTGCGGGCGATCCAGGTTTACGCTCCCAAACCGCAGCGCGCCGAATACGAACAGGCCGTCAAGCTGGCTGCCGCGTGGCTGCTGAAAACCGAGCCCCGGTTCACCGATGATCGTGTTTACCGCATCCTGGGCTTGAGTTGGTCCGGCGCTTCCCAGGAGGCCGCCCGCCAGGCTGGCGGCGAGTTGGCCGCCACCCAACGCCCGGACGGCGGCTGGTCGCAGATCCCGACACTCGCGAGCGACGCCTATGCTACCGGCGAAGCGCTGGTGGCCCTGCGCGAAAGCGGCATGCCCGTCGACGACCTGTCCTACCAGCGAGGCGTCACTTTCCTGCTGCGCTCGCAACACGAAGACGGCTCCTGGCACGTGAACAGCCGCGTCATGCCGATTCAGCCTTATTTCGAAAGCGACTTTCCGCACGGCCGCGACCAGTTCATCTCCTGCGCCGCCACCAATTGGGCAGTGATGGCGCTGTTGCCGGCAGGCGGCAAGACCGCCGCAAAGGCCGCGCCGTAGCGGCTCGCGCCGAAACCAGCTCCTCAAGCCCCGATTCGTCCGGCACGCAGCTTTTCCAGGATGCGGCCCGCGTCAGACATCACGCCATCCAGGGCCTCCGCGGTGAATCCCAATCCCTTCCCTGCGCTACAATAACCCTTTCAATGCAGGTACTGCAGGCCGGCCAGCACAAACTCATTTTCCTGGAGCTCCAGCCCGACATGGTGGCGAGTATCGCGCGCCAGGCGGGCTTCGAAACCCGGGCTAAGGACGGCCCGCGTGCCATCCAACTGGATTTGAACGCGCGCAGCCGCGAAGCTCCCCTGCTGCTCTTCGACGCCGCCGATCCCGCCAACCTGGGTTGGTTCTCGCGTTGCCAGTTCTACGTGGACGGCCGCACCGGAGTCGTCCTGCAAACCCCCCTCACCCTGGGGAACAAGTGCGACCGCGCCGGCAAAGCGCAGCGCCAGTCTGTGCGCCTGTCGATCGCAAAGGAATTGCCCGCCACGTTCCGCCTTCCCGGCAACCAGTCGCTCACCGAGCAGGTTCTTTACCACCTGCTGTTCAACTTTCTGAACGCCCTCACGCAGACCGGTGTCGCCGTCTGCGGCGAGGGAATTGTCCAACCCCTGGCCGGCCGCACCGAAACCATCGGCACCAGGAATTAGGGCCGTTTCCGCGTCTGATCCAGAACCCCTTGCCGCATTCCGAATATAATTTGATTTTCGATGTCTTCCCCCACAGTTCTGGTTACCGGCTCCTGCGGCCTGATCGGCTCCGAGGTCTCTATTTTCTTCGCGCGCCAGGGATTCCACGTCACCGGAATCGACGACAACCACCGCGCCATCTTCTTCGGTCCGGAGGGAGACACGAGCTGGGTTCTCGATCGGCTGCGTCGTGAGATCCCCGGTTACCGCCATGAGGCTCTCGATATCCGCGATCGCGAGGGCGTCCTGACGCTCATGGACAGACTCCGTCCCAACCTGATCATTCACACCGCCGCCCAGCCCTCGCACGATAAAGCCGCCGCCATTCCTTTCCTGGATTTCGAAGTCAACGCGCTGGGGACCCTGCACCTGCTCGAGGCCGCGCGCCGCGCCTGCCCCGAATCGCCGTTCATCCATATGTCCACCAACAAGGTCTATGGCGACCGGCCCAACACCATCGCCCTCCAGGAAACCGAGACGCGCTGGGACTACGCCGACCCGGCTTTCGCCAACGGCATCCCCGAAGATCTCCCCATCGATCAATCCAAGCACTCCCTCTTCGGCGCTTCCAAAGCCGCCAGCGACCTGATGGTGCAGGAGTACGGCCTCTATTTCCAGATGCCCACCTGCTGCCTGCGCGGCGGCTGCCTGACCGGCCCCAATCACTCCGGCGTCGAATTGCACGGCTTCCTCAGCTACCTGATCAAGTGCAACGTCGAAGGCCGCGAATACAAAGTGTTCGGCTACAAAGGCAAGCAGGTTCGCGACAACATCCACTCCGAGGACGTCGCGCGCTTCATGTTCGAATTCTGGAAGGCGCCGCGGGTGGCGCAGGTCTACAACCTCGGCGGCGGAAAAGGCAATTCCTGCTCCATCATGCAAGCTTTCCGCATGGCGGAAGCGGTCACCGGCCTGCCCATGAAATGGCGGTACGTGGAAGAGAACCGCATCGGCGACCATATCTGTTACTACAGCGACCTGCGTAAGATGAAGTCGCACTACCCGGCGTGGGATATCCGCAAGCCGCTCCCCGCCATCTTCGAAGAAATCGCCGGCGCCTGGATGGAGCGGCTGCCGCACAAGGCGGTGCGATGAGAATCCTGATCACTGGGGTCTGCGGGTTCGCCGGCAGCACCATCGCGCAATCTCTGCTGGAGCGCCGCGAGGGCCTGTCCATCGCCGGCATCGACAACCTGCACCGCCCCGGCTCCGAGACCAACCGCATTCGCCTGCGCCGGATGGGCGTGAAGTTCATACAAGGAGACATTCGCGCCGCCAGCGACTTCGAAAGCCTGCCCGCGGCCGACTGGGTGATCGACGCCGCCGCCAATCCCAGCGTGCTGGCCGGCCTCGAAACCACCTTCAACAGCCGGCAACTGTTCGAGCACAACCTCGCCGGCATCGTCAATGTTTTGGAGTATTGCAAGACGCACCGCGCAGGTCTGGTTCTTCTCAGCAGCAGCCGTGTCTATTCCATTCCCGCGCTGCTCGCTCTTCCCTTGAAACAGGGTGTTGATGCTTTCCACCTGGATCACGCTGCCGGCTTGCCCCATGGCTGCTCCACCCGCGGCATCGGCTTCGAGTTCTCCACGCGCGCTCCGGTCTCGCTCTATGGCGCCACCAAGCTGGCCTGCGAAGCCGTTGCGCTGGAGTACGGCGAAGCGTTCGGTTTCCCGGTGTGGATCGACCGCTGCGGAGTCCTGGCCGGGCCCGGGCAGTTCGGCACGCCCGAGCAGGGCATCTTTGCCTACTGGATCAATGCTCACAAGCATCGGCGCCCGCTGCGCTACATCGGTTTCGACGGCGCCGGCAAACAGGTAAGGGACGCCCTGCACCCGCGCGACCTGGCGGCCCTCCTCGACGATCAGATGCTCCAGACTCGCTCCGGCGGCCAGCGCATCTACACCGTCGGCGGCGGCGCGGAAAATTCCATGTCGCTCGCGCAGTTGACCGCCTGGTGCGACGCCCGCTTCGGACCGCACGCCATCGAGTCAGATCTGAACCCGCGGCCTTACGACATCCCCTGGATCGTCATGGACAACGCCGATTGCCAGCGGCACTTCGGCTGGCAGCCCGATACCGCCATCTACCGCCTGCTGGAAGAAATCGCCGATCACGCCGAGCGCAATCCCGACTGGCTCGAGCGGAGCGGTCTGTGAAGCGGGAACCCGCTCCGGCCGCCAAGGAACCGCTCAGCCTGCTTTCCATAGTCATCCCTTGCCGCAACGAAGAAGGCGCCCTTGCTTCCACCGTTGAGCATCTGTACGTGGAACTGCGCCTCCACGCCGTGGAGCACGAAATCGTCACCGTGGACGATGGCAGCACGGACGCCACCTGGGACGTGATGCAGAAACTCACGGAGCGCGCACCGACCGTGCGCCCGGTCCGGAATACCGGCGACCACGGCTTCGGCCGCGCCATCATCTGCGGCATCGAGAACGCGCGCGGCGACGCCATCGTCATCATGATGGCCGACGAATCCGACGATTGCCGTGACGTGGTGCGCTACTGGCAGTTGCTCGGCGAAGGCTGGGACGCCGTCTTCGGCTCGCGCTTTGTCCGCGGCGGCGGCGTCATCGACTATCCCGCCCACAAACTGCTGATCAATCGCTTCGCCAACATCTTCCTCCGCCTGCTGTTCCACGTTCCGTTCAACGACTTTACCAACGCCTTCAAAGCCTACCGCGTGAAAGCGCTGAACGGCTGCCGCCCGTTTCTGTCGCCGCATTTCAACCTCACCGTGGAACTGCCGCTGAAGATCATGGTGCGCGGCTACGCATGGACCGTCATGCCCATCACGTGGCGCAACCGCCGTTCCGGAATCTCCAAGCTCAAGATCCGCGAGATGGGCAGCCGCTACCTGTTCATCGCGCTCTATTGCTGGCTGGAGAAATATTTCAGCCGCGGCGACTACAAGAAAGCACCCTCAGAGCCGCGACCGTGAGGGAGCGGAGGGGTTTGCCGGCCGCGGATGAAGGCGAATTCACGCGGATGGAATTCTATGTTTTTCATTCGCGTTCATTCGCGGCCGTCTCACTCCACCATCGCCCCCGCTCTTCGCAGCGCCTCTTCCAGCCCATCCTTCCCCCAGTCCGTGCTGATGAACAGTTCCTGCCGCGCCCCCGCGCTCAGGGCGATGGCCTTCCATCCGTTCTGGGTGGGCACCGTCACTCTCACCCGCACCTTTCCTCTGGCGTCCCGCACCGGCCGGATCACACCCGGAATCACGGAGCGGATCGCGGCATTCGAAGCCAGCAACTCCTCCAGAATGCCGCGCACTCCATCGATAATGCTGTGCTCGACCTTGAGCCGGTCCTTGGCGGTTCGCAAGCGCATTTATTGCCCGCCCTCGCCTCCCCGCAAGGGCACGAACCGGCACAGCGCCGCCACGCGGTAATCGATGCGCCCCTCGCGCTTCGTGACCACGCGCAGTTCCTGGTCGTCCCAATCGCCCACCGGTATCACCAGGCATCCGGGATCGGCCAGTTGCTCCAGCAGCGCCGCCGGTATCTCCGCGGCCGCGGCCGCCACCGAGATCGCCGGGTAAGGCGCCAGTTCCGGATAGCCGAACCAGCCGTCGCCTTCCACCACCGTCACATTGATGCCCCGTCCCGTGCGCCGCAGATTCTCAACCGCCAGTTGCGCCAGCGCCGGAATCAGCTCTACCGTGACCACGCGCTTTGCCAGTTTCGCCAGCACGACCGCGGCATACCCGCATCCCGCGCCGATCTCGAGCACCGTTTCGCTTCCCGAAAGCTGCAGCACCTCCGCCATGAGCGCCGTCATATACGGTTGCGAAATCGTCTGGCCGTGCCCGATGTGGATGGGGTGGTCGCCGTAGCTCTCCAGGCGCGATTCCTTCGGCACGAATTCCTCGCGCGGAATCTCCAGCATGGCGCTCAACACCCGTTCGTCGCGGATGCCGCGCCGGCGGAGTTGCCGCTCGACCATGGCGCGCCGTTCCGTTGCCCAATCCGGGATCAACTCAGCCCCCAACCTAATAATATCTGCGATGGCTCACATGGTAACTCCGATCGCTGGTCAAGGCACCAGGCTGACGGTCCCTGCCCGGAGGAGAATCGGCTGGCGCTGCGAGGGCCAGGCCCGATAGGTGTTACCGGTTATCGGCCCCTTGCTATCCGAAGAAGTCTTTTGCCGCCTCCGTCCCACATGGTTTAATGGCACCGCAACCCCAAGGAGGCCCGGCGAATGAAGCCTCTGGCTGCGAAAAGCGGTGTTCTGGCCGGAATCACTCTGGCCGTCTGGCTTACGAGCGCGTCTGCGCTCGCTCAGCCATCCACCGACTCACCCGGCAAGGGCCCCCATGGCCCTGTCCCAGTCACTGTAGTTGTAACTCCCAACGCGCGCGGCGACGTCGCCGTCTCTATCTACGCCGCCGCTCTTCCCGGTCATCCCGACGTCGCGGCGATGGTCCGCGGCGCGCTGCGATGTGACTGGAGGACCAACTATAGCGGGACGAAATATGTCCTCGGCGTCTGCCGCCGCCTTCTCAAGAGCGACGTCACGTTCGTGAACGATTGGCTGATGCTGGCGCCCCTCGCTTCCGCCCTTCACCAGGCCGGCGCCGGGACCGTCGAATTTGCCTTGGATAGCTCGGGGCAGCCGCTCGCCCAAGCCGGCCTGCAGTGGGACCGGGGCCCGGCACCCTCTTCGCGGTCCCACGCGCGCAGCCGGGGCAGCTCGCACTACCATTTCACGTCTTCGTCGCCAGCCGAGCTGCCGCCGCCATTCGCCGTCCAGATTGGCTCCCCTTGGAAACCCACCCGGCTGGCCGCGCCCTTCCTGCTCGTTTTCTTCGGCCCGGCTCTGCTCGCCTTTTGGCTGCGCCGGCGGACGACCCGCAAGGGAACGCTGCGCTCCGGCGTGGTGTGGCTCAACTGGATTCTGCTCGGTTCGTGGCTCTACTGGATCTCCGCCGTGAACGTGACCGACCTTCCCGGGTTCAGCGCCAGCCTGCGCATCGACAGCGCGTTCTCCATGCTTTTTATCGGCGCCGCGCTCTTTTCTCTGCCGCTGCTGGTGGCGATCGGCAGTTGCGTACTGGCTTTGGCGCCGCCTGCCCACGGCGCCGGATCTCCCTCCGGCGAGACCGTCCAACTCCTGAAACGGTCCCTGGCGCGCGAGGGAGCGTTCCTGATCCCGCTCGCCCTGGTTCTCTCGGGCGCCGGCATGATGGATCTGGACTGGCGCGTCTCAATGTTCAGTTGGATGGCCGCGATCGCGCGCCTGGCGGGCGTGCAAATCAGGAACGTGTACGTGCTGGGAAGCCGTCTCGCGCGCGAGGCCAATGCCTTCGCACTCGGCGGCGGGGACATCATCCTGACTCGCAGCCTGCTCGACAACCTCACCACGCGGGAAGTAGACACAGTCATGGCGCACGAACTGGGCCATCTGCGCGGCAAACACGTTGGCATCCGCCCCCGCAGCTCCAAGACCTTCCGCCGTTCCGTATATCGCGCCTGCGAATCTTCTGGTTCTTGACCAAGAAGACTGTGTTCCTCTTTCTGGGTGCGCTGATTCTGGTTACGGTGCTGCCGTTCGTCGCCATGAGCCCCGCGACGGCCCTGATCCCCTTCGCCGCTCCGCTGATCTACATCATCTTCGTCGTCCCTAAGCTGATCCGTCCTAACGGATAAGCGATCCGCTGCGCGCTTCTACGTCGCGATTGCTTTCGCCACTCAGCTCCCTTCCACCCGCGCCAGGACTCGCGCCAATCCCTCGCGGAACACCTCCGGCCTCGTCAACAAACTGACAACCAGGTACGCTTCCGATTCAAAGTCATAAAAGAAGCCCGGCTGAACGAGTACATTGTCCTCGTCGAGCAGACCCAGCGTCCATTCCTCCTCGCTTCGGATCCGCGGCACCTCCAACGTCACATTCCAGCCGCCTTCTACGTCGAGAACGGTGGCCGCCGATCCGTCTACCGCTTCGCGCGCGAGTGCCAGGTTGCCGGCGCATCTCTCGCGAATCTGGCGCTGCACCGATTCGCCGACAGCCAGCAATCGCCCCGCGGCGCACTGTGCCGGCGTGCCCACCGAAAGGTAAGTGTCGGCGATCCACTCCAGCTTCTCCAATGCCTCCTTGCGCAACTCGTCCGGGCCGCTCACCGCCATCCAACCCAGTTTCATTTGCGGCAGCCCGGCGATCTTGGAAAGGCCGCTCAATGAGAATGCCAGGCAGCCCGAAACGCCCGCCAGCGTAGCCACACGGTTTACATCCGGTCTCAGGCCGTAATCGGAAAACACTTCGTCGGAGATCAACGCGATGCCGCGTTGCCTTGCCAGCCGCACCAGCACCGCCAGTTCGCCGAGTTTTACAAAAGAACCCGTGGGGTTGTTGGGATTAACCAGCACGATTGCGCGCGTACGTTCGGTAATCGCGCCGCCCAGCGCGTCGAGATCGATCGCCCATGCGCCGTGATAGACCAGCGGGTACTGCCGCACTGCGATCGACTCCATGTCGGCCAGGAACTCGAACAGCGGATACGAGGGGCGCGGCACGAGCACCTGGTCGCCAGGATTGGTCAGCAGTTTGAACAGGTAAGCGTAGGCCTCACTGGTGCTGGCGGTCAGCAGAATGCGGGCGGCATCCACGCGCTGCCCGCGCCCGGCATAGTATGCGGCAACGGCCTCTCGAGCTGCGCCGCTTCCCGCAGGCGCTGGTTCGTACTCCAACAGTCGCGGATCGTCGAATGCCCGCTGGATCTCCGGCGGGTAGGAGAAGCCCGCCCTCGTGGGATTACTCTCGGTGAGATCCAGAATGTCGGCGCCTTCGCGGCGTTTTGATGCGAGGAGTTCTGTCAGACGGTTCGGGCGGAAATCCCAATGGAATCGGGATGAGAACATTCCGCTCAGCGTCGCAATTCCTCTGGCGTGTAGTAGAGATCGCGGTCCAGCACCATCTCCACCGAAGTGCCGCGGGGCAGGATCACTTCCTGGTTCTTCGATAGCAGCACGGCCGCGAGCCCCGCCGCGGCCCCTGCACCCAGCCCGGTGATCGGATGCCCCGCCGCGCTGCCGACAATCACGCCGCCCACGGACCCGATGCCCACGTCCCGGGTCACCTTGCCAGGGTCCTTGCCGCTGTCGCCCGTGATTTTGCCTTCGTCGGAATCCACCTTCCCCTTCGACGGATCGGCGGAGGTGAGGCGCGCGCGGAAGTCGCGCGTCACGCCGTTCGGCAGAGTCAGCGAATCGAAGCGAAGATATAGTTCGCCCTTGTGGGACATCCGCCCGGCCGGAGCGGTCTTGGTGACGGAACCCTGTACGTAACTGCCGCGCGGGATCACGATGTGCCCGTCCAGCGCGATCGGCACCGCGGTTTGTAAGTACACGCGGTCGCCTTCCTTGGAGTTCTTGGTGCTGATCGGGTTCGAGAGCGTGAGCAGAATGTGAGTTCCTGTCGGAACGACATATTGAGTGGGAGCGGGTGGCGGCGCCGGTTCCGGACGCCGGGCTAGCGGTTGCTGCGAGCCCGCCGCCGGCGGCGCTTCCACCACGGGCACGCCGGGCGTGATGCTCGTGCCGGCCTCGAGCCTCGCGTGGCGGTAAACCAGGCTACCCTCGGTCTGCCACGTGCCGCGGGAGATCTGGCGTTGAATGGTGAGCGTGGTGCGATCACGTGACAGGGTCCAGCGATCCATCACCGTGTAGTCCTGCGGGCCAGAAACCAGGGTGTTCACGAGCAGCGCGGCGCCCTCCCATTTCACCACGCTGCTCATGGATTCCCCGCCGATCTGGTACTTGGTCTCGTCGCCGTTCACTTTGTACGACCACTGGACGCTGCCCCCATTGGCCGTGACGGCCGTGCAGCGAATCAGGCCGTCTTGTTCCACGGTAAGGGTTTCATATGTTTCCACGGACAACGCGCGCAGATCGCTCGCAGTCCGGTCCAGATACCATTCGCCGGAGAAGTCGCGGTCGGAGTCAGCCGCGCCGAGCAGAATCAGGGAGCTGAAAGCGAGAATGAGGGCCGGCGCCCGCCGGGCGATTTGTAACATGGTTGCGGATCGTCCTGCAGATCCTGAAGAAATAGTAGCACTTGTAGCCGCGCGAGGCTGCGCTGGATACGATGCGCCGCTCTCTCCCTACTTCACCAGTACCGGCTTGAGGCGGATAACCGCCTCCTGCAGCCCCGCCGCGCTGCACGGCTCGCAGGTGATTTCGCGCACGCCCCCTTCGATGGCGCCAGTCTCGGTATCTACGAGTCTGACACTGATCGTGAACCGTGTGTCAGTCTTGCTGACGTTGCCGAGAACGAGCTTACTCGCTCCCAGTATCCGGCCAAGTCGTCCCGCCGTCTCGGGGTCTACGCGGTCCGATGCCTGGAAATTCTGCTCCTTGATTACTCTGTCTATCTCGCTGCGCTCGACCAGCCTCACATTCTGGCCCTCGCCGATTCGCGTCCGGATCATGTCCGCCACGGCGCGTCCGGTATCTGAGTCCACTCCGTTGGCCGCAAAGTCCATCACCGCCAGCGTCAATGGGCGGGCAGGAGCCACCAGCGGCTCGTTGATTGTGCTCGTGATCGCGTAGGTAACGCCGCGCAGAGCGTCGGGGCTGACTGGATTGCGGAGGCCCTTCACCGCCCAGACCATCAAGTCTCCGCGGTCGGTTGCGGCGCCGAGCCACTGCCCCGATTGGCTGAACGCAACAGCCGTGCCGATCCCCGGCAATCGGCTCGAAGCGACTGAGACCCCTCGCTGGGAATCATAGACATCGAGGAAGCTATCCTTGACCCTTTGGCGGATAATTCCGACAAACCTGCCGTCTCCGCTCAGCGCAACGCTCACTACATTGCCATCGATCCCGTCCAGCGTCTTCGCCACACTGCCGCGGCCGAGATCGTAGATCTTGACGCGATCTTCCCGCCGCATGTCGGACGCCCTGGCCGTGTTGTACATCCCTAGCGGCCCTTTCTGAAAATCCGCCGATTCGGCGCCGACCGACAACAGGCCGCCCCCGCCTGCCGAGGCGGAGTGAATAGCCTGATCGGAATCCTGTATCTGGCGCACCACCGCGCGCGTTTTGACGTCCCATTCACAAATGGTTCCAGACTCGCTGACGCCAACCAAAGACGTGTCCTTTTCCGCGAAGTCCAATCTGAAGAATGGCTTTTTGCTCTTGTGTTGCAACTGGCTGATCTGGCGGCCTGACTGCGTATCCCAGATGGCAACACTTTTGTCGTCCGATGCAGTTGCGATCAGTTCTCCATCTCTCGACAGGGCCGCGGAAAGGAGCTTAGATTTAGCTCGGATAGACTTATCGCCGCCGCCCCGGAACGAAGATAGCAGCACATTCCCGTCTTCTCCCGCGGACATGAGAGCCGAGCCGTCGCTGGCGAACTGCAGCGAAACCACTCGTCCGGCCTGTTGTGCCAGGCGGCGAGTCAACGGCGGACGGACCGTCAGATCCAGAAGCTGAATCGTGCCGTCGGCAGTCGCGAAAGCCCCTTTCGATCCATCCGGCCCGAAAGCCATGAGTGAGACCCGTTGCCCCGCATCGAGGGGAGCGTACAGTGACCACTCGAAAAGATCCGACTGAGCCGGCAAGACAGCCTGTGCAATCAGCCCGGCGGCAAGCATCGAGATGCAACGCATCCAACCTCCTGTTCGCCCCCTCTGAGCCGCGACCGTGAGGGAGCGGAGAGTAACGGCCGCCAAAGTGATCATCGTTTCTCCGGACTCCCGCACTTCCTTTTGGTAAATTGGACCTGACATTTCTAGATGCAAGGCGCACTAAAATACATATGAAAAACCAAAGAGGAAAAGGTTCTGGGAGTTCTGCTTGAACTTCGAGGTGCCCGCTGGGAGTTTGATAACTTGCGTGCCGTCGTTCTGCGTCGGACCGGTAAATGAGACGGCATAACTCGTCGAGGTTAATGTGGAATTGGCAACCGTATACACATTTTGAGCGAACGCCGTCTTTGTCAGGTCAACATACTGCAATCTATAAGAAGCCTCAAATGCGAACTTCCGATTCATGTAGAACTTAAGCCCAATCTCTCCGGAACCCTGAAAGCTGCTGATCGTCACATATCGCCCCGCTGGTAGGACCGGAGTACAGGTGGTCTGGCTAGCCGTGCTTACCGGACAACCGAACTGCACATTCTGCACGACCTGGTTTAAAAAATTCAGATCGAACTGTTTCGTCGCGGTGGGAAAGCTGGAAGCGTTGATCTGATTCGCTGCAGCGTTCAAGGAATCTTGCGTGACAATGATCTCGACGGGCGTCTGCTGCCTCTGGCTCAATAGGCCGGGGGCGACGCCTACGAACGGTTGGAAACGGCTGCCCTTGCTTCCCATGTAAAACCGGTAAAGAAGACTGATTCCAGCCGCCTGGTAACCTTTCGCGAGAAAATCTTCATTCTCCACGCCGACAAAATTGCGTCGGGTAAGGAAGAACCCGAACCGCGGCAGGAGCGTTCCAGTAGTACTATTCGAAGGATCCTGAAACGGAACAGTTATGGTGCCTTGAAACGCTAACTCCTTGTCTCCTCTTTCTTGCTGCGCAATCAATGGCACACAAAATAGAGATGCAGCGATGGCACTGACACTCAAGACTCTCATTTTATTTCACCCCTCCGTCGTTTGAGACGTGACAAGCACCGTACCACAGAATTCTGCAAAAATCAAGAACGGGTCTGTGTCGACAGCCTCCGTCCGCACCCGGTGAATCAGGCACGTATCTCCGGTTACTAATGTGGATAACGTCGCCACAAACTGACGCGGGTCAACCGTGCTTGTTGGTAGGGCAGGTTGTCAACTTGCAGGCCGATTGTCAATCCGTCCTGGTTACGCACACGCTTTGTAGGTCGCGGAAAACGCGCGCTGGTCGCCTGGAACCCGTGC
>Ga0335081_10012148_pt1 | contig 13954 bp, 12 predicted proteins | sample Lox_Sample_35_FD_206713 | JGI IMG/M metagenome (GOLD analysis project Ga0335081, IMG submission 206713) | Soil microbial communities from Loxahatchee National Wildlife Refuge, Florida, United States - Lox_Sample_3.5 | ecosystem: Environmental > Terrestrial > Soil > Wetlands | place: USA... | reverse complement strand
AGGTGCCTCGGTAGTGATGTCGCTGTTATTCGCTCTGATCACTACGTTCCTCTTACGGAAGAGGAGTCGCTAGCAGGATTCATCTCGGTTATAGGAATCCTTCGACTGCGCCGAGACTTCGCTTCGCTGCGTCACGGCTCCGCTCAGGATGGCAGGGCTTTTAGATATTTCAAGATCCGCGAATCCGTATTCATCCGTAGCGGAGAGGCTTACTGCATAAAGCCGCCGGGATCTTTTCTGGCGGTGCCGCCTACGGTGAGGCGGTCTACCTTCAGCGTTGGAATGCCTACTCCTACCGGGACTGCTTGGCCGTCTTTGCCGCAGGTGCCTACGCCTTCGTCCAGCTTCAGGTCGTTGCCTACCATGCTTACTCGTGTCAGGACATCTGGGCCGTTGCCGATCAGCGTGGCACCTTTGATCGGGGCGGTGATCTGGCCGTCTTCGATCATGTAGGCTTCGCTGGCGGAGAAGACGAACTTGCCGTTCGTGATGTCAACCTGGCCTCCGCCGAAGTTCACGGCGTAGACTCCGTGTTTCACCGAGCGGATGATGTCTTCGGGATTGTCTTGTCCAGCGAGCATGTACGTGTTCGTCATGCGCGGCATGGGGATGTGCTCGTAGCTTTCGCGGCGTCCGTTGCCGGTGTTGGCCATTCCCATCAGGCGGGCGGAAAGTTTGTCGCTCAGATATCCCTTGAGGATTCCGTTTTCGATGAGCACGGTTTCTTGCGTGTTGTTGCCTTCGTCGTCGACGTTGAGCGATCCGCGGCGCCAGGGCATGGTGCCGTTGTCGACTACCGTGCATTTTTCGCTGGCTACGCGCTTGCCGATCAGGCCGGCGAAGGCTGACGTTTTCTTGCGATTGAAGTCGGCTTCGAGACCGTGTCCGACGGCTTCGTGCAAAAGGACTCCAGGCCATCCGGGGCCGAGGACGACTTCCATTTCTCCGGCGGGAGCTTCGCGGGCATCGAGTTGCAGGATCGCCTGCCGCGACGCTTCCTTGGCAAAGAATTCCGGATTCTTGTCGCCGAAGAAGAAGTCAAGGGCGACTCGGCCTCCGCCACCCGCGGAGCCGCGGGCGGAGTTGCTTTCAGTCTTCGCGATGCAGAAGACACTCATGCGAGCCAGCGGCTGCGAGTCTTCGGCGAAGGTGCCGTCGGAGGCAACGACAAGAATGTTGCGGAGTTCGTCGGCGTAGCTGGCGCGGACTTCTTTAATCCGCGGATCGTAGGCGCGGGCGGCCCTGTCGGCACGCATGACGAGTTCGACTTTGGCGCTGATTTCAGCATCCACCGACGGGAGCGTTACAGGGTAGAGACTGCGGGCTTGCGATTTCTGAAATCCCTGGACTGTCGCCTTGGCCGGAGCACTCGCGATCAGTGCTGCGGTACGGGCGGCGTGCAGGATCCGATCGGACGAAAGATCATCGGTGTAGGCATACCCAGTGCGCTCGCCTGAGACGACTCGAACGCCACATCCGGCCGAGATCCCCTGGCTGGCCGATTTGACCATAGACTCGTCGACCATCAGCGAGGTCGAGGAAAGGTATTCGAAGTAGAGGTCGGCGTACTCGCCCCCGGCGGAGAGGGCGGCGGCCAAGTAGCGCTCGAGATCGCGCTCCGTCAGGCCGTAATGTTCGAAGAAAAAGCGGGCTTTATCGGCGTATTTATCCACGTTGGTTAGATGCCAGCGAGGTTAGTCAGGACTCGCGGCTGCTCCCGGTAGTGACATTATCCCATATTGTTCTCTATGGTTAGGGGCCGGTCTCCCGATTCGGGGGACACGGGAGTAACGGCTGGCCGAGAGAAATTGAAGCGCCGCTGGTGCCCGAGGGGACCGTTCGACGATAGCCCGCCGCTTAAGCGGAGGGGGCTGGTCTGCGGACCATGCTGGCGTGCTGTAGGCACGCCTGAGCCTAATTGGAAGTCTCAGACGTCCCGCCGGGACGAGATTCTGCAGGGGAGCGCGTATCCGGCGCTGGAAACGCCGGGCTACTGTTAGACGTCCCTTCCGGGACGTTTCTTGCCGAAGAAGCTCCCAAGCGCCGCAATCGTTCTACAAATTTCCACAGGCAGACGCCTCCCAATGTTCATCCGTCACAGACTTTGATAAGGGCGAATGGCGACAATGATGGGAATGAACCCTGAAGCGCTGACGCGGACCCTGGAAGATTTTCTGAGCGAAGCCTCCGGCGCCGTCGTCCTGGAAGATGGCGCGGTGACATTTGATCTCGCGCAGGCGAAGTACTCGATCTCGGGAGAGCACAACAAGTGCCTGCTGCATTTGTGGTCGGCTGAACGAAATACAGTGCGGCGTGTCCTGGATGCGGAGGTGAAGAGCGGGTGTTTGCGTCTGGCGGTGCAGAGGCTGGGGCAGGCGCGTCCGACAAAGCTGGAAATCTGCCGCGAGCGCGATCGGCGGTCGCCGTCGGCGAAGCGTGCGGCGCGAGTGGCTTACGAGGCGAAGTTACGGCGGGCGATGGAGCGCCACTTTCCGGGATTTGCACTCACTCGGCTCACTTCCAGTGTGGATCTGGAGAAATCGTTTGGGCCGGTTTATGCGCGTGGGTTGCTGCGGGCGGGGCAGAGTGCGTTTGCTGTTCTGGGCGTGAATGCGACTGAGACGCAAGGCTCGATTGATGCGGCGCTGACGTTTGGGATCCTGTGGCTGGATGTTTGCCGTGAAAGTCCCCACATCTCGAAAAAAGAGCGAGATGAGAGGCACCCTACCCCGCGTAACGTGTTGGTGGAGGGCCTCATTCTCTTTGTGCCCGCTGGGTGTTCGGCGCTGGTACGGGAGCGGATGGCGAATCTGAATCGAGGGGCAGCCAAGTGGCGCTTGTTTGAGTTCGACGAGCGGCATGATTCGGTCGTCGAGATGGATTGCACGGATCGCGGGAATGTCGCGACTCGGCTGGCGCACGCGACGAATGAGACGGCGGCGCAGGAACGCTTCGCGGAATCGATTGCGCGGGTGCAAGGCATTTTGCCAAATTGCGAAGTGGCTGTACTGTCTCCCGCGGAGATTGCCTTCCGTTGGCGCGGACTAGAGTTTGCTCGGGCTCGCATGGGAGCCGAGGCGGTGACGTTTCGCTCCAAACAAGAAATTGTCTTCGGCGTCGGAGCCGAGGAGCGCTTGCTCGAAGACCACAACTGGGCACTGTTCGCACAGCTACTGACGGCGTTGCGGGATGCGCGCCATCCTTATGGGCCGCGGCAGGAGCGATTGTTCCGCATGCATCCGGAGCGCTGGCTGGAGTCGCTGGTGCGGGCTGATGTCAGCGTGATCGATGAACGGCTGGAGCCGGAGTCCGCATATTCGCAGGTGCCGGCGTTTTCGGTGGCGGATCGGGCCATGATCGATGTGCTCACACTGACTCGCGATACCCGCCTGGCGGTGGTCGAATTGAAGGCGGATGAGGACATCCACCTTCCTCTGCAGGGGCTGGATTACTGGGCGCGCGTGCGGTGGCATCATGGGCGGGGAGAATTCTTGAAGTTTGGATATTTTGGAGGCCGGGAACTGGCCGCAGAGTCGCCGTTGCTCTTCCTGGTGGCGCCGGCGTTGCATGTGCATCCGGCTACGGATGTGATCTTGCGATACATCTCGCCGGAGATTGAATGGGCCTTGATTGGCATTGACGAGCGGTGGAGGGAGGGAGTAAGAATCGTGTTTCGAAAGCGCCCACAGCGCGAGGTGGGGCGTGGACACCAATCTAGCATCGCTGCAGCCAGCTAACGACGCCGGCGTTCCTCAAATCGGACCGCTCTTCCGAAAGGTCCAGCAGGTTTACCTCGGCCAATTCAGGCGTTGGTTCGGCATCACCGCCCCAACCTCGGTAGTGGCTGCGGTGATTTTTGGCTTGGCGGGGCAGTGGGTTGGGCGAACTCTGGCGAGTATTGTGCCGGAACGATTCTTCTATCACCGAACCGAACTGATCGAGATTGCGCTACTCGGGCTCGGCAGCTTTTTTGCCGCCTGGCTTCTTGGCAGTTTCGCGCTGGGAGCGGTGGCGACGATCGTGGGGAATCTGCGCGGCGAACAGGACGGCCCCTGGGTCCACGACAGTCACGAACGCGCGCGGGAACGTTTCGGCACAATCTTCTGGATTGCGTTGCTTACTTATGCGCTGCTGCTGATTGGATTTGGTTGTGTGTGGATTGTGAACGCTGCCCTGACCAAGATATTTGGCGCCGCATCATTTGCGCGACATGCAACCTCAATCGGACTCGTGGAATGGGTTGTCGTTGCGAGCCTGGTGAGCTGGTTTGGAATGGCAGTCCCTCTGGCTCTGCGCGACAACACGGGCGCGTGGCGTTCCCTCCAGAAAAGTCTCGAGCTTGCGGATGGCTATCAAGGATTTCTGCTGCTATTGGTGCTGGAGTCGGTGGTTGGCTCGTATGTTGCCTGGTACGTAACCCAGTATGTCGTGCGATTGCTGCCATCGATGTGGTTTGGGAGCTGGTACGTGTGGGCGGAATTAGTGGCGGGAGCTCTGGCGAGCGCGGCGGTTCAACCGCCACTATTCATTGGGCTCTCACTGCTGGCTGTGCCAGAAGGGCGAACCCAAGCTTCGGAAGCAGACCTCAGGAGCTGAGGGTTCTCAAACCTTCGGTCGAGCCACGCGGCTTCAGGCAGCACCCAGATCCGCAATCATTCCTTGCGTCGAGGGTCCTTGTAAACTGTGCCACCCTTCATGACGAAGTCTACGTGCTCGAGTGCGCGAATGTCCTGAAACGGGTCGGATTGGACCGCGATGATGTCGGCGTATTTTCCGCGCTCAATCGTGCCAACATCTTGCGAGCGGCCGATTAGATCGGCGGCGCCCGAGGTTGCTGCGCGGATCGCCTGAGCAGGGGTCATACCGAACTTCACCATGTAATAGAACTGCTTTGCATTGTCGCCGTGTGGATAGACTCCGGCATCGGTGCCGAACGCCATCTTCACTCCCGCCTTGACTGCCTTCTCAAAATTTTCGCGTTGCAGGCGTCCGACCATTTTTTCTTTGTCGATGTTTTCCTGCGGTAGGCCGACCTTCGGCGCCTCGTTGAGGATGTAATCGTCGTTATAGATGTCCATGACAAGATATGTGCCGTGCTCCTTGGCGAGGCGGATGCCTTCGTCGTCGATGAGGCTGGCGTGCTCGATGGAATCGATGCCGGCGAGGATTGCGTTCTTGATGCCTTCGGTGCCATGAGCGTGCGCGGCGATTTTCCGTCCCGCCATGTGAGCGGTTTCGGCGGCGGCCTTGAGTTCTTCGAAGGTAAATTGTGGAGCGCCTGGACTGTCGCCCTTGGAGAGGACGCCGCCCGTAGCGAGAATCTTGATCACGTCAACGCCATATTTCACTTGCGCGCGGACCACGTGGCGAATTTGGTTGGCGTCATCGGCGATCTGAAAATTTCGCTCGTCAGGGAACATCGCCACGCGGGTCTGTGGAGAGTAGTTGTTGAGATCGCCGTGTCCACCGGTAATTGATATGCCCGGCCCGCTAGCGACCACGCGCGGTCCGGGGATGTAGCCCTCATTGATGGTGTTGCGCAGATCGACGGCAAGGAACGGCGGCGATCCGACATCGCGGACGGTCGTGAATCCCGCATCGAGTGTCTTGCGCGCATTGACTACGGCATAGAAGGCGTGGTCGAACGGTGTGTCTTTGAAGCGATAGATGGGGTCGTAGCGGTCAGCGCGACTGCTGAGGTGTGTGTGGCAGTCGATGAGGCCGGGGAGAACGGTGTAATGGAATAGGTCGATCGTGCCTTCTGGCGGCGTGCCGGTATTGGGAGCGACGCTCTTAATTCGATCGCCCTCAATCGTAATCAGCACGTTTTCGCGCACTTTGTCGGAAGTCGAATCGAAGAGGCGGCCAGCGAGGATGTAGGTGGTTTTTGGAGTCGTGGTTTGGGCCAGAGCGATGCAATGCAGAATTGCTAGCGCTACAAGCGCGGAGAGTTTTTTCATGAAGTGTTGTCCCTTTTTATTGGGGATGAGTTTCTGCGGGCGGCTTGGGTTTGTCAATGGCCAGGGGAGAATTCACCACAGAGAATACAGAGTCACACAGAGGAAGTGCGTGTGGGGACGGACGCATTCGTCCGTCCCGCGAGCGCAGCGCGCGTGGCGGGGTAACGGTTCTACGATTCCCAGGCGCCTAACAGCCGGCGTACATCCACCAATTGAGCGATGTGGTAGGCATTGTGATCCGCCATCAGTAGGGCTTCGCGGAGGATTGTCTGACCGTCGCCCCACGGAATCTTTGCGAAGAGATCTGTTTTTGGATTTTTGACCAGGTCTTTCATCGCGCTCAGGTCTGATTCGAATTGCTTGATACTGTTGGTCCACGCTGCTTCGGACGCAGGCGCTTCGTTTTTCGGCCAGTAGCCCTCCGGCCATTTCGGCGACTTGTGCTTCTCGCTGCGGCTGAATTCGAGGATGTCCAACTGTGCGATGCGAAGGTGTTCGAGGATCATCCACGGTGAGTGCGGGAAGTTTGGTGGCTTGGAGCCGCGGAGTTTTGGGGAAAGGTCTTTGATGGCGTCTTCGAACTTGGCGTGGGCGTGGCCTCCCGTGAGGAGTTCGAGGAGATGTTGGCGAAGGGAATGGTTCGGGTCTTGCGGCATGGAAATCCTCCGGCGGGTTGGATTCCGTTTCGGACGGCTGCGATTCAAGGAAACGAGTTAGCGCATCCAGCGCGCCATCTGGCGCGGATCCTTGCTGGGCTCGCCGCCGCTTAACGCTTCTTCGATGCGACTCATCATCTCTGGGTGAGTGCGTTTTCGTCGACGGAAGAATCGTGTCAGAAAACCTAAGAGCAACAGCATCGCCACGAATGCGACGGCCCCGTAGAGTTTGCCGAAGAGGAATATCCACGTGAGAGCAGCGGGGACTACGATCATGATCGCGATGACGGCGAACAGTATGGGATGAATGCGATCTTCTTTGGATGGCGTGAGGGAGTTCACTTCCTGTTCATTGTATTCCGGTGGTCTGGGAAAATCCCCACTCAAGCAAACACCTGGCTTGAGTGGGGCACCCTTCCTTAAGAATCTATTGGCGCGGCGTGGCTGCGGCGCTGGTGGCCGGGCCCGACGATGGACCCTCCAGATTGCCGATCGCGTCGCCGGAAAGCACCAACTCTACCCGACGGTTTTGCTGGCGACCCTCTGCCGTGTCGTTGCTGGCGATCGGGGCCGTCTTGCCGTAGCCGTGGAACTCGATCGTGCTTGATGAGATTCCCTGCTGCACGAAGTAGTCGCGGACGGCTTGTGCGCGCATCTCCGACAGAGTCTGGTTGTATTCATCGCTGCCCACGCTATCGGTGTGTCCTTCGACGGAGACATGGAGACTGGGATACGCGAGGATGATGCCCGATACTTTTGCCAGGCGCTCGCGGGCTCCGGCGGCGAGTTCGTAGCTGCCACTGCGGAATAGAACGTCAGACATGTTGGCGACGAGTCCACGGGCGGAGTCGCGGGTGGCAAGAATCTGGTTGAGCTGCTGCAGCAGACGCTCGCGGAGTTCCTGCTTTTCGCGCTCAGCTTGCTGACGGAGGCTCTCGGCCTTCTGGGCGTCAGCGTGAGCCTGGGCGGCATCGGCAGCTAAAGCCTGCTGCTGTTGGATCGCTTCGGCCTTGGCCTGCTCTGCCGCTTCTTTCTGGCGCGCGGCTTCCTGGGCAGCAGCTAGAGCCTCCTGCTTCATGCGTTCGGCCTCGGCTTTGGCCTGCTCGGCAGCTGCGCGGTCTTTCTCTGCCTGGAGGCGAGCTTGCTCGGCGGCCTTTTGCGCGGCTTCGGCGTCAGCTCGGCGCCTGGCTTCCGCTTCGGCGTCGGCGCGGGCTTTGGCTGCGGCTGCAGCGGCGGCGGCCTGGGCGTCTTCTTCCGCCTTCTGCTTCACGGCCATCACGCGGGCTTCTTCGGCGGTCTGGGTGGCTTCCTTGGCGGCGGCTTCTACCGTGGCTTTGTTCTGCTTCTGGCGGTACAGGCTCTCGGCGTTCAGTAGCTGCTGGCCGGCTTTGGAAAGAATGGACGCCGCGTATTTATCGGCGTTGGCAATGTGCGCGATGCGGACGGCATTGCGCGCTTCAAACAGTTCGAGCGGAGTCTTGGAGTCGATGCCGAAGATCGCGTCCTGAATGTGCGCGTTGGTGGCGGAGTACGTTCCCCGCGTAACGAGTTCATATTTCGCGTCGATGTTTTCGGTCGCGGCTCCGCTAATCGAAGAGCTTTCGGCAACCACCATGTTGCCGGGCTGCGTCACAGCGAAATATGGTTCAGCGGTGACGATCATTCCGAAGGTTTGAAGGTCGGTGTAGGCTTTGATCTGTGCGTTGCCGTGATGATCGAGTGCGACTTCGCCGAGATTCACAGGACGGCCTTGGGGCGAAACGGCCCAGAGTACATAGGTCAGGTATTCGAGGCCGAACTTGGTGGCGTCTTCAAAGCCTTCGAACTTGGCTTCGATCTGGAAATTGGTTTTCTTGCCTTCAACCTTGGCTTCGCCGGTCGCGCGCTGCAGCAAGTCGCTGCCATGGAAGTCGACGCGCGTCTGTCCACCTTGCATGCGATAGTGCATGGCTTTGGTGGTGCGAATGATCGTCGGTGCAGGCGCAGGTGCGAGGATGCCACTCGACGACGTGGAGACGGTGGTCGTAGTGACGGTCTGCGTCGTGCTGTAGCTTGACGTAGGTTGCGTTTGCGCAGACACGAAAGACGCAGCGGCTAGAAACACAAAGGCAAGAGACAGTTTTTTCACAATAGTTCTCGATCTGGGGGAGACAGAGATATGTCTAATCTTCTATATGGTGCGGGATAAAGAATTGAATGCAAAGCACGGGAAGGGTGGGGACTTTGGTAACCATTCATCCTTGGCTGTGCTGCAGGCGCTCGCCCTTCCGCTGCGCTCCGGACCTCTTGGACAGCCGAAGGCGGCTGTCGCCACATGAGTTTTGTTCCACTCCTAAGGGACCATCGCGATTGTGCCTTCGGGGCCGACGATCAGCGCTCCGCCTTCCGGGAACGGGCTGACGGCATTAAACGCGTATCCCTGCTTCTTCTTTCCATTAATGCGGTGAGGATTGTTGGGCGGACGGAAGTCGAACACGAAATCTTGGCCGACGATGAAAAGACGCTGGGGAGGGACTGGGTTCAGCGGCAATCTCTTGCTGATCCCTTTTGCCGATGGCTCTTCCTTCAGTTCGCGAAGTGCCGTCGCATTCACTTGCTGATCGTAGGCGACTCCCGAGAAGTAAGCCTGCGGGTACAAAGTTGAGAGCGTCCACGACTTCCCACCATTGTCGGAAGATGCGAGGCTTGGGCCATCATCGTCCGGATGTTTATAGTCTCCGCCTGCAATGACGCCGTGTTGCGCGTCGCGGAAAACAATCGAGAAAATTCCCGCGGAATCTGGACCATGAACGATCGGAGTATCAAACACTTCCCATGTTTTTCCGTGGTCCGGGGAATGAAACACTCGCGCTGCCTTGCCGCCTGTGGCAAACCAGATGTTGGCATCTGTGCCCGCCGTGCCGGTTCCGTCGGGCTTCCCCGTTGGATTCGAAAGGATCGCGATGCAGCTGTTGCTGGCGGCGAAGGCTCCTTCGCCTTCCTTGGCTTCGGGAAGACGCTCCGACGGGATCGACGTCCAAGCGTGGCCGTCCTCAGTCATCAGAATTTCGAATCGCAGTTTCCCGTTTTCATCGGGGACGGGATCACCGAGCACGATGCCGTGCTTGGAATCCCAAAAAACCATGGAATCGAAAAAACCTTTGGGATTCGAATTTCTGAACTGCAGTTGCCAGTGCTGGCCGGCGTCAGTGGTGTGATAGATGCGCGATTGATCGCCCGGGCCCGAAGACATCAGGAAAGCTTCGCCGGCGGAGAAGGCCACTACGGCGCGGAAGTCGAGAGTTCCGGCATCAGGGACTTGGGCGGGAGTCCAGTTTTTTCCGCCATCGATGGTGCGGAGATAAGTACCGTGCGTACCGCTGGCCCAGGCAATCTGACGCGAGACCGAGCTTACGCCGCGAAGGCCTTCGGTTGTATGGGAGATCTGAATTTGGGGGCGAGACTGGGCGTACGCGGCGGAGGAAAGCAGGACAAGGACAAACCATCGGGCGAGACGTTGGAGCGTATGGGAGAAATGAGCGGAAACCGACGGATGCATTGTCACCAGCTGAGGTTATCACCACCCGAGGGATCCTTCGCAAAGAACGCTCAGGATGACGCCAGCGGACTCCCGCTTCGATCACGCCGGCTAAGCGGCGTCATTTCGCGTTGAAATCTACGAACGAGGCAGTTTTGCCGATGTACACGCGCAAGCTGCAGCGGTTACCCACATGAGCGAAGGCAACCTCCAGTTGGTCAGTAGACGACTCCACCTGCGCAGTTTCCATCTGGCTGCGAGCAATGTCCTGCTTTTCGTCGTAGGCGGCGCCGGCCGTGACGTTCCTGTTGACCGCAATCGACCAGTTGCCACGCGCTGGAATGGGATACACCGTATAGGCGCCCACGGGAATCGTCGACGAGCCGAGCGACAGTTGCGCGTCGGTGAACAGCGTCATGGGTGAGCCGCCAGGCGCCCAGGGCTTGCCGTTCGAGATTTTCTCTTGCTTGGCGGAAACAGGAGTGTAGCGGATTTGGACCTGGCGCCCGTCCTCGAGATTGCAAGTGGTTTGCGATTGATTGCCCGATTGCGCGGCGACACAGGGAGCTAGCAACAACGTTATAAGTACTGCTCTCCAGACGATCGTGGCCGACATGGTATGCAAGGTCCTCCAGCGCAAAAGTTTAGCTCTGGAAAGGGGTTTTTGGGGAAAGAATTTAGCAAACGCTGACCCAATCGCGCTGCAGGGAACCTTCCCCGGGGAGGGAAGTTTTCGAACCCTCGCTCTTCAGTCTCCTTCGTGATGGACCTTCGGTGACGTTTAACCGGGTCCAACGCGTTGCTACCGTCAATAGCAGGCACGGGTGCGTCAGGTGCCAACGAGGATGGGAGTCAATGGCGAAAGCAAAACTTAAGATTCTTTATGGCGAAGGGGATACAGAGGTTTTGGCACAGCAGGCTGCGGCATTTGAGAAGGCCGGGCACGCAGTGCAGAAGGCTGAGGGACGCAAGGGTGTCGACGCGGCCCTGAAAACGGCGAAGTTCGACCTGGTGATCCTGGGGTCGACCTTGAGCCGTAACGATCGCCATCATCTTCCGTACATGGTGAAGAAAGCGAATGCGGGGATGCAAGTGCTGGTGATGCACGCCGATGGCAGCCGGCATCCGTATGTGGACGCATGCACCGATACGGGATCGAGCATGGAACATGTGCTGGGCCGCATCGATGCGATGAATATCGCTGGAAGTAAGCCGACGGCCGCTGCGGCTGGGGCGGGAAGATAATTCCAACACCCGGATTTCCGTGGCGCCATTTCGAATGGGGCGACAAAAGGCCGCCCCTTATTTGTGGCTGTAAGCGGGAACCAGGTTCGCTACGAACCGAGCAGGTTAACAAGTGGAATCGTAGGTGCTCTCTCGCCCTTGTGCCTGGACGACAACTCCATCGGGCTTGCATAAAGTGGAACGAGAAGGTCCTATAACCCCCTTCTGATCGTTCCCAGCTCACGGGCAGGTGAGTTGAGCTGTGCCAGTGATGCGGCCGCATCCTCCGCCGCAAGCATTGATGGCGCCGCACATTTCGTTCTTTTGATCCGGGGCAAATCCCCAGATCGTAAACACTCCGGAAGCGCCCGGAGCACACTGTGCTAGACCGGCCGCGCTGACAGTCACATCGGCCGTCGTGGAACCCTGATAGCATGCCCCCCAAGTCACCGCGATCGGCGTTACCGGTGAAGGCTGCGAGTCAAAATATCCGGTGGCAGTAAAGGGAACCTGGCCGTTCGGATATCCCTGCGCATCTGCACTAGCCGGATTGACGGCAACAGACTGCAATGTGTGAGAGGAGGGGGATGTCCCACAGGACAGCACGATAACGGCAAAAACGAGGACGACGAAAAGTGGAGGACCGAAGGTCTTCATAGCAGACCTCCTGGTAACTGGGACCTCCGGGATAAAGGAAAAGTTGCCCTAGTCGTTAAAATTGTAAGGCCCGCTCGTCGCCCCGTTTAAGTTGTTCTCCTGATCCGGTCTTACTGTTTGGCCAAGGGCGATGGCGAGATAGGAAGATTGGGAAATGGTCCCTGGCTCTTTACCAGGGATAACTCCTCGAATAAGAGCGACGGCACCACGCTAGAGACAACGGGCATATCGGCTGAAGATGAGACTCCCATGGAGAACAGCGCTCCGATGCGCGGAATGAATTCATCGGTGAATACTGCGGGAGTATCACCGGCGGCGACGATGTCCTTGAATGCCGCCGGAGTCATGTCAGCCAGTTCTATGCCCTTAACCAGTTCTTCGCGGCCATCGGGATACAGCTTGTAGACCTGCGCAAGGGAGCTTCCAGCCTGGGCGCCGCTCTGCTGGGCCATGCGCGCCGCCATTTTCATGAATGAGGCCGCTGCGCCTCCACCAACGCGGCGAACAATGATTCCATATTCGAGGCCGCGGTCTTTCGCTCGCCGCAACAACTCCTTGTGCAGTTCGTCCGTGGTCATGGCCTTATCGGCGGTTACAAACAGATTGCTTGGGACGGGTCCCCACCCTCGCCGGCTACCCGTGCTATGGGGCATGGAACGCACTGGATCGCGAGTCGTAAGCAGGGTTTTCAGGATGCCATGCTCCACCAGCTTCGTCTCGCGCGTCTTGACGCCATCGTCATCGACTGCGCTCGCGCCGAGCAATCGGGCACCCTTGAATTCGGCGACCGTGGGATTGTCAGAGACGTTGAGGAAGTCCGGAAGGACGCGGCCGCCAACCTTATCGACGAAGGAGCCTCCACCCAGCTGCTGCATCATCTGGTTGAAGAACATCTCGAATCGCGAATCGTCACTCAGAGGAGTGCGCACCGCCATCAGCCCGGTGGCAAACAGCTGGGTGAAAAGTTCTCCGGCGGCGTCGCCTTCAAAGAGCACAGGTCCGTTGTAACGTTCCAGCGTGCTGGCAGATCTTAGCTTCAGGATGCGATCCATCATGCCTCGTGTGCGCTCCAGCATCGCATCCGGGCGGGGAAGGTCGGCTGCTGTTCGCCCGTAGAGTTCTATGGAGTCTCCGATGGGCAGGCCGTCGGACGCCTGCGTCTCGGCATTGATTCGGAGCTTGAAAATCGGCGCCGCCCGCGTAAACGTTGAGCCTTCACTGTTCGCATAGCGAGTGTAGTCGTTGATGTACTGCAGATCGACCGAAGAGTTATAGATTTCCGGCGCGCTCTTGAACGCGGCCGAGAGCGTCCGTGCCAGCGTTTTCAGCTCTTCCAGATTCGCTTGCGTGGTTTCAGGCGGCTGGTTTTCGGTCGCCGGATCTTCTTTGCTGAAGTCTGGAAGCTCGTCGGCGTGATTGCGATTTTCCAGCACGGCGCGCTTCGCGGAAAGGTCCTCGAGGGCTTTTTTGTATTGCGCGTCGGTGGCAATCCAGAAGGTGCTGCGCAGGCGACCGTAATTGTCATCGATCGGCGCTTCTCGAATGCTCGAGAACATGCCTCGGCCGCCGCCGAAATTCCGCAGTGAAACGTAATTGCTGTTGTCGAGGGCGTAATCCCCGACACGCACTTCGACGCCCACCATCCTCATGCGGAGGGGCTGTTCCTCAGTGACGCTCCCCAGCGTCGCGGACACACTGGTTCGGTTGATGTCGTCGGTACGATATGCAATGAAGTAAGGCTTGTCCATCTTCTGCAGTTGAAGCTGAGAAGTGGTACGTGCCATCTCGTCTTTCATCGCGCGCATGAGAACGTCGTCCTGCGCGCATAGCATTTGCGACGAGATCAGAATGAAAGCCAGCGTGGCTAATGGAATGTGCAAAGGAAGCGGAGATCGTCGCGACATTCTATTTTGCTCCTGCCTGTGGAGGAGGCGGCAGAA
>Ga0335081_10012147_pt1 | contig 13955 bp, 14 predicted proteins | sample Lox_Sample_35_FD_206713 | JGI IMG/M metagenome (GOLD analysis project Ga0335081, IMG submission 206713) | Soil microbial communities from Loxahatchee National Wildlife Refuge, Florida, United States - Lox_Sample_3.5 | ecosystem: Environmental > Terrestrial > Soil > Wetlands | place: USA... | reverse complement strand
GTTTCATTAGCCCGTGAAAGGATTTTGGTTTAGTGGAGGTATCGATGCGTCCTAAAGTTTTTATCCCTCAGTCTATTCCCAATGTAGCGGTTGATCGATTGAAGCAAATGGCGGAGGTTGAAGTGTTTCCTCATACCGATCGGGTCATCAGCCGGGAGGAACTTCTGAAATCGGTCAAAGGCAAGAATTACCTCTACGCCCTGGCAGAGATTCCATTTCCAGCGGAAGTGATCGACGCGGCGCTCCCGGATTTGAAGGGGATCGCTGCGATGTATATCTTTCCCAAATTCGTCGATATCAAAACTGCGACGGAGCGAGGGATCCCGGTGACAGGGATACCGAATATGCTCGTTGAAACTACGGCTGAATTCACCTTTGCCCTTCTGATCGGGACGTCCTGGCGGCTGCCCGAGGGGGACCGCATTATCAGGGAAAAGCAGTGGAAGCAATACCAATCCATGGCTTTTCTCACCACAAGGATCTTCGATAAAACTTTGGGGATCGTCGGCTTGGGAAAAATCGGCAAAGCCCTGGCAAAGAAAGCTCAAGGGTGCGGAATGCGGGTGATCTATACGAAGCGGACCCGGCTTTCGGCGCAGGATGAAACTCAATTGAACGTGGAGTGGCGAGAGATGGAAGCCCTGTTTCGTGAAGCAGATTTTGTGGCTTTGACCCCGACCCTGACTCCGAGCAGCAAGGGGCTTGTGGGAGAGCAGTTACTCTCCTTGATGAAGCCGACCGCAATTCTCATTAACACCTCCCGCGGCGCGGTCGTCGACGAGAAGGCGCTGGCCAAGGCGCTGAGAGAGGGGCGGATCAAAGGCGCCGGGCTCGATGTTTTTGAACAGGAGTTTCCCAATCCCGACCCCGGTCCGTATTCCGGGCTCCTCGATTTTCCCAATGTCGTCGTCACTCCCCACATCGGAAGCGCGGCCCGCGAGACAAGAGAAGCGATGGCCTTGAGAACGGTTGAAAACCTTGAGGCGATGATCCAGGGCAGGCGACCGCCGGACCTGCTCAACCCGGAAGTCATTGGAGAGCCGCCGCGCGATACCGGAGATCGAATCGGCTAGACATCGAATTTCGGAATCTTTTAAGCATGAGACTGTTAAGATCGGAGATTGCATGATGAGCAAGGTCCTTGTCATGGAAAGTACCTACGACACCTGTCACGAGGCCGTTGAGCAGGCCTTTTCCACTTTTCCCATCGACATGGCCGGCAAAAAGGTGGCGATCAAAACGAACGCTTTGAAAGCCTCCGATCCGGATCGTCAAGCAATGACCACTCACTACAAGCTGGTCAAAGCCGTGGTCCAGAAGGTTGAGACCCTGAAGCCCTGCCAGATTGTCGTCGGCGATTCCGTAGGGACGGAATCTTACGGGAATTCAGAATATGTATTTCAGATTTCGCGCCAGAAGGAGGCAGCGGGTGCATACTACCAGAACCTGAACAGGCGCATGACCGTTGTGCAAATGGAGGAACCCTTTGAGCGTAAGGTTGCCCTCCTTCGCGATGTCATGGAAGCGGATGTCTACATCTCTGTTCCGAAGATGAAAACCCACGGATTGACGATGATCAGCGGGGCGATGAAGAATAACTACGGGTTATTGGCAGGGGCACAAAAATCCTGGTTCCACTATTATTCGGGAGATCCGAAGCGATTTGCGAGGGTTATTGTTGAGCTCTTCCGCATGCGGCCTCCGGATCTTGTGATCATGGACGCGATTCTCGCCATGGAAGGCTATGGGCCCGCCTCTCCGGAGACACGATGGGTCAACAAGATCCTGGCAGCCACGGATGCAGCGGCTCTTGACACGGTAGAGGCGAAAATCGTCGGCTTTACCGTAGACGATGTTCCATACCTGACGATCGCCAGAGAGTTAGGGTTGGGTGAAACCAATCTTAACTCGATTGAGGTGATCGGCCGCGCGTCCACCATTCAGGAATATCACCGGCCGGTTCCACCCGAATCAAGCTTTCGTTATAAAGCCGGCGTGGGGAACGGGTGGACGAACCGGGAATTCTATCGGACGCGGGTAGCTTACCGTCCAATCTTTTCTGCGGAGAAATGCGATCAGCAATGCAAGGCTTGCGTCGACGCCTGCCCTTCCGGCGCTCTGACCAGGGAACCCGGTGCCCCGGTTATCGACTCCGAGAAGTGCATGCTTTGCAGCGCATGCAAAGAATCTTGCGTTCATGAAGCAGTTCGGTTCGAGCCCGACGAGAGGATCATGTCCCTACTGAAGGAATAGCCGTTATTTCCGATCCAATTTATTCTTTGTCGCCCGTGTCCGGTGTAAGGCCCGCAGCTTTGATTCCAAATACCGCACACGTCTCGTCATTGTCGGAGGTGTCGCCGCTGATCCCGATGGAGCCGATGATCTCTCCGGAGGCAGCGCGAATCAAGACGCCTCCCGGCACAGGAACCATCTTGCCTCCCGTTAGATCGGAAAGAGCATTGAAGAAGGCGGGCATTTTAGCTGCCCGGCGGGCAAGCTCACGGCCGCCAAATCCCATTCCGAGCACTCCCCAGGCTTTCCCCATGGCGATGTCGGACCGAAGAAGACTCGACCCGTCTTCTCGCTTGACGACCTTGATCTGTCCTCCGGCGTCGAGAATCACAACGGTCAAGGGAGCAAAATTCAAAGCCCTTCCCTTTTCCAGAGATTTGTTGGCAATGAGATCGGCGGCTTGAAGCGTAAGTGATTGCATTTCAGTCTCCTCCTTTCGAAAGTTTTTCTACTCTTCTTTTCTATTATACCAAGCGCTTCGAGTCAACCCTTCTGGCCGACCACTGACAAAAGGGGCGGACGACCGGAAAGAGAGGATCGGATGCAAGCAAGGTATGGATCCGCAGCTTATAACGACAAGGGATCCCCTTGGATTTTCAAGAAGGGTAAAAAGATTAATTGGGAGCGAGGGTGACCACTTGCTCCTTTGAGTCGATGGTCACGTTGAAATTGGCTAGAAAGTCACGGCCCAAGAGACCGTCGGCCCCTTTCAGATCGGCATCATAGGCAACGATCAGAAGCGGACCAACTTTGGCTTCGTCCACCTCTACGGAAGTAACCCACACCGCATCGACATTGCTTGTCCCCGTGACTCCTTTCAGGACGCCACGCGGCCCGTTTTCCGTAGAGATGCCAAGTCTCTGCAGCACCGCCGGGGCAACGACCGTACGGTCAGCACCCGTATCAAGAAGCAACGTAATCGGCCCGGAGCCATTGATCTTGACGCTGACCAGAACGGGAAGGCCGGGTGTGAATGGAATCTTCGTTGGACCCTTCAGCGCTGGCTTCCGTTCCAGTTCCGGAGGCGCCGGGGGGGACGGCGGCGCAGGAAGGAATTGGACCTTCGGACGGTAACGCTCGGGAATGCTCTCAAACCTCGTCGTGTAATTCTGGATCCCTTGGTCATCAACCCAGTAGTAGATATCCGCCAGGGCGATTCCGTAAAAAAGCGCGAAAACCAGGACGAATGCTGCCGTCCGCCCACGCGTCATACAATCATCCTATCCCCTCGGGCTTCCAAAATCCGCCCATTCGTCAGGAACTCACGTTTTTATGAAAACCTGGAAAAGGCTGAGGGCACATGAGCGAAAGCATGGAGCAGGGTTAGCCGTCTCATGCGAAAGCCGTAGAACGAGATCATATTATTCCGGATGGCCTTACAGGTCAAGGAAATTCTGATAAAATAGTTGAATCCACCGCACCTCGGTTGCAGTATAATTCAATTTTGGCATGGTCTCAATTTCCATGTGTGACATACTTAGGGAGACATGATCAAGGCAGTCTTATTTGACTTCGGCGGCGTGTTGGCTGAAGAGGGTTTCAGGGACGGGATGAAGGCTATTGGAAAGGAAGAAGGCCTCGACCCGGATGATTTCTATCGTATAGCGAGCGAGCTCGTGTATCAAACGGGGTATATCACCGGAGGGACAGATGAACATTCCTATTGGAACACCCTCCGAGAAAGGACAGGCGCAGGAGGAAGAGACCAACAATTCAGGGAAGAGATCCTGAAGCGTTTTAAGTTAAGACCGGAAATGATACAGATCGTTGAGAACATGAAATCCTCCAGTTTGACGACGGCCATCCTGAGCGATCAAACCAACTGGCTCGATGAATTGGACCGAAGGACCCCTTTTCACCACCACTTCGATTATGTTTTCAACTCCTTCCATCTCAAGAAAACGAAAAGGGACCCTTCCCTCTTTAATGATATCTGCAATCTTTTGAACCTTCGACCGGAGGAGGCACTCTTTGTGGACGATAACCCAGGGAATGCAGAAAGAGCTGAGAGCCAGGGTTTAAAAGCGATTCGATTTAAAGGAGTGATTGAATTCCAGTTAGAAATCAAGAAATTTGTTGAGACGTACTGAAAAAAAACAATTTTCATACGCGCCGCAAAGGAGCCGAAAATGATTTCTAACGGGATGAAGGAGATGAGCTGATGAAGAGTGTGATGATCGATTGCGATGTGGGAGTGGATGATGCCCTCGCCTTAATCCTGGCCTTTCATTCCCCCGAACTGAATGTGAAGGCAGTGACTGGAGTCAACGGAAACGTCCCCTTAGAGCAGGTTTTCGAAAATATTCAGAAAGTCCTTTCTCTGATCCGACCCGATCAGAGACCACTGATCGCGCGGGGGGCTGAAGCGCCTTTGAAAGGGAGCCCTGTCTACGCCCACTCTGTCCACGGCGAGGATGGATTGGGAGGAGCCAAGATAAGCCGGGAGGAGGGCAAGGTATGGTGGCAGTCTTATGCTGGCCCCGCGGACGAACTCATCACCAAGAGGGCTCGCCAGAACTCGGGAGAAATGACGCTTATTGCGACCGGCCCCCTGACCAATCTCGCTTTAGCGATCAGGAAAGATCCTGAAGGGATGAGAAAGCTGAGGGAGGTCGTCATCATGGGAGGAGCCGTTCGCATCGGCGGAAACATCACTCCCCATGCTGAATTCAATTTCTTTTCTGATCCCTTAGCCGCTCAAATCGTTCTCGAATCGGGGCTGCCGATCACCTTGGTTCCTCTCGACGTCACCCATCGGGTTTCTCTTACATCCCGGCGGATGGAAGGCCGGGTGAGACCGATCGACAATTCATTTTCCCGATTCGTCATCGAGGCGACCGGGTACGATTCTGCGACGCATCAATTCAGAAACAGAGAACTGATTCATCTTCACGATCCTCTCGCCGTGGGGGTCGTGATCAATCCTGATTTAGTGAGAACGGAGAAACTCTCCCTTACGGTGGAAACTCAGGAAGGAGAGGGTTATGGGAAAATCGTGGAAGGATCAGGTGGGACAGAGATCGATGTGTGTCTGGGGGTTGATGCCGAGCGCTTTTTGGAACTCTTCCTGTCAAAATTGGGGTGAATTCATGAAAAAGAAGATTCTGATCCTCGGTAATTCCAACGTAGATTTTGTCTTCAAGATTCCGAGATTTCACCATCCGGGGGAAACCATCCTGGCAGAAAATCAGTCCACTTTTTTTGGAGGAAAAGGGGCGAATCAGGCCATCACTGCAAAACGGCTGGGAGGAGAGGTTCAATTCATCACGAAAGTGGGGAACGACCTTTATGGAAAGTCTTACCGTCAGCACCTGATCAAGCACGGTCTTGATCGAAGACTGATCCTGGAGGACAAGAAACTTCCGACAGGAATGGCAATGATCGAATTAACTCCAAAAGGAGAGAACAGGATCGTCTCTTTCCTCGGAGCAAATGCCTCTCTTTCCGCGAAGGATTTAATGAGGCTACACTCATTCTGGAGAGACGTCGAGGTTTTTGTCACTCAATTGGAAACTCCTCTGCCAACGGTTGAGAAAGGTGTAAAACTGGCGAAAGGTCAAGGGAGCCTTATTCTTCTCAACCCTTCGCCTCCGGCTGGACTCTCACGTCGTCTTTTTCCTCTCATCGATTTTATCGTGCCGAATGAAACGGAGGCTCAATCCTTGACGGGAATCGAATGGAAGGGAAATCAAGACATTCGAAGAATGGCCGACAAATTGTTGAAGATGGGCGTGAGAAACGTGGTGATCACGTTAGGATCGAAAGGCCTCTTCTTCAAAAACAACAGGGAAGAATTTTGGATGAAAGCTTTCAAGGTGAAGGTCCTCGACACCACGGCGGCGGGAGATGCCCTTCTGGGAGCCCTCGCCGTCAGCCTTTCCGAAAGCAGACCGATTCAGGATGCCTTGCGATTCGCGAACGCGGCCGGAGCCCTCGCCGCGACGAAACTGGGTGCTCAACCTTCCCTTCCCTCCAGGGAGGAAGTGGAAACCCTCTTGTCCCGAGATAAAGTCTAACGGTCCTTTCCATTGAATCCAGAAAATAAGGAGAAACGGAAAAAAACACTTGACAGGCTTTTTGAAAGGGATATAATTTGGAACGTTATTTCGTATCGCGGAACGCCGTTATGCCCCCGGAGGAAGCCTCTAAACCGACGAACCTTGTTCAGACGATTGAACGTGTTTCTTCGATCCTCGACATTCTGGCCCAATGTGCCCAAGGCGTCAGCATTCGCGAATTGTCCTCTGCCATCGGACTTCCCAAGGGAACGACACACCGTCTTCTCTCCTCGTTGTCGTATTTCGGTTATGCCCGACAGGATCCAAAGACGAGGAACTACTTTTTGGGCCTTAAATTTGTGGAACTGGGTCAGATTCTTCTCAGCCAGCTCGACCTCAGAAAAGAAGCCGAACCTTTTCTTCGGGATCTCGCCGAAAAAACAAAGGAGACGATCCATCTGGTCATCTTCGACCGGAATGAGGTCGTCTATATCGACAAGGTGGAGACCGATCCGAATTCTGGCGGCCTGAAGATGGCCTCCCGAATAGGCCTTCGAAACCCCGCCCACAGTTCCGCCGTGGGGAAGATGATTTTGGCCAATGCTTCCGAGCAGGAACTCCTCAGTTTTTTTAAGCAAAAAAGCCTCGTGAAAAGAACGGAGAATACGATCACCGATCCCGTCGAGCTTCGGGAGCACCTAAAAACTGTCCGGAAACAAGGGTATGCAGTCGACGACGAAGAGAATGAGAAAGGAATTCGATGCGTGGCTGCTCCGATCTATGGCGACAGCGGAAAAACTGTGGCTGCCGTCAGCGTCACCGGCCCGGCTTTTCGAGTCACAAAAAAGGTCATTCAAGAAACTTTGAAAAGGGAAGTGATGGAAACAGCCTTTAAAATTTCCGAGCGACTGGGGTTCAGGGAAAGAAGATGAATGCCCGATTCGGAGTTGAGAGTCTTCGTGGGCCAGGGGCCTCTAAAAATGAGATCCAAATCGAAAAAAGATTTGAGATGCTTCCGGATGTCCCGACGGTGAAAGAACAAGGCATTGATTTCGTGATGGGGATGTGGCGCGGATTGGTTGCGCCCAAAGGGACTCCAGCCGATGCGATGAAGAAATGACCGGCGGGCCAGAAAGGAGCTAAGATGATGAGAACCGCAAAATTAGGATTTATCCTATCGATACTTGCTCTTTCTTGTTTCCTCTTTGCCTATGCGGAGACGGGTCCCGCGGTTAAACTGACGGCCACGGCAAAGAAGACGACCCTTCGTCTTGGAAGCCCGTCCAAATCGGGTACGATCGTGGTGGAAGCGGCGGAGAGGTTCAAAGAACTGGTTGAGAAGGGAAGTGGTGGCCGGATCGAAGTGCAGATCGACGCTGGCACCAAGTCCGAAAAGGCCATCTGTAAGGCGAACAGGGCTGGGGAGATCGAGATGCAGTCCAATGGAACATGGTTCCTGCAAGACTACGCCCCCCCGTACTACTTCTTCACGAATCCCTACGTCATGAAGGACTTCGATCACTACATGCGCGCCTGGAACGGTAAGCTTGGCCGGGCAGCGCGGGCCCAGTTAGAGAAGAACGACCTGAAGTACCTGGCAACCCTCTACCGGGGGCTACGGCAAATGACAGCTAAGAAGCCGATCTACACACCGGCCGATGCGTATCACCTAAAGCTCCGGCTGCCGGCGGTCCCCACTTGGATGGCTGTGTGGAAGGCGATCGGTGTCGACCCCGTTGCCGTGCCTTTGCCCGAGCTTTACGACTCGCTGAAAACAGGCAAGGCCGAATCCTCGGAGGGCGACCTCCCGCAGATTGCCGGCTTCAAGCTTTACGAAGTCCAAAGTCATTTGATCATCACCAATCACCTTGTGCAGACCGCTGGAATTCTGATCCACAAGCCTTTCTTCGACAAGCTGTCCAAGGCAGACCGGGATCTCATCGTCAAGACCGGCGAGGAAGTGGAGGAGTGGGCCAACAACAAGGTCAGGACCGACGAGGGGGCCATCCTGGTCGATCTCCAGCGAAAAGGTATGCAGGTAGTGATCCCGGACGCCGATTCCTTTAGGGCAAAGGCTAAGGACTCCGTCGATGAGTTGTTCAAAACCCAATGGACGGTCACAACCTGGGCAGAAGTGCTGGCCGAATAACTCCTGATGTCGGAATGTGTCCCTCCCCTGGTGCCCGGCCGCCGGATAAGCCCTTCGGCAGTCGGAGAGGGGGGAAGGGGAGGGACCGCCTGAGTCTCTGACCCTTTCCGTATCGAAAGCGAGGAAATGATGGCAGTCAACGATGAAATGAAGGAGAAAGAGAGAAGGGTGAGAGACTTTCTCAGGTCAAAACACCTCAAGGCCTTGCTTCTGAGGCGTCAGGCCAATTTTTCCTGGATGACCTGCGGTGGCCTCAATCTCGTAGGAATCACCACGGAGGTCGGGACCACTTCTCTTCTCATCACAGAGAACTCGAAGTATGTCCTATCGAACAATATCGAATCCCCTCGCATGATCGATGAGGAACAGCTAGAGGAACAAGGATTCATGGTGAAAACCTTTCCTTGGTATGAAGATCAGGAGGCTCCCATGGTGAGAGAACTCGTGGGAGAAAATTCGTTCGGAAGCGATGTTTCCTTTGAAAATGCGGTGTTGGTCGCCGAGGAGGTGGCGAAGCTCCGATACTCCCTCACCCCCGAGGAGCAGGACCGGTATCGATGGCTGGGAGAAAAAGTCTCCTGGGCGCTCGAAAAAACATTGCTGAAAGCAAAAAAGGGAGAAACGGAGTCGGAGGTCGTAGGCAGGCTTTGCAAGGAATTGTGGAAGAACCGAATCGATCCGGTCACCTTAATGTCAGCGGCGGACGATCGGGTCTTTCAGTTTCGCCATCCGATCCCTACGGAGAAGAAGGTCGAGAAATATCTCATGGTGTCGGTCAATGCCAGAAAATGGGGTCTCATCGTCTCCCTCACCCGTTTCGTCTATTTTGGAAAACTGCCCAGGGTATTGAGAAAAAGATACGAAGCCAATGTTTTTGTCGATTGCATTCTGATGGCTCATACGCGTCCGGGAGTTCCTGCAAGAGACGCTCTCCAAAGGGGAATCGATGCCTATAGCGAAAAGGAGTACCCGGAAGAATGGAAATTCCATCACCAAGGAGGCGCCATCGGATACACAGGCAGGGACTATCGCGTCAACTTCAAAACCCCGGATCTGATCCTGGAGCACCAAGCCTTTACCTGGAATCCGTCGATCACCGGAACGAAATCAGAGGACACCATCCTCGTCACATCGAAAGGGCCGGAGATGATCACGCGTCCTATCCGCTACCCTACCCTTTCAATGGAGGTTGAGAAGATCTCATTTATCCGGCCGGCGATCTTGGAGAAGCGGTGAAAGAATCAATGATCAATGAACAAGCGCCAAGGGCCAAGAACGAGCGGTCCAGCACAAGAGTTGGAGATAGGAGGATGATCGAGGGGCTTCCCCTCATCTCTTGTGCAACTTCGTGGCGCACTTAGGAGTTGAAAGTTAGTTACCTTTGGTCTCTTCGTTCGGTCGCGATTCGATTGGCCATGAGGCGCGAATGACCGTCCCTTTCCCCTGGGCGGTTTCGATCTCAAAAAAACCACCCGAAAGCTCGACTCTCTCCCTCATGCTGTCAAGCCCCAATCCCTTGGCAGAACTCTTCCGAGAATAGGCTTCCTTCAGGTCGAACCCTTGACCGCTATCCCTGATGACCAACTGGATCGCGGTTTTGGCTCTTCGCAGGCTAAGAAGCACCACGGCTGCCTTGCAGTGTTTGGCGATATTATTCAAACCTTCCTGCAATATCCTGTAAATGACGATCTTGAGAGATTCAGGCACGTCTTGCTCTTGTATATCAATCTCCTGCTTGATACCGATACGCGAATAGGTGGATTGAAACTGCCGGCAGAACCAGTTGATCGTCGCCAGGATTCCAAGATCATCCAGCATCGAAGGCCTAAGAGACATCTGGATTCTCCGGGCTTCTTCGATCGTTCCTTGAAGGATAGGGATAACGTTTTCCAGGGCGGTTCTTGCTTGAGAATTGCTGTCTACCATTTCCTTGAGCGCATCTTCCATTTTGAATTTGGCCGCAGCCAGGGAGGATCCCATGCTATCGTGGATCTCCTGGGCGATCAGCTTTCTTTCTCTCTCTTGAGCGTTCAGGAGTGCCGCAGAAAGCTCCCGGAGGCGATCTTCTGATTCTCGCAATTCAACTTCGATTCTGAGTCGCTCATCGTTTTCGGTTCTCAATGCCTCGTTTATTGCCGCCAGTTCTTCGGTTCGTTCCTGAACCCGCATCTCCAATTCGTCACGGGACTTTTCCAGGGCTTCGATCAGTCTTATTCTTTCCATCGCGATAGCAACCTGATCGGCGACGGTCTTCATCACTGAAAGTTCCTCTTCCGTAAAAGTCGTCCGCGAGCGGGTCCCAAACGAGAGCGTCCCCATGACACGTCCTGCGGAGAAAAGAGGATGACAGGCATAGGCCTTGATTCCGAAGGATTTAACGAGTTCAGTTCTGACATCGGGCGTGTTTGGGATATCCTCTGCCACAATTCGGCAGGCATCGCGGGCTGCGCATCCGCAAACCGCCGTTCCATAGTCGAGCCACTCAATCTCCTTACCAGCCTCTTCGGGTATCCCTGCGTAAGTGTTTAGATGGAGGCGCCCCTTTTCTTCATCCACCAGATAGTTGAAGAAAGCGTGACAATCGAGAAAAGCCATTATCCTTTGGCAAAGTTCTTTAACAGCATTTTGAGGTTCATCGGTGGCCAGCAATCGACTCGCGGTCTCAGAAAGAATTTCGAATCTCTCCTCGTTCTTTCGTAGGGTTTCCACCATCTGCTGGTGTTCGGTAACGTCTCGGGAAATGCCGGTGATACCGATGATCTCACCCGACGCATTACGGTATGGGGTCTTCGTGGAGAGAAAAGTACGGTAGCCTTGCGGTGTGGGGACCGTTTCTTCCGCGACCTCACTCTGTCCTGATTTCATAACGCTCAGGTCATGCTCCCGAAGCAATTGTCCTGTGCTGAGATCGCCGTAATATTCGCTGTCTGTCTTACCAAGGATTTTTTCAAGAGGTTTTCCTGCCACCTTTGCCAGGGCGCGATTAGCCATGACGATGCGGCTTTGAACATCTTTAACATACACCGGATCGGGGGTGTTCTCTATGATTGCGCTCAAAAGCATTTGGTTCTCCCGTAGCGATTCCTCGGCCCGCTTCCGCTCGGTGATGTCGTGGGCGATAACCAACGCTCCCTTGGGTTTCCCATCCTCGTAGGTGAAGGTGACGTCCAAGACGGCGTCATACTCGCGCCCGTCCTTTGCCCTCACTTGATATTCAATCGAGTCGTCAATTTCTTCTCCGTTTAGCTGCCTTCTGATTCTCCTACGGAAAAGGGACGCATTTTTCTCGTCCATGATGTCGAAAGGGTTCATACTGAGCAGTTCTTCTCTGCTATAGCCGAGATACTGACACATCACGTCATTGACGCTGGTGAACCTGGGGATTCGGAAATCCACCTCATAAATCCCTGCGGGAGCGTATTTGATAAGGTCTCTGTATCTTTCTTCTGATCTCTTTAGCGCCTCCTCGGACCGCTTGCGCTCGGTGATGTCCACGAGAACGCCGTAGGACCGGATGGCTTGCCCGGTGGCGTCACGCTCGGATCGGCCTCGCGTTTCCAGCCAACGCACTGTTCCATCGGGCCAAAGCGCCCGGTACTCCGCCAGGTAATCGCCGCCTTGCGCCATACTTCGTTTCAGAGGTCCTTCGATAGCCGCGAGATCTCCCGGATGAACCCGCGTTCTCCAGGCATCGTAGCTCGGCGCCACTTCGTCCGGCTCGTAGCCAAAAACGCGATAGTGCTCGTCATTCCAGACGACCTCGCCTGTAGGGATATGCCACTCCCAGGCGCCCAACCGCCCAACATCGACCGCCAGTCGCAGACGCTCTTCGTTCTTGCGCAACTCTATCTCGTCCTTGCGCATGTGCTCGGTTAAGTCGGTGACCACCACACACACCCCAGGAACCTCATCCTCTATCATTGGATTGAAGGAGAGGGAGACAGGAATAAGATCGCCATCCCCTCTCTTCAGGGAGAGTTCTACGTTGCTTCCGCTCTTTTTGCCCCTTTGGAATGCGGACTTAAAGGCATCCGTCGATGCCATAAATTGGTCTACTGAGTGGCCAATCACCTTTTCATAGGGCACGTTGATCATTTCCGCAAAGCGGTCGTTACAGTAAAGAATGGTCCCGTCAGGGCTTAGTGTCACAGCCCCTTCGTTCATGGCTTCAACAAAAACGCGGTAAGCCGTTTCTGCACCTTTCAATATGAAGAGCCGGTCTCCTTCGGGTCCTGAGACAACCAGACCGTCTATTTCGTCTCTTCGGATTGCAGAAAGTGTCTCTTCTGCTTCTTCGAGACGGGCTCGCAGGTCTTCATTCTCGAAGAGAAGTTGCTCTTTTGTTTTGACAGCGTCACGCATAGCATCCTTCCATGATCGATGTAGATCGGAGTTTGAAAAGGGCGTCTAATTACACTTTGGGCCGTAAATCCAGCCCCACGAGGATTCGTTCCGTTTCTGTCATGTCTCCAATGAATCTCTGCAAAGGCAGCGGGAGTTTTTTAAGCAGCGTGGGAGTGGCGATGATCTGCTCTCCTTTTGCGAGCACAGGGTTTCGGAAGACATCGATGACTTCAAGTTCGCAACGATCTTTGAGATGCTCGTCACAGATTTGTTTGATGTTCTGGATCGCCTGCTTGGACTTTGTTGTCATTCCGGCAACGTATAATCGCAATAGATATTTCTCTTTCTTCGCTTTCTTTAGCTCGCGTTCAAACTGAGCCGCTGAATCACCAGTTCTTTTTTGCTTCATGGTGTCCCCCATAGCTGGTTTGTCGAATTGGAATTGGTCTTGCTCATCGGACGTACGTCAAGGCCTACAAGGACGCGTAACGCATTTGAGAGGTCTCCAATGATCTTTTTCAGGGGCGGGGGAAGTTTTCTGACCAGGGTCGGGACTGCGATAATTTGGTCTCCCCTTGCCAGCTGAGGGTTTTTTAGAAGGTCGATGACTTCGATGTGATATTTACCTTTGAGGTGTTCTTCGCAGATCTTTTTGAGATTGTCAAAGGCTTTTATCGATTTCGGGGTATGGCCTGCCACGTAGAGCCTCAGTTCCCACGTTTCTCCTTTTGGTTTTGTATTTTTTTGATTTTTCGATTCAGCATTGGCTTTCATCCAGGTTCTCCCTCTCAGGTTCGTTGTAGGTGTTTCATCATGCGGGTTGCTTTCAGTAGAGTTGCTGATCATTCGAAATATGGCGCTTAATCATCGGGCGCAAATGGAGCCCTGAAAGAACTTGCTCGGTATTGGAAAGATCCCCGATCACTCTCCGCACTGGAGGCGGATATGTTTTTACCAGCGTCGGGACAGCAACTATCTGACTTTCCTTTGCGATCTTAGGGCTCCTTTTAATGTCGATCACTGAAATGCGGCACTTATCTTCAAGGTGTTCATGGCAGATCTTTTTGAGATTGCTAAATGCTGCAACCGACTTCACAGTCCGATTCACCACATAGAGTTTCAGGTCCCAAGTCTTGCCGGCCAACTTTTTGCCTTTCGATACTAATCTTGCC
>Ga0335081_10012146_pt1 | contig 13955 bp, 11 predicted proteins | sample Lox_Sample_35_FD_206713 | JGI IMG/M metagenome (GOLD analysis project Ga0335081, IMG submission 206713) | Soil microbial communities from Loxahatchee National Wildlife Refuge, Florida, United States - Lox_Sample_3.5 | ecosystem: Environmental > Terrestrial > Soil > Wetlands | place: USA... | reverse complement strand
GTGCCAGCGGCGCGGTGACGATCAGCCGCAGCAGCACGGCGGCGCCGACCAGCCCGACCACGATCAGCACGCCTGCGATCGCCAATGTGACCGTGAGCGTCCGGGCGGCAGCATCGAGCTCTCCGTGCACCTGGGCAGCGCGAACGGTCAGCACGCGATCGAGTCGCGCCAGGGCAGACCGAATCGCGTCGAAGCGTGCCTTTCCGAGCGCGTCGAGCGCAGATGTGGAGCGGCCGGTCGGAAGCACGGTCGTGACGTAGTCGCGATGCCACGCGTCGGCGCGCGCACGGACCAGCTCGGCATCGGCCGCATTGCTCTCGGCGCTGCCGCGGAGTAGACTGCGGAGCCGGTCGTAGTCGCGCTGCTCGGCGACCATACCCGTGTCGTACGGTTGCAGGAACTGCGGCTGGCGGGTGATCAGGAACCCGCGGAGCCCCGTCTCCTGGTTGATCAGGGCGTTGGCGAGGTCCGCCACCGCAAGCTGCGCCGGCTGGATCCGGTCGACGAGCAGGTCGCGACGGCTCGCAAGTCGTCCGTCTGCCACCAACGCCAAGGTGATCCCGGCCACCGCCAGCGCCAGCAGCAGGCCGATCGTGAACCCGAGCCACTGCCCCACCCGCAGCCGACTGGCAATCCCTCCAGCGGGCCCTTGCCACCGCTCATCCACCGCCGGCAGCCGGGTCCCGCCGCCCGGCGAGCAGCATCGCGACGTCATCACCGAGCTCCTCGCCGTTGAGCTGCTTGGTGCATTTGACCAGGTGGCGCAGCAGTCCGTCGGGGTCTCGCTGCCACAGAGGATCAGCCGCCACGTGGTTGGCGACCAGGCGGCGCAGGCCTGCCTCCCCGAGTCGGTCAGACCCGTCGCCGGCGCTACCCTCGATCACGCCGTCGGTGTAGAGCAGGATCGCCCAGTCGCGGGGCAGAGCGCATCGTGTCTCGGGCCAGTCGGAGTCGGCGAACATGCCGATCGGCGGCCCACCCCTTCCGAGCGGCAGGCTCGTCACACGGGCGGCGCTGATCAGCAACGGGGGAGGATGACCAGCCCGCCAGAGGCTCAGCTCGCGGCGGCTGGGCGAGAGCTTCAGCGTGCACAGCGTCGCGAACATCCCCGCGACCTGACGCTCGTGCTCGACCAGGCGCTGCAGCGCGCGCAGCACCGAATCCCCACCGACCCCCGACAGCGTCAGCGCGCGCCACGCGATCCTCAGCCCGGCGCCGAGCGCGGCCTGGTCAGAGCCGCGACCCGACACGTCTCCGATCATCAGGTGCAGGCTGGCGTCGGCCGTCTCGACGGCGTCGAAGAAGTCACCCGCGAGCGGGCCCCGGCGCCCGGCGGGCAGGTAGCGCGACTCGATCCAGATCGATGGATCGCCCACGATCGGCTTCGGCACCAGCCCGCGCTGCAGCCGCGCGTTCTCGTGCGCACGGACCTCCGCAACGCGCAGTTGCTGCTGCACGTCTTCGGCTTGGCGGCGACCGACGGCATAGCGGATCGCCCGAGCCAGCAGGCCGCCGTCGACCTTGCCCTTGACGAGGTAGTCCTGCGCACCCGCCTGCACCGCGGCCTCGCCGGCTGCCTCATCGTCGTAGCCGGTCAGGACGATCACGGCAGTGCCCGGTGCGGCGGCGCGCACCCGGCCGACGGACTCAAGGCCCGAGGCATCGGGCAGTCCGAGGTCGAGCAGCACGCATTGGACGTCCGGCCGCAGCTCACCGAACGCGTCGCGCAGGGTTCGCCGGCGCACGAGCCGCGCGTCGAACGAGCTCTCGTCCAGCAGCTCCTGCACCAGCAGCGCGTCGCCGTCGTCGTCCTCGATCAACAGCACTCCGATCGCCTGCCCCTCCGCGTCAAACAACGGCGCCCCCAGCGCGCCCCCCGCGCTCAGAACGTCGGTTGATACTCGCCGAACACGTCGCGCATCGCGCCACACACCTCGCCGAGCGAGCAGCGGTCCTTGAGCGCCTGGCGCAGCACCGGAAGGAGGTTTTCCGTGCCGCCCGCCGCAGCGCGGATCTCATCCAGGCGGCGGACCACCAGCGACGCATCACGATCTGCCTTAAACGCCTTCAGACGTGCCACCTGCTCGCGCTCTGACTCCGGATCGACGCGCAGGATGTCGGGCACCTCGGGGGAGTCCTGGACGAACTTGTTGACGCCGACGACGATGTCCTGCCCGAGCCGGTACCGCTCGTGATAGCCGAACGCCGACTCTTCGATCTCGCCCTTCATGAAGTCGATCGCGGCGACCGAGCCGCCCAGCTCGTCGACCCTCGCGATCAGCTCCTTGGCGCGCGTCTCGATCTCGTCGGTCAGCGCCTCGACGAAATACGACCCGGCGAACGGGTCGACCGTGTCGGCGGCGCCCGACTCGTAGCCGATGATCTGCTGCGTTCGCAGCGCGATCTTCGCGGCGTGCTCGGTCGGCAGCGCGAGCGCCTCGTCGAAGCCGTTGGTGTGCAGCGACTGTGTGCCTCCGCAGACGGCCGCGAACCCCTGCAGCGCGACGCGGATGATGTTGTTCTCGGGTTGCTGGGCGGTCAGCGTGACGCCGCCGGTCTGGGTGTGGAAGCGCAGACGCCACGAGCGCTCGTCCTGCGCGCCGAACCGCTCGCGCACGATCGAGGCCCACATCCGGCGCGCAGCCCGGAACTTCGCGACCTCCTGGAAGACGTTGTTGTGGCCGTTGAAGAAGAACGCCAGCCGCGGGGCGAACTTGTCGACCTCGAGCCCCGCGTCGAGCGCCGCCTGCACGTAGGCGATGCCGTTGGCGAGCGTGAACGCGACCTCCTGAACGGCCGAGCAGCCCTTCTCGCGAAAGTGGTAGCCGCTGATCGAGATCGTGTTCCACTTCGGGATCCGCTCGTTGCAGTACGCGAACAGATCGGTCGTCAAGCGGATCGCGCCTGCGGGCGGATAGATGAAGTTGCCGCGGGCGACGTACTCCTTGAGGATGTCGTTCTGGGTCGTGCCGCGCAGCCGGTCGGCCGGCACGCCCTGCTCCTCGCCGACCAGCTCGTACAGCAGCAGCAGCACGCTCGCGGGGGCGTTGATCGTCATCGACGTCGATACCCGGTCGAGCGGGATCTCGTCGAACGCGGTCCGCATGTCGTCGATCGAGTCGATCGCGACCCCGGTGCGGCCGACCTCCCCCAGGCAGCGCGGGTCGTCGGAGTCGAGGCCGAGCTGGGTCGGAAGGTCGAACGCCATGCTCAGTCCCGTCGAGCCGTTGGCCAGCAGGTAGCGGTAGCGCTCGTTCGATTCCTTGGCGCTCGCGTAGCCCGCGTACTGGCGCATCGTCCACAGCTGGCCCCGGTACATGTCGGGATGGACGCCCCGCGTGTAGGGGAACTCGCCGGGCTCGCCGAGCCGCCGCGCCAAGCCGGGCGGCAGATCCTCCTCGGCGTAGAGCGATTTGATCTCGATCCCCGAGTCCGTGAACCGCCGCGGATCGTCGGGGCCGACAATCGGAGCAATCGTGCGGTTCTCGTCGGTCGTGGCCATCGCCCTCCAGCTTACCTGCGCGGATGCGTTCGCGCACCGACCACGCGGCAGACCTCGAAGATCTTCAAAGGACCTTGGAGAGGAACGCTCGCGTGCGCTCGTGCCGCGGGGAGCCGAGGACGAGATCGGGCGGCCCGGATTCGATCACGACCCCCTCGTCGATGAACACGACCGTGTCGGCCACCTCCCGGGCGAAGCCCATCTCGTGGGTGACGACGATCATCGTCATCCCGTCGCGGGCCAGCCGGCGCATCACGTCCAGCACGTCACCGACGAGCTCGGGGTCGAGCGCCGAGGTCGGCTCGTCGAACAGCATCAGCTTCGGCCGCATTGCCAGCGCCCTCGCGATGGCGACGCGCTGCTGCTGCCCGCCTGATAGCGCGACCGGATACGTGTCGAGCTTGTCGGCCAGCCCGACGCTTGCCAGCAGCTCGCGAGCTCGTGCCCCGGCCTCGGCACGGGCGGTCTTCTGCACCCGGATCGGCGCCAGCGTTACGTTCTCGAGCGCGGTCATGTGCGGGAACAGGTTGAAGTGCTGGAACACCATTCCGATCTCGGCGCGCTTGCGGGCGACCACGCGCTCGTGCAGCTCGTGCAGCTTGTCGCCGTCGTCGCGGTAGCCGACCAGCTCGTCGTCGACCGACAGCCGTCCGGCGTTGATCTTCTCCAGGTGGTTTGCACCGCAGGAATGTCGACTTCCCCGATCCGGACGGGCCGAGCAGGCACATCACCTCTCCCGCACGGACCTCGAGGTCGATGCCCCTCAGCACCTCGAGCCGCCCGAATCGCTTGTGGACGCCCTCTGCCTTGACCATCGCCGCGGCCACCGCTACCGAGAGCCTCTGGTCGTCTGGCCGCCCATCGCCACCGACAGGACCTCGGCCATCGCTATTGACAGCCGACGGCCGTCCTCGCCGCCCATCGCCACCGACAGGACCTCGGCCATCGCTACTGAGAGCCCCCGCCCATGCCCAGCCACCTGGCCCGCAGCGACAGCCGTTGCGCACGCGTGAACCCTCGTCCGTAACGGCGCTCGATGAAGTACTGCCCCACGTATAGGACGCTGGTCATCAACAGGTACCAGATGCACGCGACGATCAGCAGCGGAATCGTCTGGAAGTTGACGTTGTAGATCTGGGTGACGGAGTAGAGCAGCTCGGTGTAGGCGGCCACATACAGCAGGGACGTGTTCTTGAGCATCGCGATCGTCTCGTTGCCGGTCGGCGGGATGATCACGCGCATCGCCTGCGGGAGCACGATCAGTCGCATCGTCTGCACGCGGCTCATCCCCAGCGAGTGCGCGGCATCGGTTTGCCCTTCGCCGACCGAGATGATCCCGGCGCGCACGATCTCGGCCATGTAGGCCCCCTCGTTGAGGCCGAGCGCCAGCAGTCCGGCGACCAGCGGCGTGATCAGTGAGTTGGCGTTGGCGTGGATCAGCGAGGGCCCGAAGGGCACCCCAAGCGAGATCGTCCGAAACAGCGACGAAATATTGTACCAGAACAGCACCTGGACTAACAGCGGTGTGCCGCGGAAGAACCAGATGTACAACCAGCTCGCGCCCGCGACGATCGGGTTGGGGGACATCCGCATCACCGCGGCGAGCACGCCGAGCAGGATCCCGATCGCCATGCACAGGAACGTCAGGTAGATCGTGGTCAGCATCCCGTCCAGGACCCGCGCGTCGAACAGGTAATGGCCCACCACATGCCACTCGAATCCCTTTGCGGTGACGATCGAGCGGACGACCGAGGCCGCGATCACGACCACGATCGCCGCGGCGATCCAGCGGCCGGGGCGGCGGACCGGGACGGCCTTGATGTCCTCCGGTTGTCCGGTCCGCCGGTCTGATAGCTCTGCGGCGCTCACCTCCGGTCTGTAGTTTGACCTCAGAGCGGCAGGCCTGCGGCCTGCGGCCGGCGCCCCCCAAGGGCCTAGCTCGCCGCCCCGTTGATCTTCACCTGCGACGCGGGGATCGCGCCGCTCTCCACACCCCATTTGGCGAGGATCGACGCGTAGGTGCCGTCCTTGATCAGCGCCAGCACTCCCGTCCGCACGGCCTTCGTGATGCCGAGGCTCTTCGGGATCGCGAGGCCGTAGGGCGCGGTGCCGTACGTCTGACCGACGAGCTTGAAGGCGCCGTTGGACTGCTTGACCTGGTAGGCGGCCACCGGCGAGTCGGCCATCGAGATCTGGGCGCGACCGCTGGACAGCGCGAGGTTCGCGGCGCTCTGCGTCGGGTACACGAGCACGTTGACCGCCGCCTTGCCCTGCGCCTTGCACTTTGCGCTTTGCGCCTTGGCGTCGGTCTCCTCAGTCGTGCCGCTCTCGACCGACACCGACTTCCCGCACAGGTCGGGCAGGCCGGTGATCGCCGTGCCGCCGGAGGACTTGGTGAAGAACGACGTCCCGGCCTCGAAGTAGTCGACGAAGTCGACCACCTTCTCGCGCGCCTTGGTGTCTGTGAACGACGAGGCGCCGAGGTCGTACTTGCCCGAGGCCAGCCCGGGGATGATCGTGTCGAAGGTGGCGTTGACGACGTTCGCCTTCAGGCCCATGACCGCCGCCAGCTCCTTGCTGAGGTCGGCGTCCATCCCGACGACCGTGTGCCCGTCGGGTCCGATGAACTCGTTCGGCGCATAGCTCGCGTCGGCGGCCACGGTCAACGTTCCTCTGCTCTTGACCGCCGCGGGTACCTGCGCGGCGACGGCCGCGTCGGCGGCGACGGCACCGGTGGAACCGGCCGACGTCGCAATCGCGGTCGAGGACGCGGTGGCGCTCGAGGAAGAGCTGCTGCTGCCGCAGCCGCCGATCGCGACGAGGGCGAGAATCAGTGAGGCAGTGCCGGCGAGCCGGCTCCTGAATGTGCGCAAAGCAAGACTCCTTTCCCAAAAGTTGCGCCAGCATAAGCGACAGACGGATCGACGTCGCGACTGACTAAGGGCCTAAGCGCCCGTAACGCTCCCTCAACACAACATCCAGTCGATCGTGATCGATATCTGGCGACTCGGCTCGTTCGCGCAAGTTGCGATCACCACGTGGAGCCGGCCGTCCGAGCTAGGCTTGCGTGAATGCGTTTGCGCGTGCTGTTGTTCGCCGGCCTGCGCGAGCGCGCCGGCGCCGAGCAGATCGAGCTCGAGCTTCCCGACGGCGCGCTCGTCGATGACGCCCTCGAGCAGCTGCACGGGCTCACCGACGGCCTGCCGGTCGTGATGGCCGTCAACCGGGAGTACGCCGGCGGGCGGGCGCAGCTGCATGCCGGTGACGAGCTGGCGCTGATCCCGCCCGTGTCCGGAGGATCCGTCGGGACGCTGCACGCTCGCGTCACCGCCCAGCCGCTGGCGCCCGAGGCGCTGCACGAGATCGTGCGCGATCCGCGAGCGGGCGCAATCGTGACCTTCACCGGCATGACCCGCGACGTGACGCAGCTCGACTACGAGGCATACGCGGCGATGGCGGAGCGCAAGCTCGCCGAGATCGTCTACGCGGCGACCCGGCGGCACGGCCTGTGCGCCGCCGCCGCCGAGCATCGCGTCGGGATCGTGGCGCTGTCGGAGCCGTCGGTGGCGGTGGCGGTGTCGGCGCCACACCGCAAGGAGGCGTTCGCCGGCGCGAGTGAGATCATCGATCGCATCAAGGCCCAGGCGCCGATCTGGAAGAAGGAGGAGGGCGAATGGGGGCCGGGAGCGATGCCGAGCCCAGCGCGCCGAGATCGCGACGGACGATCACAGTCGAGTCCAGCGCGCTGAAGTCCCAACGGGCGAATGAAGCCGAGGCTGGCGCGCTGCACTCGGAACGGAAAGGAGAAGCCGAGCCGCGAACGCTGAGATCGCTCCCCGCCGTGCACGCGCTCGCCGCCCGTCTCGGCGCGCCGCACGCGCTCGCGGTGGCCGCTGCCCGGCGCGCGATCGACGAGCGACGGGAAGCGCTGCTCGCCGGCGATCCGCACGACGGCGCGGACCTCGAGTCGCGCGACGTCGCCGAGCTCGAGTCGCGCGCGACGGCGCTGCTCGCCGCGCTGGAGCAGCCGTCGCTGCACCGCGTCCTCAATGCCACCGGCGTGATCGTGCACACGAACCTGGGGCGCGCTCCGCTCCCAGCCGCGGCGCTCGCGGCGGTTGCCCGCGCAGGCGACGGCTACTGCAACCTTGAGCTCGATCTCGCGACCGGCGACCGCGGATCGCGCGACGCCCACGTCCGGTCATTGCTGTGCGAGCTGACCGGCGCGCAAGCCGCGTTCGCGGTCAACAACGGCGCCGCGGCGGTGCTGCTGGCCGTGGCCGCGCTCGCGGGCCCGGGCCGAGCGATCGTCGTCTCGCGCGGACAGCTCGTGGAGATCGGCGGCGGATTCCGGATCCCGGAGGTGATCGCCCAGTCGGGCGCGCAGCTGATCGAGGTCGGGACGACGAACCGCACGCGGCTGTCGGACTACGAGCAGGCGCTGGCGGGCGCTGGAGCCCAGGTGGGAGCGATCCTGCGCGTGCATCCGTCGAACTTCCGCGCGCTCGGTTTCGTCCAGGACGTCTCGATCGAGGACCTGTGCCGCCTGGGTACTCCCGTGATCGACGACGTCGGCTCGGGCGTGCTGGCGGACGCCCGCGGGATCTCCGTGCCGGCGGACGCCCGCGGGATCCCCGTGCCGGCGGACGCCCGCGGGATCCCGGCGCTGGCGGATGAGCCGTCGATCCGGCGCTCGGTTGCGGCCGGCGCGGCGCTCGTGTGCTGCTCGGGCGACAAGCTGTTGGGCGGCCCGCAGGCCGGACTGCTGGTCGGGCGACTCGAGGCGGTCGGCTCCGCGCGACGCCACCCGCTGGCGCGCGCGCTGCGGATCGACAAGCTTTCACTGGCCGCGCTCGAGGCGACCGTGCGGCTGTATCGCGATCCGGCTCGCGCGGCCCGCGAGATCCCGGTGCTGGCGATGCTCCAGGCGTCAGAGGAGACGCTGGCGAGCCGGGCGCGGCGGTTGTGCGATGGACTGGCGCCGTCGGCCGTGCTCGTGCGCTCGTTTTCGAGATCCGGTGGCGGAGCGCTGCCGCTGCTCGAGCTCGAGGGGCCGGCGGTCCAACTGCGGACGGGTCACGATCCGGTCCTTCTCGCCCGGTCGCTGCGCGGCGGCGAGCCGCCACTGGTCGCGAGGATCAAAGACGGCTGCGTGCTGCTCGACCCCCGCACGCTGAGCGACGCAGAGATCCCGCCGGCGATCGAGGCCGTCGGCGCGGCGATCGACGAGCTGGCGCGCCGATGATCGACGACCCCGCATGCAGATGCGTGACGAGCTTGCGCACCGCGATCGACGACGCTGCACGCAGATGAGCGACGAGCTCGCACGCAGACGAGCGACGAGCTCGAACGCAGACGAGCGACGAGCTCGAACGCAGGCGAGCGACGAGCTTTCGCGACGATGAGTGACGAGCTCGCGCGCCTGACGATCGGGACCGCCGGTCACATCGACCACGGCAAGACCGCGCTGGTCAGGGCCCTGACGGGCGTCGACACCGACCGCCTTGCGCAGGAGAAGGCGCGCGGGATCTCGATCGAACTCGGCTACGCGAGCCTGACCTTGCCCTCACGGCGCCGGCTCTCGGTTGTCGACGTCCCGGGGCACGAGCGCTTCGTCCGCACGATGGTGGCGGGAGCGACCGGCATCGACCTCTACCTGATGACGATTGCCGCCGACGACGGCGTGATGCCTCAGACGCGCGAGCACGCGGCGGTGCTGGAGGCGCTCGCCGTGAGCAGCGGCGTCGTCGCCGTCACCAAGAGCGACCTCGCGGACCCCGAGCTCGCGATGCTCGAGGCCGGCGAGCTGCTCCCGGCGGCTGAGGTAGTTGCGGTCTGCGCGCCGACCGGCGCCGGCCTGGACGACCTCTGCGCGGCGCTCGACCGAGCCGTGATCGCGGCTGCCGAGCGCGTCGCCCGCACGGGACCGCCGCGGCTGCACATCGACCGCGTGTTCACGATCCGCGGCGCCGGCACGGTCGTGACCGGCACGCTGTGGTCGGGCCAGATCAGCCGGGGAGACGAGCTGGTACTGCTGCCGGACGGGCGCGCGGTCCGGGTCCGAGGAGTCCAGGTCCACGATCAGCCGGTGGCGCAGGCGGATGGCGGTCAGCGCGTCGCGGTCAACCTGGTCGGCCTCGCGGTCGGCGAGGCCGCGCGCGGTGACGTGCTCGCGTCACGGGACGCAGCGCTTAGTCCGACTTACCTGATCGACGCGGCGCTTGCATTCGGCGAGCGGGAGCCCGAGCACGGCGACCGAGTCCAGGTCCATCACGGCACCCGTGAGACCGCGGGGCGGTTGGCCTGGCTGGGCGACCGCTTCTGGCAGCTGCGCCTCGAGCAGCCGCTGGTCGCCGCGCGCGGCGACCGGGTCGTGATCCGCCGCATCGCTCCCCCGGACACGCTCGGGGGAGGCGTCGTGCTCGATCCGCGCCCGCGCAAGCACGGGCCCGGACGCGAGCTGCTCGCGCACCTGGAGGCGCTCGAACGAGGGCAGGAGTCTGAGCTGGCATCACCCAAGCGCCCGTCAACCGCCCAAGCAGCCAAGCCGGACGCTGTTGCGCAAGCGCGAGCCACCGCCGTCGCCCACCCCAACGCTGACCCCGTCGCCGACCCCGGCGTCGGCGTCGGCTTAGGCGCGCGAGACCACAGCGCGCCGCCGCTGCCTGCCACCGCGCTCGCGGTCGAGCGACGGCTGCGCGATGCCGGCCTGGAGCCACCGCCGAGCTCCGAGCTGCATGCCGAGGACCTTGCCGCGTTGCGCGACGCCGGGCGGGCCGTCCGCGTCTCCAAGACGCTGCATTACCATCGGAGGGCGCTCGATGACGCGCGCGCGCGCCTGGTCGCGCTCGCCGAGCGCCACGGCGGCGCGGTCACGCTCGCCCAGCTGCGCGACGAGCTCGGCACGTCGCGCAAGTTCGCCCAGGCGCTGCTCGAGCACTTCGACGCCGAGCGGGTGACGATTCGCCGCGGCGATGCGCACCACCTACGCCGCCGCCCCAACGATTCGAGGCGATGACAAGAGACGCGGCGGACTGCGGATCGTGATCGACCCCTCGAGAGTTGCGTGTTCGCACAGGTTCAGAAGCTCTGGTCCGGAGACCCGAGGTCGCTCGGGCTAGAGCGCGCCGCCGGCAGCCGCCGGCGCCGTTGGATCGGCCGGCTCCGCGCCGCCGTGCTCGCGCGCGAGATAGTCCTCGACAAACCCCGGCGTGTCCCGGGAGCGCCGCACGACTGCCAGCAAGGATGTCATCGTCGCGACCTCCTCGACTTGCTCCTTGAGAAACCACTGCACAAACTGCTCTGACAGGTAGTCGCCGGCCTCGCGCGCGACGCCCATCAGCGACGCGATCTGGTCGCTGACGCGGCGCTCCTGCTCCAGCGCAAGCGCGACGGGAGCGACGATGTCGACAAAGCCTGTCTCGGGCGCGGCGACACCTGGAATCGTGACCTCAGCATCGGCGTCGAGCAGGTAGCGGACCATCATCATCGCATGGTTGCGCTCCTCGAGCGCCTGGGCGTAGAAGAACGCCGCCAGCCGCGGCAGCGTCTCGCCGTCGTAATAGACCGCGTCTGCGATGTACTGGTGCGACGCCGCGAACTCGTACGCGATCTGGTCGTTCAAGCGCTCGATGAATCGCGGTGCAGCCATCGCTTCTCCTTGTTCGTTAGGCCGCCGGACCTGCGGGATGCTAGCCGGGTAAGCTGCGGCGGTACACGGCGACCGAACCCGCGACCGAACCCTGTACATTGGGGGCGCATGGCCACCTGCCTTGTCACCGGCGGCGCGGGGTTTCTCGGTTCGCATCTATGTGACGAACTGCTCAAACGCAAGCATCGCGTGATCTGCGTCGACAACCTCGAGACGGGCTCGCTCGCCAACATCGCCCACATCCGCGACGAACGGTTCGTCCACCTCAGCCTCGACATCATCGAGCCCTACTCCGTCGACGAGCCGATCGACTTCGTCTACCACCTCGCCTCGCCGGCGTCGCCGATCGACTACCTCCGCCTGCCGCTGCACACGTTGAAGACCGGTTCGTACGGCACCCATCACACGCTCGGGCTCGCCAAGCGCCACCGCGCCCGGTTCCTGACCGCATCGACCAGCGAGGTGTACGGCGATCCGCAGGTCCACCCGCAGCCCGAGACATACTGGGGTCATGTCAACCCGATCGGCCCGCGCGGCGTCTACGACGAGGCCAAGCGCTACGCCGAGGCGCTGACGATGGCATATCACCGCCAGCAGGGCGTGGACACGGCGATCGTTCGCATCTTCAACACCTACGGGCCGAAGATGCGCCCAAACGACGGACGCGCAATCCCGACGTTCCTGCGCCAGGCGCTCCAGGACCGTCCGATCACCGTGTTCGGCGACGGATCCCAGACGCGTTCCTTCTGTTACGTCGACGATCTGATCCGCGGCATCATCGAGCTTGCGCACTGCGGCTACCACCATCCCGTCAACATCGGCAACCCGGACGAGTTCACGCTGCTGGAGCTGGCTCACGCCGTGCTCGAGGTGACCGGCTCCAAGTCGGAGATCGTGTTCGAGGCCCTGCCGACCGACGACCCGCAGGTCCGCCAGCCCGACATCACGCTGGCTCGCGAGATCTTGGGCTGGGAGCCGACCGTCGGCCTGCACGAGGGCCTGCGCCGGACGATCGAGCACGCGGGGCGCAACGCGCTGATCGGCGCCGCGCTCTGAGCTCGCGCCTCCGGGGCGCGGCCGGCCAGCCGCGACCGGTCGGCGTATCGCGTAACTTCGCTTCCGGGTTCCCGTTAGCACGCAGGGAAGATTCACGATCGAGAGGTCAACGTGACGATCCAGCGGCAAGATGCCCCGCGCACGGGCGCGAGCTCAACGATCGAGCGCCCGGTGCCCGACTTGCTACCCGTTCGCGACATGAGGCGCAGGCGGCCGGCGATGCTGTCGTTCCTGCTACGGCTCGAGACGATGCGGCGGATCGCGCGCGTTGCATCGCTGCTGATTCTCGACCTCGTCGGCGTCGCCGCCGCGGTGTTCACGTCGCTGCTGTTGAAGCTGGTCGTGCTCGGCCATTCCGACGCGGCGCTGGCCTGGAACGAGACCCGTCACTGGCTTGCGTTCGCGTACCTGGTCACGGTGCTGATGTTCGCGCGGGTCGACTTGTACGCCGATCGGCCTCGCCGGCCGGGGCTGCCGCGGATCGCAACAGCGCTGTTTCAGGCGACGGTGATCGCACTCGTGTTCGCGCTCGCCAACGGCGAGCACTTCTCCAGCTACTACATCTTCTATGGCTCGCTGTTCTTCGGCACGGTCTACATCACCTCCCTGCGCCAGCTTCACACCCGCGTGACGGGGTGGCTGCTCGCGCAGGCCGGCTATCGGTTGCGCGCGGTGCTCGTCGGTTCGGGTCAGCACATCGAGGCCGTCGGCCACGCGCTGGCCGATCGCGCCCACGCCCGGGTCGAGATCGTCGGCTACATCTCGCTCACGCCGCGTCCTCGCAACGGGCTGCGCTCGCTCGGCACGCTCGAACAGCTCTCGGACGTGCTCGCGGCGGAGCGGATCCGCTCGGTGATCATCGCGGACCCTGACTTTCCCCAAGACAAAGCGGTCGAGCTCGTCGACGTCTGTCACCGGCGCGGCGTGACCGTCCAGGTGGCGCCTTCGACGATGGAGATCCTGCTCGACCGGGCGGAATTCGTCCCCGGCCAGACGGTGCCGCTGTTCACCCTGCGCCCGCCGGTGTTCGATGGGATCGACTACGCGCTCAAGCGAACGTTCGATCTCGCCCTGTCGACGGTCGCGCTGATCCTGCTCTCTCCGGTGCTGCTCGCGATCGCTGCGGCCGTCAAGCTGAGCTCGCACGGACCGGCGATTTACCGCTCGGTCCGCCCGGGCATCGCCGGCAGGCCGTTCGACTGCTTCAAGTTCCGGACTATGCGGGAGCACTCGGACCAGATCCAGGCCGACCTCGAGCCGCTCAACGAGCAGTCCGGCGCGCTGTTCAAGATCCGGCATGATCCGCGATTGACGAGCATCGGGCGCGTCCTACGGCGCTTCTCGCTTGACGAGCTGCCCCAACTCGCGAACGTCGTCCGCGGCGAAATGTCGCTCGTCGGTCCGCGGCCCCTGCCGATGCGGGATTTCGAGCGGCTGGAGGATTGGCACAAGAAGCGCTACCTGGTGCTGCCGGGCATCACCGGGCTGTGGCAGGTCTCGGGGCGGGCGGAGCTCGACTTCGACGACCTGGTGCGCCTCGATTTCCTATACCTGGAGCGTTGGTCGATCATGCTCGACCTGTCGATCCTGCTGAAGACGATTCCGGCGGTCCTGAGCCGGCGGGGCGCGTTCTAAGGCGCCGCCGTCAGGCGCCGCCGACACATCCGAAACTCGTCCGCGTGATCCCACGGGTAGGCTGTCGCGCCGACCACCATGCCTCCGACCGATCGATACGTCATCTCGTTC
>Ga0335081_10012145_pt1 | contig 13955 bp, 13 predicted proteins | sample Lox_Sample_35_FD_206713 | JGI IMG/M metagenome (GOLD analysis project Ga0335081, IMG submission 206713) | Soil microbial communities from Loxahatchee National Wildlife Refuge, Florida, United States - Lox_Sample_3.5 | ecosystem: Environmental > Terrestrial > Soil > Wetlands | place: USA... | reverse complement strand
ACCCAGTCCCCACGGCACCGCGGCGAGCATTTCGACCGCGACCAGGATGCGCCAGGCCTGCGCCAGGCCCAGCCGCAATCCGGTGAGGATGTAGGGCAGCGCGCCCGGCAGAATGACGTGGCGGAACAACCGGCGGTCGTCCGCCCCCATCGCGTGCGCGGCGCGGACCCAGATGTCCTTGACGGCCTTCACGCCGGTCCAGGCGTTGTAGATGATCGGAAACGCCGAGACGAACGCGACCAGCAGCACTGACGGCGCGTTGCCGGGACCGAACCACAACAGAAACAGCGGCGTGTAGGCGAGGCCCGGGATCGGCGCCGCGATGCTGATCAGCGGCAGCAGATAATCCTCGACCCGGCGCGAGCGTCCCATCAGCACGCCGATGCCGACGCCGACAATCGCCGCGAGCGCAAAGCCGGCGACGAGGCGCAACAGCGTGTCGACCGCGTGATGCGGCAACACGCCGCTTATCGTCAGCCGGATGAATGTCGTCGCGACGGTTTCCAGCGGCGGGAAGAATTTTGCCGGAAACAGCCCCAAATGAGCGGTCGCTTCCCAAAGGCCGCCGACGACGACGAAAGGGAAGACGTTGCGCAGCGCGCGCCATAGCGGACCGGCTTCGCCGCCGGCCGGCTGTGCGACGATCTCGGAGATTTCCGCAACCTGGACCATCGCGCAAAACTACAAATCGGCGTTCACTCCGGCAAGCGCGGGAGCGTTGCCGTGGGAGGCGTTGCAGTAACCGCCCCCTGTGATAGGAAAACCGGAACACAAACGCAGTTCGCCAGGGAGTTCAGGATGGCCACCAAGAATGCGCAGAAGATCGGCTGGATCGGCATGGGACGCATGGGCCTGCCCATGGCCGAGCGGCTGATCAAGGCCGGCCACGACGTCACGATCTGGAATCGCACCCGCGCCAAGGCCGAGCCGCTGGCCAAGATCGGCGGCAAGATCGTTGACCATCTTTACGAACTGAAAGACGTCGACGTGCTGTTCTCCATCCTCGACACCGGCAAGAGCGTGCAGGACGTGCTGTACGGCAAGAACGGCGTTTGCAGCCAGGCCGGCAAGATGCCGCCGATCGTGGTCGATTGCTCTACCATCGCGGTCGAGGAGTCCGCATCGATCCGCGACAAGCTCAAACAGCTCGGCGCCGATTTCGTCGCCGCCCCGGTGAGCGGCAACGCCAAGGTCATCAAGGCTGGAAAACTCTCCGCGGTCGTGTCCGGCCCGGAGGCGGCGTGCAAGACGGCGACGCCGCTGATCGAAATTTTTGCGCCGCAGGGCGTGTCCTATGTGGGCGAGGGCGAGCTGGCGCGCGTCTGCAAGATCGCCCACAACGTGATGCTCGGCGTGGTGATCGAGAATCTGATCGAGATCACGCTGCTCACCAACAAGATGGGCGTGCCGCGCCACGCGTTCCTGGCGTTCCTCAATAACGGCGTGATGGGTTCGATGTTCACCCGTTACAAGTCGCCGGCGCTGGTCAATCTCGACTGGACCACGACGTTCACGCCGGAGCTGCTGCGCAAGGACCTCGACCTCGGCCTCGAACTCGCCCGCGAGATGGACGTGCCGATGCCGGTGACGGCGGCGACGCGCGAAGTGCTGCAAGGCCATTTCGGCGCCGCCATGCTGCAGAAGAATCCGCAAGACTATCTGCAGAAGGATTTCGCCGCGCTCGCCGAAACCATGGCGCTTGCCGCCGGCATGAAGCTTTCCAGCGAGAACAAGAACGTGCCGACGGGGCTTGAGACCTAGCGCGCGTTTCGTTCGACTTAGGACAAGGAGCCAAAAGAGCGCCGACGGCAAGGATCGGCGCAAAAGGGGGCAAAGTGAAAGTACAATTCCGTTTCCTCGTGGCCGTCATGCTCGGCTTCGCCGCCACCATGGCGGCCGCGACCGGTGTTTCGGCGCAAGCCAAGTGGCCAACCCGGCCGGTCAAATTCATCGTCACGCTTGGCGTCGGCAGCGGCGCCGATATCGGCGCGCGGCTGTTTGCCGACCGGCTGAGCCGGAAATGGGGCCAGCCGGTCATCGTCGACAACCGTCCGGGCGGCGACGGCCTCGTCGCCATTAATGCCTTCGTCAGCGCGCATGACGATCATGTGCTGCTGTTCGCGCCGTCGGGCTCGTTCACCGCGCATCCCTATGCGCACGATACGCTGCCGTATAAGCCGAGCGACCTCGTGCCGATCGTGCGCGTGTCCAACACCATCGTGGTGGTCGCCGTGCCGACCGCGACGCACATCGATTCGATCGCCCAGATGGTGGCGCGCGCCCGCGCCGAACCCGGCAAGCTCAACTGGGCCGCGGTCACGGGTCTCAACGACCTGTTGTTTTCCGGTTTCCTGGCGCAGGAGCACATCGACATCACCAAAGTGCCGTATCGCAATCCGGTCGACGCCGCCAAGGACCTTGGTGAGAACCGCGTGCAGGTCTATCTGCCGGCGCTAGCCATCGTGCGCCCGGAGGTCGATTCCGGCACCGCCAAGCTGATCGCCGTGACCAACACGATGCGTGCTCCAACCGAGCCGAACCTGCCGACCGCGGCCCAGGCCGGCTTTCCCGACTTGACGCTCGACGGGCTGGTCGGCCTGTTCGGGCCGAGCGGCATGCCGCTGGCATTGCGCGAGCGCATCGCCGCCGATGTCCGCGCCGTCGCCGATCCGATCATACAGGACCGCCTCACCAAGAGCGGGCAGATCATGAACATCGGCGGGCCGGAGGAATTCGCCAAGTCGATCGACGCACAGCGCGCCATGGCGGCCGGCATCGCCAAGCGGCTTGGCATCAGAGCGGCGCAATGAGAATGTGCTGGAAAAACCAGCGCGACATTGGGAGGAGATAATGCGTCACAAGTTTCGCGCCCTGCTTGCCCTGTCGTTAGGGCTGTTCGCCGCGGCCGTCCTGGCGAGTGGAGCCAGCGCCGCATCGGCCTGGCCGACGCGGCCGGTGAAATTCATCCTGACGCTCGGCGCCGGCAGCGGTTCGGATATCGGCGCCCGGTTGTTTGCCGATCGGCTCAGCCGCAAATGGGGCCAGCCGGTCGTCGTCGAAAACCGTCCAGGCGGCGACGGCCTGGTCGCCATCAACGCGTTCGTCACCGCGCATGACGATCACGTGCTGTTGTTTGCGCCGTCGTCGTCGTTCACCGCGCATCCTTTTTTGCACGACAAGCTGCCCTACAAGCCGAGCGATCTGGTGCCGATCGTGCGGGTGTCGAACACCTTCATCGTCATTGCGGTGCCTAAGGAACTCAAAATCGACACGCTCGCCGATCTCGTCAAACGGGCGCGTGCCGAGCCCGGCAAGCTCAACTGGGCGGGGGTCACCGGGGCGCTCGATTTCCTGTTCGCCGGGTGGCTGAAGAGCGACGGTTTGCAAATGACCAAGGTGCCGTATCGCAACCCGGTCGATGCCGCCAAGGATCTCGGCGAGAACCGCGTTCAGGTCTATGAGTCGGCGTTGGCGATCGTGCAGCCGCAGCTCGACTCCGGCAAGATCACGCTTCTTGCCGTCACCAATACGCAGCGCACGCCGGCGCAGCCGAACCTGCCGACCGTACAGGAAGCAGGCTTCCCGGCGCTGACCATCGATGGGCTGGTCGGCCTGTTCGGGCCACCCGGCATGCCGCTCGATCTGCGCAAGCGCATCACGGCCGACTTTGCTGCCGCAGCGGATGCGACCATCAAGGATCGCCTGGCGCTCACCGGCCAGATTCTCAACATCGGCGGCCCTGATGAGTTCGCCAAGTCAATCGAGGATCAGCGCGCCAAGGTCGCCAAATTCGCCGAAACGCTCGGCATCAAGCCCATGCAATAAGGGCGGGCTCGCTTACTCAATCGCGCGCCTGCCGCACGTGATGGGCGTGGCGGCGGTGGAAGGCGACGCGCTTGCGGTGCCGTTGCCCTTCGGCGCGCATGGCGGCGCGGCAGGGTGCGCTTATCTGCGAACGCTTGCTCATCATGCAGCGCGTGATCTTTGCCCGGTCCGGGATGAACTGCTGGCACAGCCGCATCGCATCCGGCGTACAGGCCTGCTTGACCTCTTCACTTTGCGCGTTGGCCGCGACGCTGCCGCCGACAATGACGGCACCTGGAACGATCAGCCAGCAGATGAAACGCACCGTTCGCAAAAACGTCCACATGTGTGTGTCGCCTCATTGTTCATCGCACTCCGGCGGTGCCCGTGGCGAGCGGGCGACGGGCCATGCGAATAAGGTTATTAAAGGGCGAACAAAGAGTTCCCCCGGTTCGGCGGGCTCCGGATCAGCGCAAACTGGCCGTCAGTGCGCGCCCCATCGGAAGCCGGTTCCGCGGCCGGAACCCCCACCGCCCAGAGTCGGGTCGCAATGATCGATGCCGCCGGCGGTGATTCGTCCGGTCGAGTTGTCAAACGTCATGTGCTGACAGAATGCGCCGTCCGGCATGGTGTAGACGATATCGCCGCGATTGCTGATGCCGCCACTGGCCGCACGGGCGCGCAACAGCGGACTGATGATGGCATGGCCGCCGACCATGAGGGCGGACGCTAACAATACGAATAACAGCGATGTGGTGATGATCAGCGCCAGCGAGTTGGCGCGCCTGTCATCGAGGCCGGCATGCGTCGCGTGCAGACCATGGCCGAAACGCCGGACGCGGTCCGGATGGACGTACCATTGGGCGCTGTCCGTGGCTGCAGGCTTGCCGACACTCATCCTCCAATCAAACGACAGAAAGCTTGCCACCACGATAAAAAAAATCTTTCGAATTGATTCGAAATTCGGCCCATAATCCCCATTCGGTGCTGCCGGACCGTCATTTCCGTGCCCCCTCGCGGGCCGCCGCGAGACATGGAATGATCCGCCGCCGCGAACCGAGTATCGTACGGAGGTAGAACGTGCTGACCGCTGCACGCAACGACATGCTCACCCGGGTCGGACCCGGCACCCCGATGGGTGCCCTGTTGCGCCGTTACTGGCAGCCGATCGGCGGTGCCAGCGAGCTTGACGGCGCCAACCCGGTCAAGCCGGTGCGGTTGCTCGGCGAGGACCTCGTGCTCTACCGCGACCGCGCCGGCCGTTACGGCTTGATCGACCGCCATTGTCCGCACCGCCGCGCCGACATGGCCTACGGCTGGGTCGAGGAACGCGGCATCCGCTGCTCATATCATGGCTGGTTTTTTGACGAGACCGGCCGCTGCCTCGAACAGCCCTATGAGGACACCACCAACCCGAAGCCGTCGAAGTCCGGCTGCGAGGTCAAGGCCTATCCGGTCAAGGAATGCGCCGGGCTGCTGTTTGCCTATATGGGCCCGCTGCCGGCGCCGGAATTGCCAGTGTGGGAGCCGTTCACCTGGAGCAACGGCTTTCGCGAGATCGTGCTCGCCGACATACCCTGCAACTGGTTCCAGTGTCAGGAGAACTCGTGCGATCCGGTGCATTTCGAATGGATGCACGACAATTGGGGCGCGCGCCTGCGCGGCGGCGATCAGAACGCCGCGCCCAAGCACTTGAAACTCAAATTCGAGGAGTTCGAGCACGGCCTGATCTACAAACGCGTGCGCGAAGGCCAAAGTGAGGAGGATCGTTACTGGACCGTCGGCCGCGTCGCGCTGTGGCCGAATGGTTTTTATCTCGGCAGCCATTTCGAGTGGCGCGTGCCGGTCGACGACGAGAACACGCTGTCGGTAGCGTGGTTCTTCATGCGCGTGCCGAAGGGCCGCGAGCCGTACACGCAGAATCGCGTGCCGGTGTGGAAGAGCCCCGTTCAAGGCGGCGACGGCCGCTGGATCACCAGCCACGTCATCAATCAGGACATCGTCGCCTGGGTCGGCCAGGGCCGCATCGCCGACCGCACCAAGGAGAATCTGCGCTCAAGCGATATCGGCATCTCGCTGATGCGCGCGCGCTTCTTCAAGGAGCTTGAGGCGCTGGCGGAAGGCAGGGAGCCGGGCGGCGTCATCCGCAGCGCCAACGAGGCCGCCTGCATCTCGTTGCCCAACATGGCGCGCGAGTTAAACACCGAAGGGATTTCGCTCGCCGATTACGACAAGGATCCGATCCTGCGCCAGCGGCTGAAGGAATTCCGGCACCATTTCGGCCAGCCAGCCGAAGTGCGCCGCGAGTTTGTCGAGGCGATGGGGATCGGCGGCCCGTAGCATGGCCTAGTGGAATGAGGGGGCCTGTCCGCCCGCTCAGATTGCGGACAGGCCCCTCACCCTCGCTTCCCACGATTGAATCGTGGCCAGCGCACCCAGATTGGCTTGGCGAAATTTGCTCTGGCCGGCGGCGCCTATGCGTTCACGGCCTTCGCGATCTGCGCTTCGAACAGCTGCATGACCTCTCTGGCGGGGCGGGCGCGGCTGAACAGATAGCCCTGCATTTCGGTGCAGCCCACGGCCTGCAGCGTGTCGAGCTGCTGCTGCGTTTCGACGCCTTCGGCGGTCGAGATCATGTTGAGGCATTTCGCCAGCCCCGCGACCGCGTGCACAATGGCGCGCGGCTCGGCGCCGTTTGACAGATCCTGAATGAACGACCGGTCGATCTTGATCTTGTCGAACGGGAAACTGCGCAGGTAGCTGAGCGACGAGTAGCCGGTGCCGAAATCGTCCATCGCGATCTGCACGCCGAGCTTGCGGAGCTGGTGCAGCATGCCGAGCGTAGCAAAGGTATTCTGCATCAACATCGTCTCGGTGATTTCGAGCTGCAGACGTTCGGCCCGCATGCCGCTGTCTTCGAGCGCGCTCATCACGATCGCCATCAGGTTCTTGCTCTTGAGCTGCGCCGGCGAAAGGTTGACGGCGACCTTGACGTGCGCCGGCCAGTTGGCGGTTTCCTTGCACGCCATGCGCAGCACCCACTCGCCGATCGAGACGATCAGTCCGGTCTCCTCGGCGATCGGTACGAAATCGGCCGGTGAGATCAGCCCTTTGCCCGGATGATTCCAGCGCAGCAGCGCTTCGAAGGCGGTGATTTCATTGGTTTGAAGATTAACAAGCGGCTGATAGTGCAGCTCGAATTCGCCATTGTTGAGCGCCTGGCGCAGATCCATTTCGAGGCTGCGCCGCTCCTTCATGCGCTTGTCCATTTCGGCTTCGAAGAACCGGTACATGCCGCGGCCATCGCCTTTGGCGCCGTACAGTGCCATGTCGGCGTTCTTGAGCAGCTGATCCGGTTCGACGCCGTCGATCGGCGCGATCGAAATGCCGATGCTGATGTCGGTGATGATCTGGTGGCCGTCGACCTGGTACGGCTTGATGATCGATTCGCGGATACGCCGCGACAAAGCCGCGGCGTCGCCGGGCTGGTGCATCTGCGTCATGATGATCGCGAATTCATCGCCGCCCAGCCGGGCGATGGTGTCGGGCTCCCGCGTGCAGCCACGCAGCCGGTCGGCGACGAGTTTCAGGAGCTCGTCACCGATCGGATGGCCGAGCGTGTCATTGACGCTCTTGAAATGATCGAGATCGAGGCACAGCACCGCCAGGTTTTCGCCGCGCTTGACGCGTTTGAGTTCGTGGTCAAGCCGCTCGCGCAGCAGGACGCGGTTGGGCAGATCGGTCAGCGCGTCATGCCGCGCCATGTGGGCGATCCGCTCTTCGGCCCGGCGGCGGTCGGTGACGTCTTCATGGGTGGCGAGCCAGCCGCCGCCGGCAAGCGGCTTGTTGAGAATTGAAATGGCGCGGCCGTCGCCCGCGGTGACGACGCTGTGGAACGTGTTGCCCTCGGCGATCTTCGCCAGCAACTCCGCCAGGTATTCCTCGGGGTCGCCCGAAAAAGTTCGCACCGTAAGCCGGTGCTTGAGCAGATCGAGCAGCGGGCAGCCCGGTTTGGCGACGTCGGCCGGCAACGCGTACATTTCGATATAGCGGCGATTGCAGAACACCAGATGCGCGTTGGCGTCGAACATGAGCACGCCCTGCGACATATTTTCGAGGACGGTGTGCAGGAGCCGCTGGTCCTGCTGCATCGGCCCAACCGGCGCACGGCCATGCGAGGCGTGCGGAAACGGCAGAACGCCGGCATTCGCCAGCGGCGATTCATTCAGCCCCATGACAGCACATCCTCAATCAGTGTTTTTACCTAGCCCGGAACTCATCCGTAGAGGCCATTCATTTTGAAGATTTCAATGCGGTCGTTCCGCTTTTAATCAAAGCGCTCCGCGATCTGCTCGTCCCTTGAAGTAATTAGAATGCGGCGCGAAATCGCCGCGGGCAGGTGGGTGGAAAATTAGCCAACGTGGTCGTCAGCGCGAAGGCGCCGGAATTGCGCGGCGGCGGCGAAATGATTGCACGCAGCGACTTGGCTCAGCGATCAAACCGGGTAATATCGCATCGCCGAGCCGATTTTCTCCTTCCGTATGAGCCCGCGCTTGATGAGCGTGTTGCGCAGGCCGTCGGATTCTTCTCCATCCAAGGCACGATTGATTTCAGACGGCCGTATTCCGGGGTTGTTTCCTGATCAGCGCCAGAGTCTTTTCCAGATCGCTGCCGTGGCGGTCCTGCGTGGCTGATTTGACCGATCGTGTGCTGTTCTTATTTGTTGCCTGCCTGCGGACGGCTTTGGCCGCTGCCATGCCTCCTTGTGGCGTTCGCTTCATTGCTATTGTTCTCCTTGCAGATGACATCCTCACAAAGGGATTAATGCTGCTCGGTGCCGGGCGCTTCTGGCTTTAGATAAACAATCAGACAACAGATGCACATTCCGAGCCCAATCAATGGATATTTTAGCGCAACGATTGCGGCCGCTGCGAAGACGCATAGGGTCACGATCGACCTGACGCGCATGATCCGGCGCTCTCTTTTCGCGACCCCGATGACCGGCGCTCGTTCGATAAGCTCCCAAATCAGCGCGATGTAAGTGGCGTTTACGAAGAAGAAGACCGCTGCATAAAAACCAACAGGCTGCGGCGCCAGCTTGCTCACGGCCATCCAAGCCGTTGAAAGCGGAAGCAGCGATACCGAAAACAGATGTGCGAAGTTGAACCACATAAGGCGCGGCGTAGCCTCGGTGGCATAACGGAACAGATGGTGATGATTGACCCACACGATCGCAATGAACAGATAGCTCACCGCGTAACTCAGCCATGTCGGCCAGAGCGATAGAAGCGCCTTGAAAGTGGGAAGCTCCGGGGGCCGGAGCTCCAAAACGAGGACGGTTATAAGAACGGCGAAGACGCCGTCGGAAAACATGCTCAACCGTTCAGGGGGCCGTCGCGCGTGTGGCATGACGTTTTCTTCCGAGATCGGCGCTGATGCTATCGCCGGTCAAATTCAAATGGCTTACCGGGATATTCACCCCGGCGATCTTACCTCGGCTAGGCTTGTGCTGCGAAGCGCATGGGCAACGATGTGCTGGGAGTGGGCCCGCAGCCGCATATTGTCGGCAACGATCTCAACGATGTCGCCGATCAGCTGATCGCCAGGCACAAACGGGCAGCCGGAATTCGGCGGCCATTCGCCCAAACGGAAAGCAGGGCCGAAACGCGGCCCTGCTTCCGATGATAAGATCAGTCGGTTCAGATGTAGTCGTGGTGTTCGTGGTTATTGTAGCCGTAGCTGCCGCCCCCCGTCGCATTGGGATTGTCCGAGTAGTCGACCAAAACCGGAAGCGTTGCGGAGTTGGTCGGGACGGCCTGATGGAACGCCACTTCGTCGAGCTTGGCCGCGGTCGTCTGATCGTCGTTTTGGGACTGCGCAAACGCAGGTGACGCCGCGCTGATCGCCAGGAAAGCCGCCAGAACGGCAAATTTCGATTTCGTGCTCATTGTCTGTCTCCTGATTGTCCGGCAGGAGCGGGGTGCTCCTGCTGCGGGATAATCTGAGCGCCGCAATGGCTTTTTTAATCCGGCGCCGATCGAATGCAGCACTTGGCCTGGCTGAACAATCGGGGGGCGCGGCCGGTTCCAGCCCTCGATTGTTCGGTCTTGGAGAACAGTCCCTTCGCGCGGCGTCCCATGACCAGCCGGCCGCCCGAGCCCATCTTCAAACTGTGCTTCCCGGGATCGTCTGCCGACCCCGCTGGCTTTGGAGAGGGTCATGAGACATTACTGGCATCTTTTGGTCGACACCTTGCAGCGCGGCTACGACGCCCACATGGAAAAAGTGCAAATGCGCCTGGCGCCCGTCACGCCGCCGCGTTCATGGCGCGATATTCCGCACGCCGGGGGCGGCCGCCATCAAGGCTGACAAAGCTGCTCCTGCCGCTGCCAAGCCCTGTCCGAAATCTGGATGTTCCAGATTTCGCTCTCGCCCTGTGCGGTGAAATCGGCAAACCGCTTCGGGACGGCCGAGACACCTTCGAGCGTATCGCCACGACGACAGTTTGCCGACAAGTTTTTTCCCTTCAACTCATGTGCGAAATGGGTATCATGCGGTGGGGAGCGTGAGGACGGAGAGAGCTATTCTGGCCACTCCCTGTTTAGTCGTTTTTCCATCAGTGCCGCAAACAAATCGTAGCCGCCTTTTGACGGCTGCAACGCCGTTCGTAGCTGGTCAGTTTCCACCTACTCAAGTATTGGAAAACCGTCGATGCGGTCATCTCTGCTGATTGTTTTGACGCTTTTAAGTTTTACTTCCATCACAATACCCGCTGATCCGGTATCGTTGCAGACTCGGAAATTGCAGATTGAGTGCGCAACGATCCCGGGTCTGCAGCGCACCACTCTGTGCTGCGCTCCGTCCGAGCTACGCTTGCTCACATATTGCCGTGCCCGCGCTTGATAGTCTGGCGGATCACCGGCGCCGTGACCTTGTCGGAGATCTGGATGTTCCAGATTTCGCTGTCGCCCTGCGCGGTGAAATCGGCAAACAGCTTCGGGATCACTGACACGTCGCTGATTTCGTGGCCGCGCAGGCCGAAGCCGCGCGCGATAGCTTCAAGCGGGGGGCGGCCGAACACTGCCAGGCTGTCGTCGAGGCCGTCGGCGCGCAGCTTGTGAAATTCCGAGCCATAGCCGCCGTCGTTCATTGCGCAGATCAGGATGCGGAAGCCCTGGCGCTTGAGCGTCTCGAGCTCCTGGATATGGAACAACAGCCCGCCGTCGCCCTCGAACAGCACGACCTTGCCGTCGTGGCCCTGCCGGCGCGCAGCCGCGACGCCGAGCGCATACGACAGGCCGTTGCCGACGGCGCCGAACTCGCGCACGGTGGTGTAGCGTTCCGCCGGCCGCCCGCGCATCTGCGTGTTGAAATAGGCCTGATGGCCGCCGCCGACGACGCAGTCCCAATCCTTCGGCACGACCGCGTCGATGGCTTTGATCACCTCGCGCGGATCGAGCACGCCGGGCTCGATATCGAACGGCATCGAGTCCGGCGGCTCGGTCGCGATGCGATGCGCGAGCTCTTTCGAGCGAATGTCCGCCGCTGTCGGTTTGCCGGCGCCCAGCTTCTTGTCGAGACCGGCGAGGATCGCCTCGACGCCGGCGAGCGCATCCGACCTGACATAGATGTCCGCGGCCTTCTGCCCGTCGCGCAAGCCACGCGGGGAATCATCGAGCTGGATCTTGACGGCCTTTCCCCAGTAATGCCCGCCGCCGACGTAGTAGGACAGGCTGGTGCCGACCGCGAGCACGACGTCGGAGGACTCGTACATCTCTCTGCCGAGCGACGTGAAATAGCTGCCGGTGGTGCCGAGCCCGAACGGATGGTCGTGGAACAGGCCGCGCGCCGGCAGCGTGTTGGAGAGCAGCGCCCCACAGCGATTGGCGAGTTTGATCACCGCATCGCGCGCGCCGGACCACAAGACGCCGCGGCCGCCGAGAATGATCGGCCGCTTTGCCGCGGCGAGCCGCTCGACGACTTCGGCTACCAGCTCGGGATCAGGCTGCATGCGCCCGACCTTGGGCTGGTACATCGCCGAGGTTTCGTAGGGCTGGTTGGTCATGTGCTCGACCTTCTGCAGGTCGTAGGGAATGCCCAGCACCACGGGGCAGCGCTCGTACTTGGCGACGTGGAATGCCTCGCGCACGTAGTCCATCATCCGCGGCACGCTGTGCGCGGCGATGTAATGCGCTCCGGTCGCCGTCACCAGCGGCGCTTGGTCGATGTATTGGTTGTAGAACTTGGCGTTGATCGGCGACTCGCCGGCGAACACCACCATCGGCAGGCGGGCGCGCACCGCGGCCGGCAGCGCCGTCATCAATTGCGTCACGCCGGGGCCGCAGGTCACCGACGCAACCGCGACCTTTCCGGTCGCGACGTTGTAGGCTGTCGCCGCCGCCACGGTCACGTGCTCGTGCCGCACGTGGACGGTGTGCACGCCCGGCAATTTGGCGAAGGCGGTCGACCAGTGCATGTTGCCGTCGCCCATCAGGACGAACTGCGTGTCGACGCCTTCGGCAAGGAATGCGTCGGCGAGAGCTTCGTAGAGCTTGGGCATGGCGCGGCACTGCCTGGATTGTGAGCTGATCTGGTGCGCGGCAAGCATGCCCGGCGCCGCGCGGTCAGTCAATCAAGCCAGGACAGTGTGGCCGAAACGATTGCCCATTCATTCCTTCCAGAATGGCTTGCTTGCTTCCGACACGGCGTCACAGCGTGTCAGCCGCACATCACACAGGTCACGCTCGCCGAGCTTCAGTAGTTCGCTACGCGACCGGGATCGTCGTCGCCACTCGCTAACAGCTTCGATAAGTTTCTCGCCGAACGAGGGAATTGCCTTTGCGGTCGCGAACGCATTCCCACGTGACAAACTCGGAGTCGTCGCCATGGATAATCTCCTGCCAATGCGGTCCGGGATCCGGACATCGGTTCGGGAAGATCACCTAATGGCGTGCAACTGCTCCGCAACCGCGGGCGAATTAATTGTTGGCAATCAAACGCACAAAGCTGATTACGTGACCGTAATGTTGTGCCGACACACGTATCTGAGGCGAATTTCGCCACGCTTCGGCGCGATCGGCCGCGCGACATGCGACACGCAGCGTCGCGAGCAAGCGCTCGCACTGCCGTGAAGACGAAGCGCCACGCCTTCGAATGGCGGATCCAGGGAAGTGCTACTGACGTGCCGGCATGGGGCTGGCGCGCAAGTACGATTTTAGCCGCATGCTCACGATCGCACCCCGGCATCGCCTGGGCGCCGGTGCCGGCATTCATGGCCGCACGAGCCATAGAGCCTACCGTGACTTTCGGCTCTAAGCCGCACTTTTGCGTGATGTCTTATTGCCGGCCTGTCACTTTCAACTTTCGCCGGCTGGTTCTCGATCGTGGTCAGTACATCGCGAAATGTCGGTTCGGAAATCGTCTCTCCGATGAACTCGAGCGGGGTGGTGGATACCGATGCCCCTTGGTCCGAAACATGGAGGTAGACCTTTTTGTTGTCCTTGACCATGCCGAGGACCTGATTTTTGAACTGCGGCCATTGATCTTTCTTTATGGAGACGCAGCCATCCGTTTCAAGCTTGTCATTTGTCGCGGCGTGCAATTCAATTCCATCACGATCGCGATGTAGCTTGGGATCCGGTATGGTTCCGTTCGCGACGCCAATGGCGCCGTGCCTGCTGCCCCATGAACCGACCGCATCCGGAGTTATGAGATAATCGCCATAGGGGATGGATTGACCATGACCGCCCGAGCCAAATGCGTATTCCTTTCCCTCAACCGTTATGGTTCCGGAAATCTGCTTTGGCCGGACTTTGTTCATAATGTCGCGAATAAGCGGAGTCACTTTTACTTCGGTCTGGCTTCCCAGTTCGTCTCCATTTTCTTTGGAAGCCAATTGATGGCCGGGCTCCTTTGGTTCAAGGGCGGCGTATTTGCGCAACTTGCATAGATGTTTGATGGTGATGTCTGCGGCCAAACGGCGAATTATTTCGACCCGTACGCCTTGCGGCTTCGGCGCAAGATGAATGCTCACGCTTTGCGTCGGCTTTGGCAGGGTCTGGATTTGGATATATGGCGCTGAATATTCGGGTTTCGCCTCACTTTGAGAGAGGCCCCATAATAGAATGCTTGCCGTTCCTAACGCGCCGACA
>Ga0335081_10012141_pt1 | contig 13956 bp, 9 predicted proteins | sample Lox_Sample_35_FD_206713 | JGI IMG/M metagenome (GOLD analysis project Ga0335081, IMG submission 206713) | Soil microbial communities from Loxahatchee National Wildlife Refuge, Florida, United States - Lox_Sample_3.5 | ecosystem: Environmental > Terrestrial > Soil > Wetlands | place: USA: Florida... | reverse complement strand
TTCCACCCTCAACTTCGACTTAATGACTGCCACAGTTCCCACATCCGCCAGCGGACACGGTGACGTTGCTTAAAATTGGCAGGATCTGCTGCGGCCCTGACCAGCTTTCCACGTCGATTTCCTTATTTGCGATGCGACCGGCCGATTCCATTAACTCTTCATGGTGAATACCACCCGCACAAAAGTCGCATTCACCGTGTGCGGGCACTTCAATTCCGACGACTGCTGCGCGCAAATGGGCGATCTGGCAAAGAAATTCGACCGGACTCTCTTTGTCGCCGTTTTCCATCTCACCATTCGCGGGGCACATTCCGCAGATTGGTTGAATACTGCACTCGATGCATTTCGTAATTCGCGTGCGTTTGCGATTGCGCAGGGATAATAGCGAATTCTCCCAGACTGTCTTAACTCCTGCGTCCCGTGCGCTAAACAAGTCTTGCTGAGAAATCACGCAAATTCCAACTTCTCCGTAAGCGTTTAATGCAAAGGCGGTGGCACCTCCGCCGCAATGATAGACAGTGTCGATCTGAGAAAAACTTGGCGGACGCTCGACGGCTCGTTTCACCAGTGCAAGGTACTCACTTCTTCCTTTGGGAGTCGCCATATCCAGCGCGACGACCTCTTCTGGAGTGAGCCTGACGGCCAAAGGGCTCTGAGAGCAATCAATCCGCGGATTGATTTGCCCGTCAGCCTTGAATTCCACGCCAAGCTCTTCTTCTGCAAACCTTCGCATCGCCATTACTTCATGCTTGTTGATGCTGGTCGCAACCGTCTTCAGAGTCAGTGGCAGGCCTCGCTCTTTCAGCAGGTTGATGCCACGGAGGCAGCGGTCGTACGAGCCGGGAATCATCGTTAACGCTTCATACGTCTCGCGCGTCCTGCCGTAGAGCGTGATCTCAATCGCGAATGGCGGCCACTCCGCCAGGTAGTCCGCAATCTGCTCGTTGATGATCGTGCCGTTGGTGAACAGCGTGATCAGGAAGCCTTTCTTCTTAGCGTAGGTGTAGATTTCGAGGAAGTCTTTGCGCGCGAAGATTTCGCCGCCGGTGTAGAGAACCCAGAAGCAGCCCATCTCGACCAGTTCGTCGAGCACGCGGAAGTGCTCTTCTTTGGTCATCTCGCGGTTCTTCGCCTCGAGATCGCCCATCGGCAGGTTGTTGTAGCAGTGCAGGCACTCGAGCGGGCAACGGCGGGTTACTTCGATGGAAACTTGCAGGGGCACGCGCTCGCCGCTTTGGTTCTGATGCAAAGCTGCGCTGAACTCCCCGTAACTTAACTGCTCCACGCGTCCTCCTGGGAAAACGGCCGCATTCCGCTTCCCGCCCACAGATTCGCGATCAGTCGCCGGCCATCGCTATGCGCGTGGCAACATCGACCAAGCCTACTGCCTTCATTTCACCTACAAACTCTGCCACGTCACGTTCGGCATGGTCTTCGACTACGTCGTACTCGTTTGCGATCGCTTCGGCCAACTGCTTGACCGTCTTGGGGGTTTCCAGCAACTTCCAGATGAGCGTTCCCGTTCCATTGAAACTGTAGATCGAAGCCAGATCGCCAACCTTTCCGCGAATGGGGACGATCAACGTCTCTCCGGCAATCACGCGCGCGACGACCGATTGCGAACGAACCACCGCTTCATCCCGCGTCGCAGTTGCCATGAGGGCTCCTCTTTGTATTGAACAGCACAAGAGCTCGTCTCGAAATCGGACTGCTCTCGTCTTAAATTGAGATTACGGCAAAATGGAGTGGATGCAATCGAACATTAGAGGGAGCGTATTGAGTTGGTAACCCTTAGAACGGCAGTCAACGCTAAGCCCCTGTGGAGGCCATTTTGCAATGCCAATTTCCAATTGCCGAATGCCGAATGCTGAACGCCGCTGTTTATTTCGGAAGCTCCGTTTTGCCGGACACGTTGAATTTGCCCGCGACTGCAGACGTTGTGTCCTGGGGCTGAGCGCCTCCAAGCGAGATCGTGTATCCGCCCGGGACGATCACGCGATTTCCCTTCTCGTCTACCTGGCCGAGCGAGCGTGGATCGATCGTCAGACTGACACGAGCGGATTCACCCGCGCCAAGATGGATGCGCTTGAACGCTGCTAGTTCACGCAACGGAGTTTCGTAACCTTTGGGCTGCGTGAGATAGAGCTCGACGACCTCGTCTCCCGCGAGCGCGCCAGTATTCTTCACGTCGCCTTCTACCGTGACTGGATCGCCAGCCTTTACGGTCGCAGGAACTTTCAGATCGCTGTAGGCGAATGTCGTGTAGCTTAGTCCGAAGCCGAATCCGTAGAGCGGCTTGTCCCCGAGATAGCGATAGGTTCGCCCGAGCATCGAGTATTCCTCAAACGGAGGAACCTGCTTTAGAGACGAGTAGAAGGTGAGCGGAAGGCGTCCGGCAGGATTATTGTCGCCGGCCAGAGTTTCGGCAATGGCCGTGCCTCCCTCAGCTCCGGGATACCAGGCTTCGAGAATGGCGTTGGCGTTTTGCCGCGCCCAGTTGACCGCGAGCGCGCTGCCGTTCTGAAGCACGACGATGAGAGGTTGGTGAGTTTCCGCGACCGCCTTCAACAAGTCTTCCTGTGCGGCTGGCAGATCGATCGACGTGCGGTCGCCACCGCTGAAACCCGCCAGCTTGACGGGCATCTCTTCGCCTTCGAGTGAGGGCGACAGGCCTACAAAAGCAATTGTCACGTCCGCCTGCCTTGCGGCCTCAAGCGCTTCTTCGCGCAGGACTTCCGCGGGAGCTTGCCAACTCAGATCGATTCCGGCAGTTCCGGTTCCGTGCAGGTATTCGAGGCGAATTAGGTGCGGTTGCGTGTCTTCGAAGTACATCTGTGCCTGGCGAACCTCACCACGTTCGGGAGTCTTGCCGCCACTTTCGACCAGTAGTTTGTCGTCGACATAGAGGCGGAAGCCTTCAGAGTTTTCGCAGGCATAGCAGTAGTTGACGCGCACGCCGAGTTGATACTGCCCCTCTCCCGGAGGAGTGAAGGTGCCGGTCCAGCGGACTGAATAATTGTTGCGCTGCAGGCCCTCCACGGGGATGACTTTGTCCCAGTTGAAATTGATGTTGCGATCCGTGCGCGTGAGAACCGGTTGCCCAGTGAGATCGGGCGAATTGAAGTACTCGCCTGTAAGTCCTTCGCCAGAGCCTTGCGAAGGATGAAGTGCTGTGTGTTCAATCGGCATCGCGAAACCTTGGACGAGCGTTGCGCCTTGCGCATACAAGATCTTTGCAGGCTTGAATCGCTTTTCGATTCCCACCAGTGGATACACAGGCGATGGGGGCGGACCATTGTAATTGCCTTGCAGAGACTGGATGAGTTCGGCGGTTGGACCAACGACGGCGATGGTTCTGATTCTGGGGTTGAGAGGCAGGATGTGCCCCTCATTCTTCAGCAGGACGATGGATTCTCGCGCGGCCTGCAACGAGAGTTGGCGATGTTCAGATGAGTTGACCTCGGTGATTGGAATTTGTCCGTAGGCGAAGCTCGATGGCGGATCGAACATGCCCAGCTTGAAACGTGCGCGGAAGAGGCGGCGCAATGCGGTGTCGATTTCCGATTCCTTGATCAGGCCCTTGTGCACTGCTTCAACGAGCGAGGGGAATGCCTGGCCTTCGCGGTAGCCGCATTCGAGGTCGGTACCTGCCTTGACCGCGGCTGCAGCACCGTGGGCCATGTCTGGAGCGAAATGATGTCCTGAAAAGACGTCGGCCACTGCGGCGCAATCGCTTACAACGTAGCCGTCGAACTTCCACGCGTCGCGCAGGTGATCGCGCAACAGCATGGTGTTGGCGCACGCAGGAGCGCCGTCAATCGAGTTGTAGGCGCACATCACGGACTGTGCATGTGCGTCAGTGACGGTGGCGCGAAACGCGGGCAGGTAGGTGTCTTCGAGATCGTGTGGCGAGACATTCACGTTGAAACCGTGCCGTAGCGATTCTGGGCCGCTGTGAACTGCGTAATGCTTGGGAGTGGAAACTACGCGGAAATATTTCGAGTCGTCGCCTTGCATGCCGCTGACGAAGGCTACGCCCATGCGTCCGGTAAGAAATGGGTCTTCGCCGTAGGTTTCCTGGCCGCGTCCCCAGCGTGGATCGCGAAAGATATTGATGTTCGGCGCCCAAAAAGTCAGGCCGAAGAAACTTTCGTGCTGATCATCGCGCATGGCCTGGTTGTACTTGGCGCGCGCTTCGGTCGAGACGACCTCACCCATCTTGTGAACGAGATCGGTATCCCATGTGGCAGCCATGCCGATGACTTGCGGAAAATTCGTGGCGTATCCGGCAAAGGCAACACCGTGCAGGCCCTCGTTCCACCAATCGTATTTCGGAGCGCCGAGGCGCGGAATCGGAGTGGCGTGGTCGCGCATCTGCGCAACTTTTTCTTCCAGAGTCATGCGGCCGATCAGGTCGTCGACACGTTGATCGATAGGCAGGGCTGGGTTCTTATACGGCGCGTCGGCCGGTGCCTCTTGAGTTTGTGCGAGAACAGAGAATGAAAGGACGATAGCGAATATGAAAGATGTGCCCAACAAGCGAGCGCGGAGATCTGACATCGCGTGCGACTCCTGTCGACTGCGGTTTGACCAGACGCGCCATTATATTCGTCTCTCCTCTGGGGCGAGCTTTGAGCGTGGGATTGGGTCTTAAATTCATAACCACCGAAGGACACGAAGTATCACGAAGGAAACTGCTGCTGTTCGTCCTTCGTGATACTTCTGCCTTGCGGTCTCACATTTCAGCTTGATCACCACACGCGGCACGAATTTGCGCGCACCATTGGCTGTCCGGCATGGCAGCCGAAGGCGTGAGCGAATTCGGGCATGTTGGCGATGACGTTGTTGACGCGGTAGCGGCCGAGAGAGTGTCCTTGCGTCATGACCACGGTACGAGCTGCTTCGGGGCGCAGCTCTCCGCACCACACGTTGGCGTAGGACAAGAAGAAATTCTGCAGTTGGCTGAGGCCGTCGGGCGCCATCGAATCCAGGTCCAGGTTCTGAGTCTTGAGCGAGCTTTCGAGAGCGCTCAATGCCAGGTGAATTCCGCCGTTATCCGCGGTGTCTTCACCGGCGGAGAGCTTTCCATCCTGCCTCACGCCAGCACCAGCTTCGGGGACGTCTTGCGTGTATTCCTCCTGAATGCATTTGTCGCGTTGATCGTAGTTGGCGGCGTCACTCGCGGTCCACCAATCTTTCAGATTGCCATCGGCGTCGAATTTGCGTCCCTGGTCGTCGAAACCGTGGGTGATCTCATGACCAATGACGGCTCCGATTGCGCCGTAATTCACGGCGTCAATCTGTGCGGAGTCGAAGTACGGAGGCTGAAGCATTCCAGCGGGAAAATTGATCGTGTTGCTCTGGGTGTCTTCGTAGGCATTCACGGTTGGTGGACTCATTCCAAATTCATAGCGATCGACCGGAGCGCCGAATTTCGCGATCCGGCGGCGCATCTCGAACTCCGCGGAGCGCTGCACGTTTCCGAGGAAGTCGTCACGCTTGATCTGAACCTGGTATTGCCGCCAATGATCCGGATACCCAATCTTATCGATTTGAGCCGAGAGCTTGGCGTGCGCGAGCTTTTTTGTTTCCGGCGACATCCAATCGGCGGCATCGATGTCACTGTGCAGGGCCGTTTCGATGGACCTCACCATCTGGAGCATACGTTCCTTGTTCTCCGCCGGGAAATACTTGGCGACATAGGCCTGGCCGACGGCCTCGCCGAGATCGGCGTCGGCATTGAAAGAGCAGCGGCGCCAGCGCGGCTGCAGCTGTTTGAGTCCGAAGAGACGACGTCCCACGAACGAGAAGTTTTCTTGCAGGAAGGCATCGCTCAGAAACGGGGCGGATGCACTCAGCAGGGAATATCGCAGATAGGCGCGCCAGTGATCGATGGGCTCATCGGCGATCAGCTTTTCGACGCCGCGGAAGAAGTCGGGGTGGAGGACCAGGTAACGCGGAGCCACCGGTGCATGGAGCGCCGCGAAATAGCGGCTCCAATCAAATGACGGCGTAAGGGCTTGCACCTCGGCCAGGGAGAGTTTGTGGTCCTGATTTTTGGGATCGCGACGGGCAACGATGTCCATTGCGGCTTTGGCCAGATTCGTTTCGAACGCCAGAATTGCGTGAGCATCAGCATCCGCCTGCGCGCTCTTCACCCCGGAGAGTGCGAGCATTTTCGCAATGTGCTCCAGGTAGAGGTTTCGAATCTCTTTGGACTTGTCGTCGTCGTTCAGGTAAAACTCGCGTCCGGGTAAATTCATGCCCGATTGATCCAAGGTAGGTAGGTTCACGCGGGCATCGTCAAAGTCGGGCTCGGCGAAAAGACCAAACAAGATCCCGTTGTATTGTTCGTCGATGAAGTTCAAGTCAGCGGGACGGATGGTCAGGTGAAGCGACGCAAGCACTTCCGGGAGTTGATTCTTCTTTTGGAGAGCAGCGATCTTGTCGAGCTGCGGTTGCAGGGGCTTAAGACCCGCCCGATTAACGGCATCTTCATTCATGCATGCCGCGTAGTAGTCGCCTGCCTGCTGCTCCGCGACAGACCTGTTGGTTGCGGCCGCGTCTTCTTCCAGCGTTTTGTGCACGGCGGCGATGTTCCAGAGAACAAGCTTCACGCCAGTGCCGGTGGAAGCCAGATCGCTCGTGATCGGGTTCGCTTTAAGCCAACTCTTGCAGGCGTATTGGAAGAAATCCGTGCAAGGATCCAGGGATCGATCGACCTGACTCGGATCGAAGTGATTCAAGGGCGGAACTTCGTTTGCCGTTTCTGCCCACGTACTCATGAGAGTGACCCCGAGCAGCAAAACGACTGCAGATATCAAGGTCCTGGGAATATGCATAGACGTGCCTCCGTTTGGATGAGACCGCTCGTGCTTTGACGGAATTTGTCGCGAATCGTGAGGCTAGACAAGTAGCGAAAGCCACGGCTAGTTCACTTCTGTCCACGAGATGCCATTTTGCGGGCACGAATGGCCGTCATGCAGGGACGAATGTGGGTGACAAAACAACTGTCGGCTCGTCAAAATAACCTCGCAGTTATCCCAAGCAAGTGAAGCGTGTTTGGATGAAACGGCGATGTAACAAATGCGGGCAAGCGCTGCCGGCGGACGGTGGAGCGGAAGTCGGGGACTCCGCTCCATCCCGTGGCCTTCGATCTTCATTATTGTGGGGCTCGAGTTTCGCTGTATGGGCGTTCGTGTCGCTAGCAGCCACGGCAACGATCTATGAAATGTATCGAGTAAGCAACAATGGCAGCGTTGACTTGGCCAGAGTTGCGGGTATGGAGTTCAGCCAGATCCTGACTTACGCTCCCCTGACCCCTTTCTTCTTTGTCTTCGCGGCCCGCTACCCCATTCAACGAGAAAATTGGCTCCGGCGATCACTCGTGCACCTTGCAGCGGGCATTGTTTTTACTGTTGGGCATCTTGCGATTAAAGCGTTCACGCCTTATGGGTATTGGGATCCCGCCTACCGCGAATGGACATCGGCAATCTGGGATCCGCACACGCACGCTTTACGGATGTCATGGGTGATCGCGAAAAGAATGTTTTGGGGGAACGTTGTGGACGATGTGTCTGGGGCGTATATCCCAATTGCGCTGATTGCGCACGCGGTTGCGTACTACTCACGATTCAAGGAGCGAGAGCTTCGAGCTACACAGTTGGAAGGACAACTTACAAAGGCGCATCTGCAGGCTCTGAAGAGCCAACTGCAGCCGCACTTCCTGTTTAACACCTTGAATTCGATATCCGCATTAATGATGACCGACGTCGTGGCCGCGGACCGCATGATGGCTTCATTAGGCGATCTATTGCGCATGAGCCTGGATGAGGACGGCAGTCAAATGACGACACTCGCCCGGGAGATCGAATTTCTGTCGGTTTACCTGGAGATCGAGAGGATTCGATTCGAGGACAAGCTGCATGTGCGGGTGGATGCGGCTCCGGATTGCCTTGATGCGCAAGTGCCGCACCTGTTGCTGCAGCCGTTGGTCGAGAATGCCGTGAAACACGGGATTTCCAAACTTTCAGATGCCGGGGAGATCGAAGTCGTCGCGAAGCGCGATGGCGATTATCTGCAGGTCTTCATTCGGGATAGCGGTCCCGGTTTGAGTGTTCCTAACGTATTGACCTCGACGTCCGGCCATGGCTTGAGGATCACGAAGGAGAGACTGTCTACTCTCTACGGCAGCGGCCAGGCATTTGAGATTCGGAGTCGAGCCGAAGGTGGCGTCGAAGTCTCGATGCGGATTCCATTTTCGGTTGTTCCGACTTCGACCTCGGTCAGCATAGAACATGTAGAGCGGCCGCGTATGATGAGCATGAGAGTTGAACCACTATGATTGTCCCAATCTTGCGCACGATCATTGCGGATGACGAAGCGCTTGCGCGTAAGAAATTGCGAGTTCTGCTCGGCGCGGAGTCGGGTGTGCAGGTTGTCGCTGAGTGTCAGAGTGGAAAGCAAACCGTCGAAGCTGTGCTGTCGCAGCATCCAGACTTACTGCTTCTCGATATACAGCTGCCGGACATGGATGGGTTCCAGGTGCTGGAACAGATTCCATCGGAAAAGCTTCCTGTCGTTATATTCACAACTGCGTTCGATCAGTACGCCATTCGGGCGTTTGAGTCGCAAGCGCTCGACTATCTTCTAAAGCCGTTCAACCAGGAGCGTCTTCACCGTGCGTTGGAGCGTGCGAAAGGAGAACTCATCCGATCGCATGAGGAAAGCGTAAAGGCACGTCTGCTGGACTTGCTGCGTGAGACGAAGCCGGGCACAAGGCCTTTGAACCGGCTGGTGATTCGCACAGCGGGGCGTGTGGTTTTTCTGGATATGCATGAGATCGATTGGATCGAGGCTGCGGCTAATTACGTGAAGTTGCATGTGGGAAAAGATTCATTCTTGCTTCGCGAGGGCATAGGAAGGCTTGCGGCAAAACTCGAGCCCGATCGTTTTGTGCGGATTCACCGGTCGTTCATCGTGAATACGAGCCGAATTCGCGAGCTTCAGCCCTGTGAAAGTGGAGAGTACATTGCCGTACTGAGAGATGGCAGAGAGCTTTCCTGCAGCCGAGGCTGCCGGGCGCAATTGCAGAGACTTATTGATGGAAGCTTGTGAGCTCGCAATTACCGTCTGACGTCATCAGTCTCCGGAAGCTCTGCGGAATTCCGTAGGGATGCTTCGGCTGCGATTGAGCTTCGCCTTTGCGAAGCTCAATCCTCGCTCAGCATGACAAGTTCGAAAGGATGTCAACCGAGCGCCAGCAGCTGAGTAACTACAATGCTAGTCGGCCTGCGTTGCGGAATCTGTTTCTTCGGCCCATCTCCAGCCGCGCTTGCCGCTACTTAGGACAACTCGTTCTACTTCTTTGTAGTCGGCCAACCGATTGAGGATGGTAGTGACCGACGCAATCGGATCTTTGTGGCCGGCCAGAATTTCCGAATCCTGATTCTGGAGTGCATCGACCACATTCCGAGCGCTCAACGGGGTCCTTGCCTCAATCAGAATGAGACGGCAAGCCTTGGTAAGTCCTGGCTTACGATTTCCGTCTCCAACGCCAACCAAGGTCTGCAACTCCGGGCTGAGCACGTTCTCGCCGAAGAGCGAGGCGAGCCCCACAATTGTTTTCTTCGCTGTTGCGATGTGCCGCATGACCTCCGCGCGTTGTTGAAGCAGTTGGCTGAGCTCCAAGTGCAGTTTCTGCACAACGTTCTCGGCTGACATTCCGTGATTCCCTGCGACCGGATTCGGTGTGCTGCTATGTTCCATCTGTAGCCCCATTTGTGTAATCCCCCATGTTGGACTGAAATTCATGCGCCCGAGATTCAGAGAAACGGGTAACAAACATTTCTTACGCCCGCTACTGTAGTTAGACGACGATTCGTCAGGATTACAAGGGCGTGCGGGATGAATAACAAACTAGACGCAATCAGTTGCAACAGGGCGAGGACGAGTTCATCGATTCCGAGGTGTATCCGTGATGTGTTGTAGATAAGCAGTTCGTTCAGCCGAAACAAGGATTGTTTCTGCACTGCAACAAAACAGTGAATCATCGCTTTACATGGCTCGAAAACACTTGCCTTGTTGGCACCGCTCTCCCAATCGACATATACAGCTGTTTGATTCTTCCAAATCCCGGATACATCTTCACGAATTTGACTCAGTCATCAGAGACCAAAATCTGAATCTGTCCCTTCCGCGAGATTAATCATCCCTGTGCCGTTGGTGTTCCTACCAAGACTTTGAACAAGCGCGAATTTCGCAGCGGACGTGCTTGAAACATTGTGTCGGGGATGTCAAAAGACTTTTCACGGAGGGCGTGATGAAACGTTCATCAACGTGTTGGCCTTTTGTTTTGGCCTTGTGTGTAACCGTGTTCTTGTTGCCGTTTGCGTTCGCACAAGAAACAACTGGCGGATTGCAAGGAACGGTGAAAGATTCAAGTGGTGCTGTGATTGGTGGCGCCCATCTGGTGGTGACGGGCACGTCACTTGTCGGCAGCAAAGAGCTCGATAGCGAGTCCACGGGCTACTATCGATTCGCCAACCTGCCTCCGGGAACGTATTCAATCGATGTATCGGCGAAAGGCTTCAAAACCGCGAAGCGCACCGGCATCAATCTGGAAGTTGGCCACTTGCCAACTCTCGATATCACGTTGGAAATCGGTACATCGAGCGAGGTCGTGGAAGTGTCGGGACAGGCTCCAGTCATCGACGTGACCACAAATACCAACCAGACGAACATCAGCACTGACATCCTGAACGATGTTCCGCACGGGCGTTCGTTCCAATCTGTGATTCAAATGGCGCCAATGGCTCGCAACGAACCTCTTGCGGGTTACATCGTGAATGGCGGAGGTAACGGAGGCACGGGCGGATCGTTGCCGGGCAGTAGCGGCAACGGAAACACTTTCGGCTATTCGGTTGGAGGGGCGTCCGATTCAGAGAGTAGCTACCTGGTGGAAGGTCAGGATACGGAACAGCTTTCAGGCGGTTACTCGAAGGCAAACGTTCCTTATCAGTTTATTCAGGAAGTGCAGATCAAGACCTCAGGAATCGAGGCAGAGCATGGTGGCGCGTTAGGCGCGGTCGTGAACGTCGTCATGAAGAAGGGCGCGAATTCGTACCATGGCGAGCTCTTTACTGCTTATGAGACAAGCGGCCTGGACGCAAATAACAACAACGTTTATCTGCGATACGATCCCACAGACGGCGGAAATCCAGCCATTCGACAGGATCCTGTCGCTCAGAACTACAGTCCACGAAAAGATCACATCCGCATCCTGCAGCCGGGGTTCACCCTCGGTGGTCCAATCATTAAGGATCGCCTGTGGTTCTTCTCCGGGTTTGCGCCCCAAGTCAATACGATCGGCAGGACCGTGGATTTTAGTTCCTCGAGCATTCCCAGCAACGCAATTCTCGGCCCGCAATACTTCACTTCAGATTCACAGCAGTACTACACGACGTCGCGGCTCGACTTCGTGGCGACTTCGAAGATCCGGCTCTTCGCATCCTGGCTCTATCAGTACCAGCGTCTAACGGGTAACTCATTGCCAGTGGCCGACCCTGTGAAGTCGGAGTCAAGCTACCTGAATACGTATGTCAATCTGCCGATCATCACGTACCAACACGGGATTGGATTCTCCGCCCCAAATGCGACCTATAACTTTGGCGGTGACATTACTCTGACGCCGCAGATTGTTTCCACGACACGTTTTGGTTACTTCTTCGAGAACTATCACGACTTCGGCTGGCAGACTTCAACTCCGAATCTGTTCTGGCTTGCCTCTGGCAGCGCAACGGATAACCTAGGTTTACCGATGCCACAGAGTTTGCAAATTCCGGGAGGAACCCAAACCGCTCCCTACAATCCCAGCACCGCAATATTCAACGCCAACAAGCACTATCAGTTCGACGAAGACGTTGCCTTCTTCAAGAGTGGCTGGGCTGGTACTCACAACATAAAGGTGGGATACCAACTGAATCACCTTGTAAATCAGATACTCCAGAACGGCAATGTGCCGCTCGTGTACATCGTGCCTGCTGCCGGAATTTCAAACACGCCGTCGACGGTGACTGGCATCGCGAATTGCAATGCGTTGGCGAGTCAGAACCCGTGGGGATTCTGCGCAGGGCAGTATGGCTACGCATTCGTGAATGATTTTTCGACCATTCTGCCTCAACCGGCGAGTGATTGGAACCATGCCTTCTTCGTCCAGGACTCGTGGACGGTTGGCCATGGTCTGACTCTCAATCTTGGGCTGCGCGTAGAAAAGGAGAGCCTGCCGGTTCCTGCTGGAATTGTGCCTTCGGGTAGCACTCCTCCCTCGGCCATCAGCTTCTCCTGGGGGGATAAGATTGAACCTCGCCTTGGCGCTGCGTGGGGATCGCGGGACGGGAAGATCAAAATCTTCGGAAGCTATGGCGTCGTGAACGACGTGATGAAGTTGTTGCTCGCGCAAACGTCGTGGGGCGCACAGGCATTCGAAAAATGCTTCTATGCGCTGGGTCCGGATGCGAACGGAACATTTACGACAGCCGATATCGATTCGGTTTTCGTCAACGGCCGCGCTTGCCCGAACGGCTCGGCAAATACACCAGCCAATTTCGCTGGCGGGGTCACTCCCCAATCCTTTGTCGACAAGGCCAGCGGCGTCTCGCTAATCGAAAACATCAATCTCCGTCCGTGGGAACCGGTCGCGCCCGGCGTCAAGCCTTATCGTCAACACGAGTATGTGGTGGGCGCCGATTATCAACTCTCAAAGAATTGGGCCTTTGAAGCGCGTTACGATCGCAGACGCCTCGATCACATCCTTGAAGATGCATCTCTGGCTGATCCCAACAACTTCGAGATGTATACCATCGTCAATCCCGGCGAAGGTGTGAACAAGACTATCGATGGATACGCCAACTATCTGCAGTCTCTCGGCTCGGCGTTCGGGATTCCGAACTTCGCATTCAACGCCACTGGAGCGTTCGGCACATGTCCAACCTGCCCGAACAATCCGAAGGCCATCCGCAATTACGATGGAGTGGAAATACGGGTCACGAAGGCACCGAGCAAAGGCATTGCAGGAATGTTCGCCTACACGTGGAGCAGCCTCTGGGGCAACTACACTGGGCTGACGACTACCGATCAGATCGACGGCGGCGCGGCGGGACGTAACTCGCCCGACACGACGCGCGCTTTCGACGAGCCCTTCCTCGCTTTTTCATCGTACGGGAAGCTGAGCGCGGGTCCGTTGCCAACAGATCGTCCGAATACGTTCAAGGGTAACGTTTATTACACGCTGCCATGGAAGGGAATGAACACGACCTTCGGGATTTTCCAATACGCGTATCAAGGAAGCCCGATGAGTAGTTCGGCAGATCTGTTCGTGTCGAGCAACATTCCGTTTGAAGATGCGTATCTCTTCGGCCGGGGAAAGTGGGTAAATATCACCACGGATCCGGCTACAGGCGACATGACGCTGGGGAATCCATACAGTCGAAGGACGCCCTGGTACGTCCAGACGGACTTCAACATTGGACATTCGTTCAAAGTGAACAAGAACAATGAGCACCAGGTTCTTGGCTTTGACGCGACGATCACCAACCTGTTTAACCAACACTCCGTCACGCAATACTGGCAGAGTTTCAACTCCAACTACTCATTCAGCCCTGTCACGCCGTCGGCGACGGTGAATATCTCCAGTGGCGCGGCTGTGTATCAAATCGCCGAGAGTCCTTACAACGTGCAGCAGTGGGTGAACGGGAATGGCGGGCAAGTGCCACCGTCAGTCCTGAGTTCCTGGTATGGCAAGCCGTACCAATACCAGGGAACTCGAACGATCCGCCTGACAGCGAAGTTTACGTTCTAGGTGAGCGAATAACTCACGAGAGCAGCAGGGAGCCGGGTCTGCCGGCTCCCTTTTTTTATTTTTTCTCGACAGCCATCTCGGCATGGAGAAACGTTTGA
>Ga0335081_10012140_pt1 | contig 13958 bp, 9 predicted proteins | sample Lox_Sample_35_FD_206713 | JGI IMG/M metagenome (GOLD analysis project Ga0335081, IMG submission 206713) | Soil microbial communities from Loxahatchee National Wildlife Refuge, Florida, United States - Lox_Sample_3.5 | ecosystem: Environmental > Terrestrial > Soil > Wetlands | place: USA: Florida... | reverse complement strand
CAACCGCTCGCTCGGACTATGCACGTCCACGATGTGCGGTCCAAACGAAATCAACTGCATGCCCGGATGCTTTTCGCCGATCACGCCGCATTCCAGCCCCGCGTGCATCGCCATCAGTTCGGGCTTCGTGCCCAGGATCTCCTGGTGCACCGCCTGCGCCTTGCGGACGATCTCGCTCGCCGGCTCAGGCTTCCAGCCGGGATAGTTGCCGCTATGCTCCGCCGCGAATCCAGCCAGCCCGAGCACGGTGGATACCATCCGCGCCGCCGCCAGCTTGCTGCTCTGAATCGAGCTGCGCTGAGTGGTCGCGATCTCCACTTCGTTGTCCTTGCTGGACACAATCGCCAGGTTGGTCGACGTCTGCACCAGGCCCGCAACGTCGGGACTCATCGCCAGAGCGCCATGGTGCAGACTGGCCAGCAGTCCCGCAATCAGGCCGGCATCGGCGTCGGCCAGAACCTGTGCGGGCCTCGCGGCGGCTTCCACCATAATCTTTAACCCGGCATCGAACGATCCCAGGTCGGCGCGGATCTCAGCTTCTACGTCTGCCACCACCGATCTCAATTCCCGCTCGCGCGCGCCATCGACCACCACGATGGCCGATGCCTCGCGCGGAATCGCGTTGCGTTTGCTCCCTCCTTGTATCCCCGCAACCGTCACGGGCAGGCGGTCCCTCAGAACTTGCAGAACGCGGCCCAGCGCCCTGATGGCGTTGCCGCGGCCTTTGTTGATATCGAGACCCGAGTGCCCGCCTTGCAGCCCCGACACCTTGATGCGCCAGGCCCCGCCGGAGGCCGCAGGCCGAACGGCCACCGTTCGCCTGGCGATCGTGTTTAACCCCCCCGCGCACCCGATGCACAGCGTGCCTTCCTCCTCGCCATCCAGGTTCAAGAAGTACTTCGAGCGCAAAATGCCGCTGGGAAATTCCGATGCTCCCGTCAAACCGCTTTCTTCATCGATGGTGAACACAAACTCCATCGGGCCGTGCGCCACATCCCGGCTCTCCATCACTGCCAGTGCCGCTGCTACTCCCACGCCATTGTCCGCGCCCAGAGTGGTGCCGTCGGCTCTTAACCAGTCGCCGTCGCGAACCAGCCGGATCGGGTCGGTGTCGAAGTTGTGCGCCGTGCCCTCGTTCTTCTCGCAGACCATGTCGAGGTGGCCCTGCAACGCCGCCGCGATTGCCCCTTCCCGCCCGGGCTTGGCGGGCTTGCGGATGACCACGTTGCCAACGCCGTCCTGCGTCGCTTCCAGCCCCAGGCTCGCGGCTTGGGCGAGAACATAATTGCGCGCCGCGCCCTCCGAGCCCGACGCCCGCGGTATCGCGGCCAGAGCCGCGAAGTGCTTCCACAGAATCCAGGGTTCCAGGTTTTCTATTGCAGATTCCATATGAGTGCTCCGTTAGTGGACCATTACTTTATCGCACCGCGTCCCGAAAATGAACACCTCTGTGGGGCGGGTTGTTAACCCGCGGCGGGTTGGCAACCCGTCCTAAGCCTGCAAACTCAAGCCCAAACACGGCGCTCGCGAGGCGGCCCAAGCCCCCCGCCCAGAGGCACGAAACGCGCATTCCTCACGTCTGATATGTTGATGACTGTGGCGGATTCACCCGGTATCGCGACCCCGCAAGCTAAAGGCTTCCGCGTCCTCGTCTGTGACGATCAGCCCGACGTGCTGGAAGCCCTCCGTTTGCTCCTGAAGGGGCAGGGCTGCCAAACCGTCACAGTCGATTCACCGCGCGCCCTCCTGCGCGCCGCGCGCTCCGAGAAGTTCGACCTCATCCTCGCCGACCTCAACTACACCCGCGACACCACCTCCGGTCAGGAGGGACTCGACCTCCTCGCGAGTCTCGAAGCGCAGGGCAACGGCACGCCGGTGGTCGTCATGACCGCCTGGGGCAGCGTCGATCTCGCTGTGGAAGCTATGCGGCGCGGCGCGTGCGATTTCATCCAAAAGCCCTGGGACAACGACCGCGTCATCTCCGTCATCCGCAAGCAGGCCGACTCCGAGCGCCGCCGCCAGTCCGAGCTCGAAATCGCCGCCAACGTTCAGCAGAAGCTCTTCCCCAACAAGCCGCGCCGCCTGACGACCCTCGATTACGCCGGCCATTGTGTGGCCGCGCGCGAAGTCGGCGGCGACTACTACGATTTCCTCGACATCTCCAGCCACACCGCCGGCTTCCTGATCGCCGACGTCTCCGGCAAAGGCGTGCCGGCTGCCCTCCTCATGGCCAACCTGCAGGCCTGCTTCCGCAGCCAGGAGCCCGCCGCGCTGCTTCAACCCGCGCACGTGCTCGAAGCCGTCAATCGCCATTTCTTCGATTCCACCGCCGCCGAGCGTTTCGCCACTCTCTTCTTCGCCATTTACGACGACCGCGCCCGCAAGCTGCGCTACGTGAACTGCGGCCACCTGCCGCCGATCCTGCTGCGCGCTTCCGGCGCCCTCGAAACACTCGCGCCAACCGCGACCATGATCGGCGCCTTCCGCCGCTGGACCTGCAACGAACAGCAGACCACACTGCAGCCTGGCGACACCCTGATCCTTTACTCCGACGGCGTCACCGAAGCCGAGTCCGGTTCAGGCCAAGACTTCGGCGAGGAGCGCCTGGTCGCCAGCCTTCGCGCCAACCACGGTCAGTCAGCCCGTTCTCTGGTGCAGGCGATTGTCGATGACGTCATGGAATTCAGCCAGGGCTCCCGCTACGACGACATCACGGTGGTGGCGCTCCGTGGCATCTAGCGCCGTTCCAACTTGATTCAGCTATGCACTACACCTACTTTCGTACAGTGGTTCGTTGTGTGACGCGGGTTTCCTTCGCCGGGAAAGGTGGAACGGCCCTCGAACTCCCGCTTGGGCGCTCGTCGCCGCGACTCTGGCGTCTCCCTTCACCCCCGGCCCAAATCCTCACCACCCAATACGACAACTTCCGCACCGGCGCCACCACCACCGAGACCACCCTAACCCCGCCAACGTTAACGCACGGCAATTCGGAGATCGTCTCCCTTAATGGGCTGAGCACGCACAGCGTCGTGAGAGTCAGTCGCATCTGTGCCATGTTACCGGGGTATCTTCATCGCCGCCCGAATCTTCGCATTTCCGCGTCCCGCCACTGAGCCCATGGCGAACCCCCGCCTTTCCGAATGTTCGGGTCTCTAGTTAACTGTAGAGCATGTGCCATTCGCCCGAGGGCCACCGAGCGCGTCCATGCGTGTCACTGGATGCCAGCCCCACGAAGTTAAGAACACAGAAGGGTGGCAGTTCGAAATCTGCCCGTGCGACCAGAGAGCCGACGCTCGGTCGGCACGCCGGGAGCTGTCCTGGCGAGAAATACGAACCAGTCCGACATGAAACGCTTGGTGGACAGCGGCCCGTCTTGGCGCAGGGCGGCGCCGGACCGCATGCCGGCCAGGAGGCTTACCCCACCGTTTGCAGCGATAATCAGGAATATGCTGTCGCGGAGAGCAATTCTGGGTGGGGCTGGAATGTTCTTGACGGGCTGCGCAACGCGCCGCAACGCGGCCACGCTGCCGGCCCCGGCTCCGCACCTTGCGCGTGTGCACGTAGCGGCGGAACGCGTGATTCGGACCATTGCCGGACTGCGGCCCTTTCGGCCATCGGGGTTCGTGGTGCGCGGGGAGAAACTCGACGACAAGACCGTGATTCACAACTATGGACACGGCGGCGCAGGGATCACCCTTTCCTGGGGCACGGCGCAACTGGCGGTCGACGAAGCCGCCAAGACCGAAGTGCGGGATTGCGCGGTGATCGGCTGTGGAGTGGTGGGGCTCTCGACGGCCCGGCTGCTGCAGCAGCGCGGCTATGACCCGACGATCTATGCGAAAGAGATGCCGCCCGGAACCACTTCGAGCGTGGCGGGTGGGCTGTGGGAACCGGTGGCGCTATTCGATCGTCCGCGGGTGACCTCGGAATTCCGGCGGCAGTTCGCGGAAGCAGCGCGCATCGCTTTCCGGCGCTACCAGTCGATGGCCGGAGACATGTACGGCGTGCGCTGGCTGCCGCTGTATACGCTGGCGCGCGAAGCGGCGGGGATTGCGCCGCCGCCGCCTGAGAGCCCGTTAAGCGACATCGAGCCGCTGTATCCAGAGGGCCGGCAACTGGCGCGCGGCCAGCATCCATTCGACGTCCCGTTTGCGCGTCACCGGGACAGCATGCTGATTGAGCCGGCGATCTACCTGAATGCACTGATTCGGGACTACCTGGCAGGTGGCGGACGGATTGTCATCCGGGAGTTTCGGGCAGCGGCCGAGTTGAAGACGCTCAGGGAAACATTGATCTTCAACTGCACCGGGTTGGGGGCGCGCGGCCTGTTCGGGGATCCGGAGCTGACTCCGATCAAAGGGCAACTCGTGTTTCTCCTTCCCCAGCCGGAAATCGACTATATGACCATTGGCCCCGGGAACATCTATATGTTCCCGAGACACGATGGCGTGCTGCTGGGCGGGAGCTTCGAGCGGAGTGTGGAGAATACCGAGATCGATCCGGCGGTGACGGAGAGGATACTCAGGGGGAACGGGGAGTTGTTCGTTGGGATGAGGGGATAACATCAAGGCCCTCTCTCCACAGCGACGGCGTTCCCGGCTTCGGTGTGCGCCGAGGCGTCGTCCCGATCACCATCTGAAAGGGGGATATGACTCTATCGCGTTTGTTCTGCATCCGACCGGCGAGTCCAAGTGGGTGATCCGCGCCGGCTACTCCATGTCCTTCGTCAACGACAACATCGTGCGCGCCGTGGATAATGCCCAGGCGACCAATGCCGGGCTCTCGAGCACGGCCACGGCAAGCGGAATAGACGGCCTATTCGGCAACAGCCTGATCCCGGTTCCCGTGCCTACTTTCAAAGTGCCGCGCACGTTTGCCGACAACTACGCCATAGCTCCCAGCAGCAACGCGGAAGCCATGCCGGATCCGCACCTGGTCACTCCTTACGTGCAGCAATGGAATCTGGGTGTCCAACACACGATCTGGGACACCCTCATCGACGTGCGCTACGTGGGCAACCACAGCACCAAGTCGATCCGCGGATTCGATTACAACCAGATTGTAATCAGCCAATTGCTGCCGGATTTTCTCACGGCGGCGAACAATGGCTGGCTCGCGCTGACGGCCACCGGGTCCTTCAACCCCGCCTACAATGCGAATATCGCAGGCAGCAAGACTACGCCGTTCATCAGCTCGCTGCCCAACGGCGGCTACCTCAGCAACAGCACCGTCCGCTCGTACCTCCAGACGGGCCAGGTGGGCGAGCTGGCCAACTGGTACATGACCAACCGGGTCAACGGCACCGTCAGCTTTTACACGAATCCGAGCATTCTGGGCGGCAACGTCCTGACGAACTACAGCAACAGCTCGTACCACGGCCTCCAGATCGACGCCATGCACCGCTTCAAGAACGGCGTGCAATTCCAGTTGAACTACTCGTTCTCCAAGGTGTTGAGCGACGCGGCCGGAAACGGGCAGACGGATTTCGAACCGTTCTTGGACATCCACAACGCCAAACTGGAACGAAAGCGGGTGGTATTCGACCTTACCCACGTGATCAAAGGCAACTTCTACTACGAGCTGCCTTTCGGGAAGGGCAAGCGCTTCAACTTCCAGAACCGCATCCTGTCAAAGGTGATCGACGGGTGGAACGTGGCCGGCATCTACACCAGCCAGTCCGGGCCACCGATCTCGGTTGTCTCGGGACGTGGCACGCTGAATCGCTCCGGGCGCTCCGGCAACAACATGGCCAACACGACCGCCACGCTGGGGCAACTCCGGAACCTCTTCCAGCTGTATAAGGACGGGAACGGCGTGTGGTTCTATCCACAGGCCAACAAGAACCCGGTGGACGGTCGCGCGGTGGCTCCCGACGGGTCCGCGGCGTTCAGCGGCCAGATGTTCTCCCAGCCGGCCGCCGGCACACTTGGCGGGCTGCAGGGCAACCTTCTCTCCGGACCATGGGTCTGGACCATGGATGCGAAGATCTCCAAGGTTGCCAGGATCACGGAGACCAAGACCGTGGAGTTGCGCATGGACGCCATCAACGTCTTCAACCACGACACGTTCTACATCGGCGACCAGACTGTCACCTCCACCAACTTCGGCAGAATCTCGAGCTACTTCTACAACCCCCGGGTGTTGCAGTTCGCTCTGTACCTCCACTTCTAGACACCGTAAATTCGCTTGCACGCCGGGAGGAGGCCCCCCTTTTGCGGGGCAGCCTCCCGGTTTTTTTGGTTTTCAGGCGCCGGCGGGCAGGTCTCCACAAGTCTCCATCGGTCCTCCTCGATGCGCCTGGCTCGACAACAAGATCATCGAACAGAGAACCGGTGGAGTCCAGCAGCGCGCCAGCATGAGAGCTGTCCATGCAGCAGCGCGCCACGAAACTGAACCGTGCTCACCCCGCTGTATCAAAAGCTGGCCAGTGATCGTTGAGAGGGGAAAGCTCTTCAAGTATCCCTGGCTATCTCTAACGCTCGATACCCAGGGTGTTGGCGACGCGCTCCAGGGTGGACAGCAGGCGGTCCACATGGGCTTCGGTGTGCGCGGCGGTGACGGAGATGCGCAGCAGGTTCTGGGCGGCCGCCGGGCGGAGCACCGGGTTAATGTAGATTCCTTCTTCGAGGAGCGCCTTGCAGAGACGGCAGAGATCCAGCTCTTCCTGGATCACCACCGGGACGATGGCGGTCTCGCCAGGAAGCACGGCGAAGCCGCGCGAGCGGAGTTCCTCGCGCAACAGCCCGGCGATGCGCAGGAGATGCTCGCGGCGCTGCGGCTCCTTCTTCATGATTTGCAGAGCAGCGGCCACGGCGGCAACCGAGGCGGCCGGCAGGCTGGCGGAGAACACGAACGGCCGGGCGGTATGCTTCAGGTAGTCCACGACAGCGCGCTCGGCAGCGATGAATCCGCCCACCGATGCCAGCGATTTGCTGAACGTGCCCATAATGATGTCGACTTCGTCGAGCACCCCGAGGTGCTCGGAAGCGCCGGCGCCGGTGGGGCCGAGCACGCCGATTCCGTGGGCTTCATCGACATAGACGCGGGCGCCGTAAGGCTTGGCCAGCTTGAGGATGGCAGGCAGGTCGGCGATGTCGCCTTCCATGCTGAATACGCCCTCGGAGACGATGAAGATCTTTTCTTCGGGAGGGCAGTTCTCCAGGCAGCGTTCGAAGTGGTCGAGGTCGTTATGACGGAAGCGGACCGTACGTGCGGGAGAGCGGAGGGCGCCCTCCACCAGGCTGGCGTGCAGGTTGTGGTCGCAGATCATCACGTCGCCCTTCTCGGTCAGCGCCGAAAGGGTGGCGTAATTAGCCTGAAACCCGGTACCGAAGATGATGGCGGCCTCTTTGTGTGCGAAAGCGGCCAGTTCGGTCTCAAGCTTGACGTGAATGTCGAGGGTGCCGTTAAGCAATCGCGACCCGCTGCAGCCGCTGCCGTATTTCCTGACGGCCTGCGCGGCAGCCTCCTTCACCTTGGGGTGGGTGATCAGGTCCAGGTAGTCGTTGGACCCGAACATCAACACCTTCCGCCGCCCCATGTGGACCTCGCCGGGACCGCAACCTTCACGGTCGCCGAAGACTTCGAAGTACATATAGAGTCCAGCGGATTGGAGATCACTCGGACGAGTGAAGTTTCGGCATTTCTCGAAAATGTCGTTCGATGCGCTGCCCTTCTTTTTGCCGGTGATGTCGCTAGTCGATGAGCGCATGGTCCTCAATTCCATTCATAAATTCGGTAAGTTTTGTACCGCTTTGCCCCCATCACCTCAAGGGAGCGATTCATCAGTACATTATCTTCCAGTATCCAGGACATTTCGCAGTCGCCATAGCCCAGTTTTCTGGCATTCCGGACAAGCGTGGCATAGAAGCCCGCCGCCAGGCCAGATGCACGGTACTCCTCCACCACCCCTAGGGCGAGTACGCGCACACTTTTGATCAAACGTTGATAATACAGGATTTTAATCAGGCCCGTGGGGAGGAGTCTCCCGCGGGCTGGTTTCAGCGCCTGGTTGATATCAGGCAAGGCCAGCGCAAAGCCCACTACGCGGCCTCCCACCTCGCCGATCAGCACCAGTTCGGGCTTGAGAATCTGTTTCATCTCCTTGCCCATTAAGAAGAACTCTTCCTTCGACATCGGCACGAAGCCCCAGTTGCGGGCCCAGGCGGAGTCGTAGACTTCCCAGACGCGCTCCACGTCCGCAGCGAAGTCTTTCATGTTGATGGGACGAACCGCGACTCCGTTGGTTCCCAGGACGCGGTCGGCTATCCGGTTGAACTTCTCCGCGCCGATCGTACCGGCGTTGCTGCTATAGGCGTACAGGTCCTTGGCCTTGCGCAAACCAACCTGGTCCATCAGCGCCGGGTAGTAGCGCGGGTTATAGCTCATCATCACCATGGGGTCGGAGTCGAAGCCCTCGATCAGCATGCCGCATTCATAGTTGGTGGACGGGTTCACGGGCCCGCGGATGACCGTAGCGCCGCGATCGAACACCCATTGGCGCGCACGCTTAAGGAGCGCCTCGGCGACCACCGGATCGTTGATACACTCGAAGAATCCGAAAAAGCCTGCGTTCTCTTCGTGAAAGCGATTGTGGGCTTTATCGTAGATCGCCGCCACGCGGCCAACCACCTCTCCGTTGCGGTGGGCGAGGAAGAACTCGGCTTCGGCGTTGAGATAATATGGGTGCTTGGCGCGATCGAGCAATTCGTTCACGGCGATCCGCAATGGCGGTACCCAATAGGGGTCGTTGCGGTGCAGCGTGTAGGGCAGTTCTACGAACTGTTTGAGCGCCTGCTTGTTGCTTGCCGCTACAATTTCAATGCCTGCCAATCGTCTAGCCCCTTGTGAAAGCTTCTTGTAGACTCCGGGGCTGGCCACAGCCAACACGAATGCTGCAATGGCCCCCGCCGCCAGATCGACCGTATAGTGGTATCGAAGATAAACTGTAGCAAAAATAAGGAACGGAGTGTAAGCCAAATAGACCTTGAACCACCGTTTTGAAACCATGCGACTGCCCCACAGCGCCAGCAGTGTCAACTCGGTATGGCCACTGGGGAAGCAATCATAGTGGTAGGACTCCAGTTTGTCGAGCGTGTCCTGCATTCCGCGGAAGAGCCATAGCCCCTGTAACGGTATGTGTTGCAATCCTCTTAGCAGAAAGCGAGGTCCTCGCGCCGGAACGACAATGTAGCCGAGGTAGGAGACCAAGTATCCGGCAGCGATCAAAAACGCATAATATTGGAACTCTACGAAACGCCCCTTCCTCCAAAGTAAGGCCGCGACGAGGATAACTGCCGGGAGAAACAGCGTGTATGCCAGTTGTTCAAACTCGGTGAGAGCCGGAGTCTGGATTCGCTCCAACCAGACGCATGGATTCGCGTGCCAGATGCGGAAGTCGAGGTCGGCCAGCCAACGGTCGGAGTCCGAGTGGCGCACGGCTGGGATGAGCAGGGCCATTTCCTTGTAGAAATAGCCTACGAACGGAACCGGATACCAGTTCCGAAATAGCCACGTCGTGCGGTTGGGCCACTTAACTTCGAGAACGATGACGGCGGAGCCCAGGATGTGCCAGACCAGGAGACCGGGCGCCTGCGGGAGTTGCCTCCAGAATCCGACGACCACAAGGCCGGTAGCCAGAAAATAGGCCAGGATGAGTTTGTCGACGGGCCAGAAATGGGTGTCGGCTGTCCCGGTCATCGAGGCGCGGCTCCAGGTATGGCGGAAGCCCCGGAGCAGCTCCGGAGCGGCGGCTGAACCGCACGGCAGACCGAAACCGATGGTCTAAGCGACAGAGCTATGGCTCTCAGTACCTCAGCCAACCGGCCTCCTTGTACCAGGCTAAGGTGCGGGCCAGGCCGGTTTCGAGCGGCGTGGGCGCTTCAAAGCCGAGTTCGGCGACCGCGCGGCGGGTGTCGCAGATCCACGACTTGCAGCAGGCTTCCGCAACCTTCTCTCGCGAAATCATAGCAGGAATCCGGGTGATGCGCGACCATATCTCGCCGGCGAAGCCGATGGAGCGCGCGATGGGGATGGGAACCCGAAGCACGCGCGGTTTGCGGCCCATGATTCTGGCGGCAGTGGCGTCGAATTCGGTCCAGGATACCGATTGAGGATGGGCCAGGAAATAGGCGCGCCCGGCGGCGCGGGCCGAATTCGCGGCGGCGATGAGGCCATCAACCAGGTCCTGCACGTAGATCGCGCTGAAACGGCGTTCGCCGCCCGCAATTTCCACCTGAAATCCCCGCGCCACGGTTTTCAGGATCGGGAAGACGCCCGCGTCACGCGGGCCATAGACCACGGGCGGCCGGACAATGATCGCATCCGGCACGAGCGCACGAACGACGCGCTCGCCTTCGAGCTTAGACTTTCCATAGGTGCTGACGGGGTGGGGCGGCGAGTCCTCACCGACTGGCGCGCCATCCAGACTCGGTCCGATGGCCGCCAGGCTGCTGACGTGAACCAGGCGAACGGGCCGGCCGCGCAGGGCGCGCACCAGGGTTTCGGTAGCGGCGGCATTGCCGGCGAAGTACCCAGCGGGCGTGAGAGCCTTGATGACGCCGGCGACATGAATCACGGTATCGACGCCCCGGAGCGCGTCCTCCAGGCCCAGGCCAGTGGTGAGATCGCCAGGACAGGATTCAACGCCGCGTGGCAGGTGGCGGGGTCTCCGGGTGGGCCGGACAAGGCTGCGGACAGGCTGGTTGCGGGCGGCGAGGGTATCGAGCAAGTGGCTGCCTACGAAGCCGGTTCCGCCCGTTACCAGTATCATTACTCAGGCGTGCTGCGGAACGCGACCTCGCCGAAGTAGCTTTCCGCGACGGTGCCGGTGTGCTGCGAATTGATCTGGATGCGCAATCCCTTGACGTGGGGGGCCGGCTTACCATAGGCGCGCTGATAGTCGGCCGCCACGTTCTTGGTTTCCGCAATCCATCGGTTGGCATCAGCCCAGCCCGATTCGCAGACCACCGCAAAAATGTGGACTAAAGGGATGGCACGGGTGCTCTGGGCGGCGCCCTTGGGCGCCGAGCTATCCCAGATATAGGTGATGATGCGGCGGTCGGCGAAGGCTACCAACAACTGGGCGGCCTGATCGTCGGCCGCGGGCTGGCGGAAGTCGCCGCCAAAAGGAAGCTGAGTCACCTTCCAGCGCCAGGCGAGGTAGGGCAGTTGCGCGGCATCAACGTCCACAGCATGCTCGAGCGCAAACGACGCCCCCACGCTTTTGAGATGCAGGCAAGGCCCGCCATCATCCTGGCATGTGCCGAATTCCGGCCTTCCGTGGTTCACCTTGACAAACCAATCCATGGGCAACCGTCCCGTGCCCCAGCTTGCAGTGTTCAAAACAATGAGGGCCAACTGCGAAGTGCGCGCCTGAAAAATGAGCACAAGAACAGCGCCAAAGAAAACCAGCTTCTTCAAATAACCTCTCCCGGGGAATGGCCTTCAAGGCCCTTATCTTACTATCGCATTAATCTGCTGGAGTTTGCCACATTAGAGGCTGATTTTAGGGATGAACCCGCGACTGGATAGCCTGGGTAGTGAGCAACGCCTGCCGGGCCACGGTCTCGGGTATTCCGGGGATCGGGCGCGCGAATCGCTCGACATCCGCCAGGTCGTCTGGTTGGCCGACCAAGTAAAGGCCGCGCAGGGCCTCCCAGACGTGATTCGGATCGGCGGAGAGATCGGCCAGCGAGTCGCCAGGCTGGACGCTGGCGCCATCGCGCCGATCGAGATCGCGCACCGCGCCGGGAACGGGAGACCGGACCTCAACTTCGCCGATACGGGCGATGAGGGTTCCGGGGTTGACGTAGTCGCCGAGTTTCAGCCGGTACTTCAGCGTTCCAGAAACGGGAGCAGAAACGCTGTAGGGACGAAGCATGGCCACCAGTTCCGGGCGGGCCGCGGTATCGCCAAAGCCCGATAGAGCGAGAGCGGCGTTACGGCGGACCATGGGTTGAGAGTCGTGGATGAGGCGCAGCAGAGCGTCGTGGAAAGGAGCGTAGTTGTGATCCTGGCCCATGATCCAGGCCGCAGTCTGACGCAATTCCAGGCTGGGGCTGGAAACCTGTTCGAGCACGTTGGGGTACCAGCGGGCGACATCCTGGTGACGGGACAAGCGCTCGCCGAGTTGGACGAGCGCGTGTTGTGCGTGGCGAGGCTTGGACTTGTCGGCGAAGTACTGGTCGAGATCGTGATCGGAGAGTGTGCGGCCGAACCAAGTGTAATACCAGAACAAAAAGGGGAACAAGACCATCAGGAAGGCGAAAAGGGCGATGAGGAGGTAGGCTTTGCGGCCGGGGCGGCGACTCGCGCCTGGCCTCAGGTTGACGCCACTGGTCATGAGAGAGACATGATAGCGCCGCGGGGCAGGTCAGTGTTGGATGAGCTGTAGGTAAGCGCTGCGAGCGCTGGTATCGCCGGGGTAGGGATGCTGGAGATATAGTTCCAAAGCGCGGCGGGCTCGGTCGCGGTCGCCGGAGCGAAGGAAGTAGTCGGCGGAGGAGCGGGCACAGCCGGGCAGGTCGGGATCGTGTTCGAGGTGGAGGCGGCATTCGGCGTCCAGGTGGTCGAGGACGCGGATTTTGTCGAGAGCGGGTAGGCTAGGAGGGACATCGCGCAGGAAAACCAACGCTTGGGGGTCTTCATAGACCAGGCCCCAGTCGGCCGCCGAATAGAGCGAGAGGACCAGCGGATAGAGGGTGCCGGCGTTGTACTCGAAGGCGTTGACGAAGATGACGCCGACCCGGTAGCGGCTCAAGAGGGAGAAGCGGGCGGGGTCGGCGGGCGGGGCGCCGAGGATGACGCGATAGTCCTGGAAGACGGACTCGCTGAGGGCTCGACCATCGATGAAGACACGCTGGCCTTTCCAGACTAGGTAGCCACCGTATTCATAGGTATTGAAAAGCGGGGCGTCAATATGGTGGGTTTCGAGGAAGGAGGCGGCGCCGGCCGGATAGCGCCATTCGGCGGCGCGGAACTGGAAGAACCGGCCGGTGGCGGCGCCCCAGACGGTAGCAGCAGCGAGCACCAAAACCGCTGCGACCTGGGCCGGGACGGGAATGCGGCGTTTCCAAGGGAAGTACGCGGCGATCAGCACGGGGGCCAGCAGGCCGATCAACATTTCGTTGCGGAAGGCTATGAGGGAGGCGGCAGCAAATGCGATGAACAGGATCCAATCGGCGGGGCGGACGCGCTTCCAGGAAAACAGCAGGACGGCTGCGGCCGCGTAGAGGAAGAGGTCGAACGCGTAGGGCGGTCCCCAGAGGTCGGCCCTCGACCATTCGATCAGAGTGGACTGCAGCGGGCTGTGGTGATAACTCAGGACGGCGCGGAGCGCGGTGAAGCCGTTGGGGTTGAGGCCGGAGAGGAGCATGGCGAGTCCACTGATGATGTAGACCCGGCGGGCATCGGGGGCGCGCCGGAGCAGGGCTTCGGCGCAGAAGGATGCGCAGACAATCCAACCGAGGAAGAATCCGCCGTGGCAGTTGGCCCAGAGCACCGCAAGGGGCGGGATCAACCAGAGACGGCGGCGGCCCTCGAAAATGAAGAGGAATGCAGCGGTGAACAGGTAGCTGAGGATGCCCGGGCGATCCTTGGCGAACTCGATGGCGAGGGAGGCGGCAGCTAGAGCTGCTGGGGCGCCCCAGAGCCATGAACCGCTGCGGTGTCGGGCTACGAGGCCGGTGAGGGAGCAGAGGGCGGCCAGAAGCAGAGCCTTCCACAGGACGACTGCGGGAAATCCGCCTGCGGCATAGACAAGATACCAGACGGCCTGGGCGAGCCATTCATGCGTGAGGTTGAAGCGGCGGGTGGCGGCTTCGCCGGGACCGGCGAGCGGCGCGGCCGCAGTGGTATAGGCGAACGGGTCGGGCGTGGGCAGTTTATGGTGGGTGACGATGTATTGGCCGGTCTTGAGGTGCCACCAGAAGTCAGGATCGGATATCTCAGTGGAGAAT
>Ga0335081_10012139_pt1 | contig 13958 bp, 11 predicted proteins | sample Lox_Sample_35_FD_206713 | JGI IMG/M metagenome (GOLD analysis project Ga0335081, IMG submission 206713) | Soil microbial communities from Loxahatchee National Wildlife Refuge, Florida, United States - Lox_Sample_3.5 | ecosystem: Environmental > Terrestrial > Soil > Wetlands | place: USA... | reverse complement strand
TCCACCAGGTTGCCGCCCGCCTCGACGAAGCGGTCAAGCTGCTGGTGCGCGCCCGGCTCGTCCGCCTCGACGCCGAACGTCATCGTGCCCAGGCACAGGCTCGACACCGCGCAGCCACTGCGTCCTAGCGTGCGATGGTCCATGACGCCAGGCTATCGGCCGGCCCCCGGCGGCTGGTGGCGGCCCAGCCCCGGAATGTCCGGAGCCCCGGGCCGCCACCGTGATCGTCCGCTCAGCGGGCCTGGAACCCGGCGTCATGCCGTCGGCCCCGCCGGCTTGACCGCCAGCCGCAGGGTTCCGAAGTGCGGCTTGCTGAAGTCGAACATGGTCATCAGGCTGACTGGCGGTGGTCCGGTCAGAACAGGACGTAGAGCTTGCGGAGCGTTTCGTGTATCTGCCAGGTCCCGGACCAGCCGCGGGGAAAGACAGCCGTGTCGCCTGGCCCGATCTCGGCCGGCTCGCCGCCGTCGGGCGTGACCGTCATCTGGCCGGACAGGATGTGCACGAACTCGTTGTCCGTCAGGTTCCACCGCGACGGCCCGGGCGTGCATTCCCAGACGCCGGCCTCCTGGGCGCCCTCGCCGGACCACAGCGTGGTGCCCGAGGTGTGCATCGGTTCCCCGCCGGAAATAGGCAGGGCCTCCTCGAGCGGCCCCCAGTCCTCGAGCTTGGCGTCGGCTGCGGCGGCCAGGAACGGGGTGGCGGTCATCATGACGGGGCGATCCTTTCCGGGAAGGGCAGGGCGATGGGGTCGGTGGCGAGGCGGCTGTGGCCCGCCTCGTCGAAGCGATCGAGGCCGAGCGGTGACACGTCGAGCACCTCGGAGGAGCCGGTGAGCGCGACGTCGGCCGCGGCGCGGGCCACGGCGGGACCCCACATCATGCCGGCGCCGCCCGCGCTGGCCACCGTGACCCGATCCAGGCCGGGCGCGCGGCCGATGATGGGCAGGTGGTCCGGGGTGTAGTCGATGGTCGCCGCCCAGACCCGGCGCAGCCCGAGACTCGCGGTGACCGGGACCAGCGCGGCCAGCCGGGCCCGCATCTTGGCCAGGTACCCCTCGTCCACCTCGCGGTTCTCGCCGGGCGGCTCGTCCGGATTACTCATGCCGAACAGCAGGCCGCCCTCTTCCGGCCGCCAGTAGAGCCCGGCGGCCAGGTCGAACACCATCGGCACCCGGGCCGGATCCAGGTCGGGATGCCGTTCGGTCACCGCGACCTGATGCCGGGCGCCGCCGGCCGGGATGCGCAGGCCGGCCAGCGCTCCGACCGCGGCGAGCTTCGGCCCGCCGGTGAGCACCACCAGGCCCGCGCCGATCCGGCCCGCGCTGGTCTCGACGGCCGCGCCGCCGCCGCCCAGGCCCAGGAACGCGACATGCTCACGGACCTCGACGCCGCCGCGGATCAGCGCCACCGTGTAGGCGGCCACGTTGCGGGGCGGGCTGATGAACCCGTCCTGGGCGCAGAAGGTGCCGCCGAGCGTCTGTCCGGGCGCGAGCGCCGGGTTGGCCGCGTCCACCTCGCCAGGGTCGAGCCAGCGCACCGGCACGCCCAGTCCGCGCTGCATCTCCAGCCGCGCGTGCGCCGCCGTGACCTCGGCCGCGGTGAAGCAGGGCAGCAGGTAGCCCTGCTCGGTGAACCCCGAGTCGGTGCCGATCTCGTCCCGCTGGCCCAGGTAGAAACGCCGCGACCACTGCCCGAGCCGCACCGCCTCGGGCGTCCCGCCCTGCATCCGGACCACCCCGGCCGCCCGGCTGCTCGCGCCCTGGCCGAGGAAGCCCTTCTCGATCAGCACGACCCGGGCCAGTCCGGCCCGCCGCAGGAAGCAGGCGCACCAGGCGCCCACCGTCCCGCCGCCCACCACCACGGCATCCGCGGTCTCGTCAGCCACGCCCATCACCGCCCCTCGTTGGCACACGACCGATGCTGACATAGACTGAACATTCAGTCAATATAAGAACCCCCGCGGAGGTCCCGCCGGATGTACGGGTTGTCGGAAGAAGATCGCCAGATCCAGGCGCGCGCCCGCGGGTTCGCGGACGAGCTGATCCCGTTCGAGGAGGAGGCCGAACGGTCCGGCGCGGAACTCCCCGCCGACGTGACTGCCGCGCACGCCAAGCGCGCCCGCGAACTCGGCCTGCACTCGACCAACATGCCGAAGGACCTCGGCGGCGGTGGCTGCACGTCACTGCAGCAGGTGCTGGTGCAGGAGCAGATGGGCCGGGTGACCAACGCGCTGGGCTGGGTGGCGGCCACCCCGCCGTCCTGGCTGCCCGCCGTGGCCACCGGCGACCAGATCGAGCGCTACGTCAGGCCCGCCATCGCGGGGGAGCGGGAAGAGTGCTACGCGATCACCGAGGAGGGCGCGGGTTCCGACGTCGACGCGATCGAGGCGACCGCGACCCGCGATAAGGACCAGTACGTCCTCAACGGGGTCAAGTGGCACGTCACCTCGTTCAACACCGCCGACTTCGCCTTCTTCCAGGCCCGGCTGGCCGGCGGGCCGCACCACGGCGAGCACGCGATGTTCCTGGTCGACCTGCCCAGCCCGGGGGTCCGCGTGGTCAGGACGCCGGCCTACTCGCACACGATCAGCCATCACCACCCGATCGTCGCGTTCACCGACGTGCGCGTCCCGGCGGCCAGCCTGGTCGGCGCGGAGGGTGACGGGATGGCCTTCGCCTACGAGTGGTTCCGGTTCGAGCGGCTGATGGTGGCGGCCCGCTGCCTGGGCGCCGCGGACCGGCTCACCGGGGAGATGACCGCGTTCGCCGCCGCGCGCCGGGTCGGCGGCGAGCCGGTCAGCGAGCGCGGCCTGGTCGCCGGGATGCTGGCGGACAGCCTCACCGAGCTCTTCGCCGCCCGGGCGATGACCTACGAGACGGCCCGCGCCATCGACCGCGGTACCGACGTGAAGGTGTCCCACGCGCAGTGCTCGATGGCCAAGCTCTACTGCTCGGAGATGGCGGGCCGGGTCGCGGACCGCGCCGTCCAGGTCTTCGGCGGCCGCGGCTACATGCGGGAGAACGTGGCCGAGCGCTTCTTCCGCGAGCTGCGGGTCGAGCGGATCTGGGAGGGCACCAGCGAGATCCAGCGCATGATCATTGCCCGCCAGATGACCAAACGCGGCCCGGCAGCCCTCGCCTAGCTCAACCGGGGCGCGCTCAGCCGAGGTAGTAATCGGCGGGGAGGTTGGCCTCGATGGCCGCGAGCACCTCGGGGGAGCCGGGCTCGGTGCGCGGGCGGAACCGCGCCGCCACGGTGCCGTCGGGCCGCACGAGGAACTTCTCGAAGTTCCATTGCACGTCGCCCGCCTTGCCGTCGGCGTCGGGCACCTCCGTGAGCGAGTCGTAGATGGCGTGCCGCCCGGGGCCGTTCACCTCGATCTTCTCGAACATCGGGAAGGTGACCCCGTAGGTGGCCGAACAGAACTCGGCGATCTCGCCGGCCGTACCCGGCTCCTGCCCGCCGAACTGGTTGCACGGGAAGCCCACGACGGACAGGCCGCGGGAGGCGAACTGCTCGTGCAGCTCCTCCAGCGCCGTGTACTGCGGCGTCAGCCCGCACTTGGACGCCACGTTCACCACCAGCAGCGCCGCGCCCGGAGCGGCGGAACCGAGCGAGGAGTCCTGCCCGGAAAGAGTTTTTACCGGTATGTCGAGTATGCTCACACGGCATACGGTACCCGGCTCCAGACCGATCGGCCGAGGTAGCCCCGGGCGATGCTGGTGACGTAGTGGTAGACCGCGTCCTCGGCGGGCGACAGCGGCCCGGGGGAGGCGTGCGGCGAGGCCAGCCCCCGCTGCACGGACTCGCATGCCGACCAGTCCTGCTTGTTGGTGATGTCCCAGAACTCCACCGCGTAGGCCGGGTCGAAGTCCGGCTTGGCCACCGCCTCGGGGGCGAACGCCCAGGTGCACTCGATCGTGGTCCGGTCCGCGGCGACCGGGATCAGCCGGTGCGTCATCACGTAGTCCGGGTGCAGGCTGAGCAGCACGTTCGGGAAGATGCAGACGTAGATGACGGTGCGCAGGCCCTGCGCGTCCAGGCCGCGCAGCGGGACGCCGCCGCTCGCGCCGGACAGCGACATCGTGTCCATGCCGTCGCGCAGCTCCATCCAGCCGCCGATCCAGGCGCCGTCGGAGGCGTAGTTCTCCCCGCTCCTGGGCGGGCTGACCCGGCAGAGTTCGGGGTGGATGGACGGGCAGTGGTAGCACTCGTGGTAGTTCTCGGTGAGCGTCTTCCAGTTCGCCGCGGCGTCGTAGCGGTGCTCCCCGGCGGTCACGAGCCGCTCCGGCTCGTACGGCGCGACCATCTCGTCCAGCTTGGCCAGTGCCTCAGGCAAAGACCCGGCCGCACCGCCCGAGGAATCCACGAATACGAGGCCGTGCCACTCGGTCACCGGCAGCGAGGCCAGGCCCCACTCGCCGAAGTCGAAGCCGGGCACCTTCCTGAAGCCCGCGGCGGCCCGCAGCGAGCCGTCCAGCGAGTACGTCCAGGCGTGGTACGGGCAGATGATCGTCTTCTCGCGGCCGGACCCGCCGCACGGCAGCAGTTCGTGCCCGCGATGCCGGCAGCTGTTCGCGAACGCCCGCAGCTCGCCGTCCTCGCCGCGGACCAGGAGCACCCCGCCGGAACCCGTGGTCTCGGCGCGCTGGTCGCCCGGCTCCGGCAGCTGCTCGCTGCGCGCCACGCACATCCAGCTGCCGCCGAAGAAGTTCCGCCGCTCCCATTCGAACACCGCGGGGTCCACGTAGGCCGTCCGCGGCAGCATCCGGCTTTCCCCGAACGGCCTGAGCGTCAGCTCCAGCTCGGCGCGCTCAAGCGGTGCCAGGGGGAAGTCGTCACCAGTAAGGACCCGAAAATCTTGACTGACCATACAGTCAAGATTATGCGGTGCCGGCCTGACCTGTCCAGCTCCGGCGGGCCGAGACCGTCCAGCCTGGGCCGATCGTCCGCTTCCTGGAGCCCGGTCATGATCTTGCGGACCGGCGGCCACGGTGCCGATACTGCATCCATGGGCGACCGTAACGTGCTCGGCGGCGAGCTCGAGCCATGTGGAACCGATCCGCTCACCGGCTTCTACCGGGACGGATGCTGCACGACCGGCCCCGAGGACCTGGGCAGCCACACCATCTGCGCCGTGGTGACCGCCGAATTCCTCGAGCACCAGCGCGGCATAGGCAACGACCTATCCACGCCGATGCCCCAGTTCAGGTTCCCCGGTCTGGTGCCGGGAGACCGGTGGTGCGTGACCGCGGCCAACTGGCTGCGGGCGCACCGGGACGGCGCCGCCGCCCCGGTCGTGCTGGCCTCGACCCACCAGCGTGCGCTCCAGGTCGTCCCGCTGGAGATCCTCAGGCCCTATTCCGTCGACGTCCCCACCGACGCCGCCGCCCTCGACGAATAACCAGGGAACCAGCAGTAACCAACCCCGCGACGGCACCGACCGCGCCGCCAGCGCCGCGCGCAGGATCGCTTCCTGCTCCATCAGCACCAGCCGCAGCCCGCGGCTCAGCGCGTCTCGCTCCAGCGCGGCCGCGGTCGCCGCCAGCGTGGTCGGCTCAACCAGCGTGGCCGGGTAGAGCGCCCGGGCCAGGTGCCGCATCACCTGGATCCCGCGGCCGTCGAGCGCGGCCAGCGCGTCGGCGAAGTACCGCTCGCGATACCCGTCGAGCACAGCCTCCTGGCCGGGCACCCAGATCCCGCGCGCGGCCGCCAGCGCCAGCCGCCAGTCCTGGCCCTCGGCCAGCGCCATCTCCCAGGCCGCCGCCTTGGCCGCGGCGTCCGGCCGCAGGGCGCGGCAGGTGACCCGGTTCTGCTCCCCGCCCACCGGGTCCGCGGCGACCAGCGCGTCGAGGTCCTCCCCGGTGGCGAGGCCGCGGGCCGCCAGCGTCCGCAGCAGCCGCCCGCGCAGGTCGCCGTCCACGACCAGGCCGTTCGGCCGCGACCCGCCGGAAAGCCACGCACGCGCCACCGCCAGCTGCTCATCGGCCTGCGCACAAGCCGCGAACCCCGCGGCCAGCGCGCGCTGTCGCGGGCTCCCCGCCACCGCGGCCGGCACCCCGCCGAGGCAGGCAGCCGCCGCCGCCGCGCGCAACCCGGCCCGTTCGGTACCCGCCGTGTACAGGTCGGCGGCGGTCGCCGCCCGCTCGAGCAGGATCTCGACCCCCGCCTCCGGCAGCGCCGTGGAGACGCCGAGCCGCCGGATCACCAGGCCAGCGAAATCCGCGCCCGCCAGCGAGCCCGCCGTGACCATCCGCCAGGTCTCGTTCCAGCACATCGCCTCGGTCAGCGGGTCGCCCGCCACCATCGCCGTCCCCGCCAGCGCGTCCAGGGTGGCAGGATCGAACGTGACCTGTGCGTACGTCAGATCGCCGTCGTTGAGCACCAGCGCATCCGGCACCGGCTCGCCGGCCGGCACCGGTACGTCGCACCGCGTCCCGCTGATCTCCGCGCTGATCACCCGCCGCCGCCGCAGCCCGGACCCGGCGCCTCCGGAGCGGTCGTAGAGCCCGATCCCGATTCGGTGCGTCCGCGGCTCGTCCTGCTCCACGGCCAGCGTCGCGAGGGTGCCGTCGGGCCCGGCCACGACCGAGGCCCGCAGCGTGCTCGCGCCCTCGCTGCGCAGCCACTCCTCCGCCCAGCCGTCCAGATCGCGGCCGGACGAGCGCGACCAGCAGGCGACCAGGTCGTCCAGGCCCGCGGTGCCGCCGCCGAACCGGCGCATGTAATCGGCCAGCCCGGCCCGCAGCGCGTCGCCGCCGATCAGCGCGGCCAGCTGCCTGATCACCGCGGCGCCCTTGGAGTAGGTCAGCGCGGGCAGCCGGAACATCGCGTCGGCCGCACTGGCCACCGGCGATGACACCGGTTGCCGGCCGGGCAGCGCGTCGGCCTGATAGGCGCGCGCCTTCTCCCGGTAACAGAACGGAGTCCACGGGTCAGCCAGGCCCGCGTCCTCCATGGCGGTGTAGCTCACGTAGGTGGCCATCGCCTCGTCCAGCCACAGGTCGTCCCACCAGCGCGCGCTCACGTGGCAGCCGAACCACAGGTGGGACACCTCATGCGCGCATACCATCGCCACCTGGTCATCGTCCGGATCCGCCATCCGCGCGAGCAGGCTCTCGTTGACCAGCATCAGCCCGGGGATCGACACCGCTAGCGCGTCCAGCCTGGGCACGAACCCGATGTCGTACTTCGGGTAGGGGCAGGGCGCGCCCAGCGTCCGCTCGTAGTACTCCAGGGCCTGCCGGGCCATCCCGGCGAACCGCACCAGGCCCGCCACCCCGTCCGCGCCGGCCAGCGACCGCCGGCGCCGGGTGCTCATCCGCACCGGGCCCGCGGACCCGCCCTCGCCGCGCCAGTCCTCGACGTAGGGTCCGGCCGCGATCGTCAGGTCGAACGGCCGCGTGCCGCGCACCGGCCCGAACCGCCAGACCCCCGCCTGCCCGGCCGGCGGCCGCTCGCGCACCGGCCCGTTGGTCAGCACCTCCCAGCCGCCAGGCAGCGCCAGGCTCAGCGTGGTGGTGGCGGTCAGGTCAGCCTGGTCGAAACAGCAGAACACACCGGGTGCTTCGGTCGGGTACCCCATGAACAGCACGTAGTCCGCGCCGTCGGCCGGGTCGGTGAACCAGGTGAGAGCGCTCCCGGCCACCTCAGCCTCGACCACGAGCACGTTCTCCGCGGCCTGCTCCGGCAGCCCGAGCCGCCCCTCGGACGCCGGGCCCACCGGCCGCCGGTTGAGGACCGCGCTGGTGGCCGCCGCCGTCAGCTCGGCGAACGTGGCCGCCCCCGGCTCCCGGCATCCGAACCGGACCTCGGTCCGCGACCGGACCGGACCGGCCCGGCCGGCGGTCAGGTCGAGGAACACGTCGTAAGACCAGATGTCCAGGAGTTCGGCCCGGGCCCTGGCTTCCGTCTCGGTGAGTGCGGCCACGAACCATCATTATCCCGAACGGACCTGGCGCGTGCCCCGGCCCCCTCAGGAGCCCATCTGGCCAGCGGCGGCGCCTGCGTTCGTGAGCTCCTGCCAAGCGGCCGGGCTGAGCGAGTACGCGCCGACCCCGCCGCCGGCGAGCCACTGCCCCGCCGCGGGCCAGGCCAGCGTGGCTACGGCAGTAAGCGCGACGGGGAGCCCGGCGAGCAGGTCGCCGCGGCCCGGCGTCAGCTCCTCGAGGCTGCTCAGGTAGTCCCCGCGGTGCAGCACTCCGTCCCGCAGTTCGCGCGCGACGCCGCGGCGCCCCTCGTGCTGGGCCGCGGCGAGGACCGCCAGCAGCAGCTGGTGCGTCCGCACGCCCGGCCGCCCCGGGGGCTGCGGCCGCGACGTGCCCGAGCAGGCCACCTCGACCAGCGCCCGCACCAGGTCCACGCCCGATTGCAGCGCGTTGACCGGCTCGACCAGGCGAGGGTTGATGTCGATGAACACCGGGCCGGCCGGGCCGAGGATCACGTCGGCCGACAGCGCGCCGTGCCAGTCCAGCGCCGCGCCAAGACGGGCCAGGTGCTCGCGCGCCTCCGGCAGGTCCAGGCCGAGCTTGTGGCTGGCCCCGCCCGAGGCGCCCTCGCGGACCCGCTGGCAGGCGTGGCCGGCGACCAGCGCGCCGCGGGCGAACACCGCCTGCGCCATGACCAGCGGCCCGGCCACGGCCTGCTGCACCAGCACGCCGCTCTGGCCGAACACGCCCCGCCGCTCGTAGTCCGCGGCCAGCCGCCGCAGCGCCTCCCGCGAGGTGACCCGCCGGACGCCGGCCGACGCGGTCCCGATCGGCGTCTTCACGAAGGCCGGCAGCCCGGGCTCCGCCGCGTCCACCAGCTCCGCCGCGGTCGCGGCGACTACCGCGGGCGGCTGCGGCAGGCCGACGTCGGTCAGGGTGGCGAACGCCGACACCTTATCCTGCACCCGCTCCAGCGCGCCGAAACCGGGCACCGCGGTCGCCAGCCCCGCCGCCTCGATCCGGTCCCGCGCCAGCGACATCACGGTGACCTGCTCCTGCGTCGGCAGCAGCACATCGGCCGATCGTCGCACGGCGACGGCGAGGGCGGCGTCCAGCCACCCGAACGGATCGCGGCCAATCGCGGGAACCGTATGCACCCGGCGCACGTGCCTGGTCATCCGGGCCAGGCAGAGCCCGCCCGGGGACAGCGCCTCCACCCGGTGGCCGGCCTGGTCAAGCACGGTCGCGCACTGCCGGGCGGTCAGCCCCGCCCCGTCGCTCAGCAATATCAGCACGCCGGCCTCCCGAGGTCCCTGAATATTCCCCCGCTCTCCATTAGTATATAACATAAGCATATGCTATATACTTTCTAGGGCAAGAGCGAGGGAGGGGACCCGCGGTGGGGCGTGCGCCGCAGATCAACCGGGAGGCGGTACTGGCCGCCGCGCTGCGGCTGGCCGACGAGCAGGGCCTCGACGCGGTCACCATGCACGCCGTCGCGAAACGCCTGCGGGTCACCCCGATGGCGCTGTACCGGCACGTGGACGACAAGAACGCCCTGCTCGACGGGCTGGTCGAACTGCTCCTCACCGAATACCCGCTGCCTCCGGCCGAGGGGCGCTGGGACGAGCGCCTGGTCGCGGTGGCCGCCGGGATCAGGGACACCGCGCGCCGGCACCCCGCCGTCTTCCCGCTGCTGCTGACCCGCCCGGCCGTCACCACGGCGGCCCGCGCGGTCCGCGACGCGGTGCAGTCCGCGCTGCGCGAAGGCGGCCTGCCCGAGACCGAGGTCGCGCAGGCCGAGCGCCTGCTCAGCACCGCGATCCTCGGCTTCGCCGTCAGCGAGGCGGCCGGCCGCTTCCGCCAGCACGACCAGTCCGTCATCGACGCCGACTTCGCCGAGCTCCTCCGCTGGCTCCGGCGGTCCCTCGCGGGCGGCTAGAGGATCTGGCCTTGTGCCGAGCCGAAGTCGATGCGCATCGGCCGCACGCCAAGGCGCTGGCTCGGCGCCACCTTCTTCGGCTCCTCCCCGTCGGGAATCACCGTCCAGGTCTTGTCGGTGAGATTCCGCATGACCACCCGGCCGGGCCGCCCGGGATGCGGCTCGATTCGTGCGCATGCCGTTCGGTAATCGCGGTCCCGGTAGAGGTGGTGGCTGGTGACGGCGGCGCCTTCCGACAGCACCAGCGTGCCGCCGGGGACCTTCAGCCTGGGCGGGCGCGGCACCGGTTCGGAGCAGTGCCAGCAGGTCTGCCTGGGCCGTTCCGGGTCGCAGAACAGCGCCGCACCGCAGGCCGGGCAGCTGGATACGCAGTCGTGCAGGCTGAGCAGTGTCCGCCGCCAGGTTCCCTCGGTGACGCGGCCGTTCAGCGATGCGTCGTGCAGCCCCGTGGTGAAGGCCCGGGTGAACACCCGGTGGCAGTCCTGCGGGTGAAGTCCCCACCAGGTAGTCACGTTGTCTCCGGGCAGCGGCCGGTTCGACGGGTCGTCCGGGTCGAAGATGAACACCGGCTCCACCCCGAAGTTGCGGACGAGCAGCTCAGTCTCGGACAAGTGCTTGCGGTGGTCCCAGGTATAGGAAGCGTCGGCCCGTATGCCGAGCAGCGGATGGCCGTGCATCAGCAGGTAGAACAGCAGTACCGCCAGGGAATGCAGGTCGGTGGCGGTCGACGGGAGCGCCTCATCGCGCAGGATCTCCGGGGCCATGAACGGCCCTGTGCCCTTGACCAGGCTCTTGGTCCCGTCGACACCAATGTTGTCGACGTCGATGATCGCCGTGTCGCATGCGCGGGGATCCACCCGCAAGTTCCCGAAGCTGATATCCCGGTAGCACAGCCCGGCTGAGTGCAGCGCGGCGAACGCTTCGACAAACTCACGGCCGATAGTGGCGATCACCCGGAGTGTCGGCTGTATTTCCTGGTTAAGCATTCCCGCCAAGGAGATGAAACGCTGTTCGAGCAGGGGCATCACGTAACCGAAGCCGGGCAGCTGGTCCGAGCTGACCAAGTCGATCGGCCAGACGAAGGACGGGTGGGGCGGCCGGCCGCGCTTGATGAGCGCGGTGATCGATTCGCGCATCTCGTCAGCACCCGGGCCCGGGCGGTACCACTTCACCGCGAACGGCGCGCCGTTGAGCCGCGCCGCGTGGACGACGCCCTGACCGCCCTCCCCGATACGGTGCCCCACGGCCAGCACGGCGCGGGCCCGTTCCATCTGCAGCGTTTGTCCTGGCTGGATCAGCCCTTCCACGTCAGCTGTCCCTCCTCGCGTGGTCCTGCTTCATCGTGGCCGCGTCGGCGCGCAGCAGCAAGGCGATGGTGACGTCATCTCCGCTGCCGTCCGCCGACGCGCAGCGCTGTGCCCAGCTCGGCACCTGCTGCTCGAACCAGTGATGATCATGCTCGGCGGCGAGCTCGGCCAGGTCCCGGCCCACACCCGGCTGCCACGGCTCTTCTGCCTGGGCATTGCCGTATCCGTCGGTAGCGTGGAGCAGCACGAGCAGCGGCACCTCACGCAGATCATGCGCGCCGGTCCGGAAGAGTGCAGCGGCGTCCGGCTGGCACAGGCTCGTCGTACGGCAGCCGTCAAGCAGGTCGTCCGCCGCCACCGGGTAGAAGACATCGCCATCCGGGCAGACGCCCAGCAGGTCGCCGTCGCCGATCTGCGCGCACACCAGCCAGTGCCCGCTGATCGCCGTGACCAGCAGGGTCGAGCCATAGGGCACCTCACGGCTGTCGCCAGCGAGGTCGAGGGCCGACTGCTCCCGCGCCGTGTACGGCTGCACGGCGAGGTCGCTGGCGACCGCGGTACGCCAGTTCGTGACGATGGCGCGGGTCAGCTCATCGCGTACCGCCGCGGTCGGCTCGGCTCTGCCCTCACTCAGCCCGACGGCCACCTGGGTTGCCGCCCGGCACGCGACGCCGACAGCCAGCGCGGATCCCGCGGCGCTGCGGAAGTGGCGGGCATGGCCGTGCCCATCGGCGATCGCGACGGCGACCGCGCGGTCCGGCCCGGTCTGGTACGCCGCTGCATCCTGGTTGGGCAGGCCGCTAGCGTGGTGGGCGGCGCCGCGGGCGGTGCCGATGGTGACGTGCCACGCGGCGATCCGCTCCATAGCCCGGTTATCTGTGCTGGCCATGATGTCGTCAGATGATCGTGTCCTGGTTGAAGATCCCGGCCGGCACGTCATCTGGCCTGCCGAACAGCCGGCGCGCCAGCGCGCTGCGGTCGGCTCCGGCCTCCGACATCCGGGACACCGCCAGCGACACGGCCACCAGGCGGTCCGCGATGTCCTCGGTGCTGTCCGCCACCAGCACCGGCACGCTCGGGTCGCCGATGAACCGGTCGAGCGCCGCGGACTGGGCATCGCAGCCAATCGCGATGGAAAGCCGCAGCGCGGCCTTGCCCGCAGGCTGGCTCATCAGGGCGGTGAGGCCCGCCTCGAAACCGCCGGGCAGGTCGGTGGCCATCCCGTCGGTGATGAGCAGCAGGGCTGGCCGCAGCGCACGCCGCTCAATCCGGCCGGGTGCCAGCGCCTCGGCGGCCATCGCGAACGCGGGCCCCATGTTCGTCAGCCCTTTCGCCACCGGCTGCAGCGGCCTCCAGCGCAGCCCGGCTACGGGCTGCGGATCCTGGATGTGCCAGCGCGGTTCGGTGGCGAACGCGATCGCCCTGATGAACACCTGAGCCTGCTCCTGGTCACGCTCCCAGGCCGCCAGGTGCGGCATCATGTCCGCGATCGCGTAGTTCAGCGCCTGGATCTTCTCGCCCTTCATCCCGCCGGAGCAGTCCGCCAGGATGATGAAGTGCAGCGGACGACGGGCGATGCCACCTCCCGGCATCCGCGAATAGGGCACGACCTCGGTCATCCCTGCCGCGCCCGGGCCGGGATGATCCCGGCCCTGGGCGTACGGCCAGCCGGAACCTGAAGTCGTCATGACGCCGGGGAAGTCGGGGGAGGCGTCGGGATGACCGCGGGTCCGGAGTTGCCCGACTCCCACCAGGTATTGAGCGCCTTCATCGATGAGCCGTTGGCTCCGACGGCGATGAACCACATGTCTTGCGTCGGCAGCGTCCACACGTAGACCGGCGCGTCGCCGGTAATCGTCTCGCACTCAAGCACCTGGCCCTGCATCGACGGGAAGCCCTTGCCGTTCCAGGGGACGAGTCCCTGCGCGGCGGCGCTGGACGGCGGGCAGGAAGTCTGCGCGCTGGAGGTGTCGAAGCCCCACCACGTGTTGAAGTTGCGCCAGGACGTCTGATAGTCGGCGCGGCTGTTCATCTGATAGGCGTCCAGGTACCCGTTCGGCAGGTTGGGGTCACTGCAGGACAGCGCGGTGACAAGGCCGGGCATGTTCCACTTGTAGGGCTTCTTCAGCGCCTGGCACTGGGTGGTGGGGTCGGAGATATCCTGCGGCAGGAGCTGCAGGAGGGGGGTGACGCCGCGAGCCAGGCTCGGTGTCGGGGTGGGCGTGGGCTTCGGGGGGGCCGGGTGAGGCGCCTTGACGGTCGGCGTGGTCAACGCGATGGGGTGCGATTTCCCGAACGGGACCGTGTGCGCGACCGCGGCGACGAGCAGGTACACGATCACCAGCCCGGCCGCGGCGGCCGCCGCGATGATGCCGCGCTTCCGCCCGCGCCCCGGGGCCGGCGGGCGGGCCGGGACAGGCTGGGCCGGCGGCCAGACCTGTTCCTGCGGCCCCGGTGGTCCCTGCGGCGGCCAGGACTGCGCCTGCGGCCCCGGCGGTGCCTGCGGCGGCCAGGACTGCGCCTGCGGCCCCTGCGGCTGGGGCATCGGCGGCACCTGCGGCGACACCGGCGCCGCCGGAGCCGGCTGGGTGGACGCCGGCTCCGCGGGGGCGGGCGCGGGCGCGGGAGACCCGCCCGGCACTCCCGGCTGGACTGGCTGGCGGTACGGCCTGACCTGGAACCCCAGGGCCTGGCCGTACTCGGACGCGACCCACATGCTGGCGCCCTGGTCGATCGCGCGGCGCTCGGCCAGCGTGCGCGCCGCGAGCTGGACGGCGGT
>Ga0335081_10012138_pt1 | contig 13959 bp, 13 predicted proteins | sample Lox_Sample_35_FD_206713 | JGI IMG/M metagenome (GOLD analysis project Ga0335081, IMG submission 206713) | Soil microbial communities from Loxahatchee National Wildlife Refuge, Florida, United States - Lox_Sample_3.5 | ecosystem: Environmental > Terrestrial > Soil > Wetlands | place: USA... | reverse complement strand
GACGAACATTTGATAATTCTTTCGGTCTGTTCAACATGCCGGACGGCGAAATATTCACCGGTCCGGTGGAAGATTCGGTCAATGGCTGGGTCAAGTTCACATATCCCGCCATCTATGGCGGTGTGGCCGTCGAAGGCGCGGAATTGACATTCAATCGTGGACGCGTCGAAACCGCGAAAGCCGAGAAGCATCAGGATTATCTGCTCAAGATGATCGAGACCGATTCGGGTTCGCGTTATCTCGGAGAGTTCGCCATCGGCACGAATACGGATATTGACCGATTCACTGGCAACATCCTCTTCGATGAAAAGATCGGCGGGACGTTCCACATGGCGCTCGGTGCGGGTTATCCGGAAACCGGCTCGAAGAATAAATCGGCAATTCACTGGGATATGATCTGCGACCTGCGTAAGGATTCGGAGATCACCGTAGATGGTCAATTGTTTTATAAGAACGGTCAGTTCGTGTTTGGGAAATAATGAAGATCAAAAAGTCGAGGCGAAAGTCTCGACTTTTGCTTTAACATCTCCTTAACAAACGATTATGTTTTGTTGTGATATAGTCCTTGCAAATGCCTGAATCGATTCTCATCGTTGAAGACGAACCTGCTTTACAAGAGACCCTTGCCTACAACCTGAAAAAGGACGGCTATGATGTCGAGACGGTCGGCGACGGTCTTTCCGCCCTCGAAGCAGGTCGCCGCCTACGGCCCGATCTCATCATCCTCGACATCATGCTGCCCAAAATGGACGGTTTCGAAGTGGCGCGCATCCTGCGCAAGGAAATGACCACGGCCATCCTGATGCTGACCGCCCGCGACGATGAAATTGACCGCGTGGTCGGTCTCGAGGTCGGCGCGGACGATTACCTCACCAAACCGTTTTCGATGCGCGAACTCCTGGCACGCGTCAAAGCCCAATTGCGCCGTACGCGCATGTTGCGCGAAGAAATGGGAAACACCAGCGCTTCGACTCCTCCGCACGAAACCTTGACATTCGATAATCTCGTCATCAATCTCACGCGCCGCGAAGTCATTTTGGATGGCAAGCCTTTGCAACTCAAGCCCAAGGAATATGAACTGTTGCTCTTTATTGCCGAACACAAAAGCCAAATGCTTTCGCGCGAATTTATCCTCGAGCGCGTCTGGGGCTGGGATTTCATCGGTGACAGCCGCACGGTGGATGTCCACGTGCGCTGGCTGAGACAAAAGATCGAGATAGACCCCTCCGATCCGAAGCGCATTGTCACTGTGCGCGGCGGCGGATATCGTTTTGAGGGCTAGAGGCAAAACGCAAAAAATAAAACGCGAATTACGTTTTACGTTTTTCTTTTTATGAATGCCATTTCCATTTCTCTCATTGTTATTTTTCTAATTATCGCCATTTGGTTTGCCTGGCGTTATCTTCTCCTGCGCCATCGACTTAAGGAATATATCCACGCGCTTCATCAGCGAGATTTATCGGCTTTGCCCGCTCGTGTAAACGGTCTCGAAGAATTATCCCGCGCGGTTCACGCCTTCGTTTCGAGCCTCGATGCACAACTATCGGATTTGAACACAGAACATGCGCGCCTTGCTGCGGTACTCGATCAAATGACCGACGGCGTACTGATCGTCGACGCGCAAGGCAGGATTCAATTTGCCAACCCGGCTTCAAAAAAATTATTTGAAACGGTTGACCCAATCAATCGCAGTATTGTCGAAGTGGTTCGTCACCACCAACTGGTCGAAGCGTGGCGGCGCTCGCAACAAACAAAGGAACTGCAAAGCGAATCGGTGGAAGTGCCGGCGCGCCGACAATTTCTTCAGTTGATCGTCATCCCTGATAAGAACACAAATGGAAGTCTTTTACTCGTTCAAGATTTAACGCGCGTCCGCCGGCTCGAAACCGTGCGCCGCGATTTCATCTCGAACATTTCCCACGAACTGCGGACTCCATTAGCATCGCTCAAAGCCTTGACCGAAACATTACAAAACGGCGCTTTATCGGACTCTGAAGCGGGTCCGCGTTTCCTCAGCCGCATCGTCACCGAAGTCGACGCATTGACCCAGATGACACAGGAATTACTCGATCTCTCGCGCATCGAGTCTGGCCAGGTGGAATTAAACCTCGCTCCAATTTCTCCCAAGAAATTATTGACCTCAGCCTGCGAACGGATGAAACTGCAGGCCGAACGTGCCGGGTTGGTCCTGTGCGTCGAATGTCAGGATGATTTGCCAAACATCCGCGCAGACCAGGTACGGTTGGAACAGGTGTTGGTTAACCTGATTCATAACGCGGTCAAATTCACGCATCCGGGCGGACAGGTGATTCTCTTGGCAGAGTCGACCGAGGGCCAAGTCCGATTCGGAGTCAAGGATACCGGCATTGGAATCCCATCGGATGATGTCTCGCGCATTTTTGAACGCTTCTACCGAGTGGATAAATCGCGCGCAGGGAGTGGCACAGGCTTGGGATTGTCCATCGCCCGTCATATCGTTGAAACACACCAGGGAAAAATTTGGGTGGACAGCATCGAAGGTCAGGGGAGCACATTCTTCTTTACAATTCCGCAAAGTGCGGCGGATTTTTCGCGAAGTGTTGCGAATGTTCCGCAATTCTAAAGTTTTCAAAATTGTTTTGCGTTTGTTAGCCCGCTCTAAAGCGCAGTCTGACCGATCTGTGCTATCCTAGTCAATGTGGAACTATTTCTAGTCGTAACCGTAATCATCATGTTGATCGTGTTCTTCATTGATGCGGGCCAGAAACGGCGAGACTATGTTCGTCATCAGCGTGATGCGGCACACTGATGCTCCACTAAAATCTCTTTCTCCTCCTTTACACAGAGACCCGGTCTCCTTCCGGGTCTCTGTGTTTAACCAGGATAATGCCAAAAATATATTTACCAGATGTTAACTATTTCTTAGACTGCTTTTAAACTACAGGGAATAAGATTTATTTTGAATGAAAGCAGTAAGGAGTGACGCAAATATGGATACCCTGTTTCTGGTTGTTACACTCATACTCACGTTGATCGTCTTTAGTGTGGATGCTTCTCAGAAGCGCCGCCAATATTTGAATGAACAGGAAGGTTAATGAACAAACATATTCTGGTAACGAATGATGATGGAGTGCTTGCCCCGGGTTTACTGGCGCTGGCACAGGAAATGCGCAAGCTTGGCAAGGTCAGCATCCTTGCACCAGATCGCAACTGGTCAGGAGGCGGGCATGTCAAAACGCTGGATCGAGCTTTGCGCGTGAAAGCAGTTCATCTTGCGGATGGAACGACAGGACATGCCAGCGACGGTGCTCCGTCCGATTGCGTGGCGCTAGCTGCCCTTGGATATTTCAAAGAACCAATCGATCTCGTGGTTTCGGGGATTAACGTTGGAGCGAACCTCGGACACGATGTCACGTATTCTGGAACGGTGACCGCCGCGATGGAAGCAGTCATCGCTGGAATTCCCGGCATCGCGGTTTCGTTGGAGGTTCCCGAAGGACATACGGGTGAAGTTGATTTTGGACCCGCGGCACGCGCTGCGGAACATGTTGTGCGGCATGCGCTTGAAAATGGCCTGCCTCCAGAGATTTTATTGAACGTCAATGTGCCGTTTTTGCGGGATGAAGAAATTCGCGGCTTTCGGCTGACTCGCCAGGGACTGCGCGTCTACCATAGCCGGCTGGATGAGCGCGTTGACCCGCGCGGCCGTCCCTATTATTGGATCGGTGGCGATGCGCCGACCGGCGTCGCAGAACGCGGCACTGACATCGGCGCGTTGGCGGAAGGATATGTCTCCGTCACGCCTCTGCATCTGGACCTGACAGCCTATCGCGCATTGACTGATTTAAATACCTGGCCCTGGGATGAAAATGTAGCGATTCCCTTCTTCGAGTTATCGGTTCCGAATAGAAAAATTTTAGATTGATTTTTTGTTCTCATGATAGTCTCCAGAAATGGAGACGCTGCCCGCCCACGGAACTGGCGGGCAGTTTTATTTTATTTCAATCCGACTGGGTTTAACAAAATGTTAACCAATTCTTCCATTGATATTAAACCCTGATTGTTATGATTCGATTATAAAATGAAAAAGGAGAAGAAAAGAAATGTCTAAATTCCTACGTACGTTCGTGTTCATTACAGTTGCATTCAGCTTCGTGCTTGCGGCTTGCGGCACAGCCGCCACGCCAGCCGCGACAGCGATGCCCGCAGCTACTTCCATGCCTGCAGCTCCCACCGTAGTTCCCTCGCCTACCCCGCTTGCTCCGGGCTCCATTACTCTTAATGGCACGGGAAGTACGTTCCAGGCGCCGGCTGAGAGCGAATACGCATTCGCTTTCCCGCTGGTTGATCCTGCAGTCGTGGTCAACTATCAACCCACTGGTTCAGGCGCTGGAATTACTGCCATCCTGAATAACACGGTGGATTTCGCTGGTTCTGACGCGGTGCCTAGCGCCGCTCAATTCACGCAGGGCGCGGATTTGGGAATGTATCCATTCCTGGCCGGTGCAACCGTAATGAGCTATAACATTCCCGAACTCGATCCCAAAGGTCCCGCTCTCATCTTGGATGGCAATACGCTGGTCGGTATTTATAATGCCACCATCACCAAGTGGAATGATCCAGCCATTGTAGCGCTCAATCCTCAGATCGCTTCCAAACTTCCCGCCAAGCAGATTACCGTTGCACATCGCTCGGATGGCTCCGGCACAACCAATATCTTTACCAATGCATTGACTTCTTTCAGCAGTGCATGGACTGCTGGTGCTGGTACAACCATCAACTGGCCCGCAGATAAGGCTGGAAATGGTGTTGGCGGTAATGGAAACCAGGGTGTAGCGGCAGTAATTCAAAACACTCCTGATTCCATCGGTTACATTGAATATGCCTATGCAGTTTCAAACAAACTGCTCTTTGCGCAGATGGTCAACAAAGCCGGACAGACCGTCACTGCTTCGCCCGATAGCACCGCGGCGGCCATGGCTGACTTTGCGAATGCCTTTACCCCGCAGTTGACTGCCACGATTGTCAATCCCCCCGGCGCCAACTCCTGGCCCATCGCTGGTTACACTTACGTCATCATTCACCAGACCAGCATGACCGATTGCGTCAAAGCTTCCAAACTCGTGGAATATATCAACTGGATTTTGACCAACCCAGTTGCAACGGCTCGAGCCAAGGCTCTCGGATATGTACCACTGCCTTCTGCTGTTTCGCAACTTGCAGTAGCTCAGCTCGGCAAGGTAACCTGCAACGGCCAGCCAGTGATGGTCCACTAAACTTAACAATCTTCAATTAGTTCAAGGAGGGCCTCTCTATGTTATAAATAGGAGGCCCTCCATTGATTTCGTGAATAGCAAGCAAAGAAATATATCTCGGCAGGTATGACGATAAATAATGAGCAAAATTGTTGGTTCGATGAAAACATTGACATGAAAAAGATCTCTGTTCCTCATGCAAACGGTTGGTTGGCGCGATTTCAGCGATCCACACATCATGGAGATACTCTATGGTCTGTGTTGATTATCATTGCATCCCTGCTCGTTCTTGCTACTGTCGTTGCCATCGGTTGGATGTTGTGGCAGCAATCTACTGATGCACGCATCAAATTTGGCTGGGCTTTCGTTCTTCCTACCTCCAATGCAACCTGGGATCCGTTAAAAGGGGTTTACCAATCTTGGGCTTTTATCTACACTACGCTCATTACGTCGTTGTTCGCAATCATTTTGGCAGTTCCCATTAGTATAGGGATTGCAATTTTTCTGGCTGAATTATGCCCCGAATCAATTCGTTTGCCACTCAACTGGATGATCGAATTACTGGCTGCCATTCCCAGCGTGGTCTATGGTTTGTGGGGCATCTTTATTTTCCTTCCGATAGTGGTTGTGCCGGTCGGTCAGGGCCTGTTTGTGGCATTTGGCCAAATCCCTTTGCTCAATAGTTTGTTTAAAGGTCCAATTCCACTAAGTGGGTCATCGCGTCTGGCCGCCTCCATGATCCTAACGATCATGATCATCCCAACCATCACGGCAATCTCTCGCGATGTTTTACTAGCGATCCCCAATACTCAGCGTGAAGCCGCGATGGGCATGGGATCGACGCGTTGGGAAATGATCTGGCAGGTGTTATTGCCCTACGGTCTTTCCGGAATTCTTGGGGCTGTCATCCTTGGGTTGGGACGCGCCCTCGGCGAGACCATGGCGGTGACGATGGTGATTGGCAATTCGCTGGAAGCTACAAATTCTCTGCTTACGCCGGGAACCACGATGGCCAGCTTGCTTGCCAATCAATTTAAGGAGTCTGTCTCGCAACTTCATACGGATGCAATGCTCGAAATTGGCCTGACACTATTTGTCATCACGCTGATTCTTAATATGATCGCGCGTTTGCTGGTCTGGCAAGTCGCCCGAAGAACGCCTCAGGAGGCGCGCGCATGACCACGACTCGATTCCAGGAATTGATCGCAAAGAACGAAGCGCTACATTCGGCCCGTCGCAGAATCACCAACTCAATCATGCTTGCGATCACCGGTTTGCTGACTCTGCTGGCGCTAATCCCATTGTTCTGGATTGTTGGCTATGTGATCTATCGCGGTGGAAGCACGATCAATTTGGATTTTTTCACCCAGTTGGCGCGCCCGTTGGGCGTGTCTGGCGGCGGCGTTTTATTTTCCATTGAAGGTACGGTGGTGCTGACGATCATATCCTGTTTATGTGCGATTCCGCCCGGTGTGCTGGCAGCTTTCTACGTGGCGAGTAATCCGAATACTCCGTTGGGCGTGGCATTGCGTTTCGGCACAGACGTGCTCGCAGGCGTTCCATCGATTGTCATGGGGCTTTTTATCTATGTCCTGATCGTTGTGCCCGAGAAACATTATTCGGCTTGGGCAGGCGGTTTGGCTTTGGCCATCCTGATGTTGCCGACCATCGTCCGCACCACCGAGGAAATGCTCAAACTGGTTCCGCACACATTGCACGAGGCATCGCTGGGATTGGGCGCACCGGAATGGAAAACTTCATTGAGCGTTATGTTCCCTGCCGCGCTGAACGGTATTATCACCGGCTTTCTCCTGGCAATTTCGCGCGCGGTTGGCGAAACAGCCCCTTTGCTGTTTACGGCTTTGGGCAATGATCAATATGATCTTGGAAAAATTATCGGAGGCGGGATTCAATATCATCAGAGTCTATCTGCAATTATTGGGCGCATCATCAATCAACCTGTGGACTCGCTCCCGCTGACATTGTGGAAATACGCTCTACAGCCATATCCAGAGCGGATCGACCAATCCTGGGGTGTGGCATTGGTGCTGATGATTTTTACGCTTTCGATTGAAATCATCGCTCGCTTATGGGTCGAGTCACGTAAACGCGCACTTCAAGGATAAAGATATGGTAACCAAGCTTGCTGTTTCCAAGAACGAGAAGTCGAGCATCGAACATTCCATTAAGATGGAGATGAAAAATCTTTGCGTGTATTATGGGAAGTTCCGTGCCCTCACTGAAATCAATATCACCGTTCAATCCAATAAAATTACCGCCATCATCGGTCCGTCGGGATGTGGAAAGTCCACCTTATTGCGATCGTTCAACCGGATGAACGATCTGACTCCGAGTGCGCGTATGGATGGTGAAATTTTTCTGGACGGTGAGAACATCAACACTGCTGGCGTGGATGTGGTGGATGTCCGCCGCCGGGTCGGAATGGTTTTTCAGCGCCCCAACCCATTCCCAAAAAGCATTTATGATAATGTGGCATTTGGTCCGCGCTTATACGGAATTAGACGCAAGAACGATCTCGATGAAATTGTGGAGAAATCCCTGCATCAATCCGCCCTCTGGGATGAAGTGAAGGATAAACTTCATCAAAGCGGATTCTCGCTTTCCGGCGGACAGCAACAACGCTTGTGCATTTCGCGCGCCCTGGCCGTCGAACCAGAGGTCATTCTGATGGATGAACCCGCCTCTGCCCTCGACCCGATCTCGACTCTCCGCATCGAGGAGTTGATGCACGACCTCGTCAAGGATTACACCATCATCATCGTGACACACAACATGCAACAGGCTGCGCGCGTCTCCGACTACACGGCCATGATGATGATCGATGAACACCGTTCGGGGCGAATGATCGAGTTCAATGAGACCCAGATCATCTTCACCAATCCAAAAGATAAACGCACTGAAGATTATGTGACCGGACGCTTTGGATAAAGATATAATTGTCTTAGAGATCAGTCGAGGAACTTATGTTACGCAAAACATTTGAAACAGAAATCAAGCAGGTCAAAGACGATGTGCTGATGCTTGGCAGCATGGTGGAGCAGTCCCTTTTGGGTTCGGTCGAGGCACTGAAGAAACGCGATCTGAAGGAGGCACAGAAAATTCTGGATGGCGACCGCGCGATTAACAAGAAACGATTCGAGATCGAAAGCCAGTTGATGATCCTGATCGCCACTCAACAGCCAATGGCGCATGACCTGCGCGTGCTTGCCTCGACTCTGGAGGTCGTTTCCGAGCTGGAGCGCATGGGCGATTATGCCAAGGGCATCGCCAACATCAACATCCGCATGGGCGATGAGCCCTTGCTCAAACCGCTGATCGATGTTCCGCGCATGGCTGAGAAAGGTGTGGATATGCTCCATCGCGCCTTGACCGCGTTTGTCAATGAGGATATCGAGACCGCCCGCAAGATCCCGGTCGAAGATGATATCGTGGATGCGCTGTATCTCCAGGTTTACCGCGAGCTGATGACCTTCGTCATTGCCGACCCAACCACCATCGAACGCGCCAACTGGCTTTTATGGGTGGCACATAACCTCGAGCGCTTCGCTGATCGGGTGACAAATATCTGTGAGCGAACCGTGTTTATCGTGACCGGTGAGTTGTCCGAGATCAACGACACCGATAATGAATTCTGGCATCCGCACAAACATGAATAGAAAAGTGCTATTTCTATGCACAGGAAATTCCTGCCGTTCGCAGATGGCCGAAGCGATTGTCGATGCCCATTACTCGAAGGAGTGGCGGGCATTTTCGGCAGGAACGCGGCCAGCGGGATTCGTTCATCCGCTGGCGATTCAAGCGTTGCATGAAATCGGGATTGAACATCGCGGCGAATCAAAAAATGTGGAACAATTTCGTAATGAAGATTTTGATTTGGTGATCACCGTATGTGATGATGCCAACGAGGAATGTCCTGTTTGGCTGGGAAAGGGGAAACGGGTCCACGAGGGATTCCGCGATCCGGCCAAAGTGGAGGGAACGGATGAGGAACGGCTAATCGTTTTCCGTCAAGTGCGGGACGAAATGTTAAAGAAAATTCCCGAGTTATTAAACGCGTAGAGGCGGAGCAATGCTCCGCCTTTACAATTTATCCTTGTACGATGTTCAGCGTTTTCGCCACAGTGTAATCAGGGAAAACCTGAGTGATGTTTTGATTCTTGACTCGCTTCTCAACGATCTCTGCCAGCACATCGCGGTAATCGGTCGTGACGTTGAGATCTCCGGGGCCGTAGAGTTTATCGGGAGCCAGTCCGGGCCAATCCGCATACACCTTGCCACCATTGACGCCTCCGCCGACGACAAACATGCAGTTGCCGTGTCCGTGATCGGTGCCGCCCGAACCGTTCTCCTGCGCGCGCCGTCCAAACTCGGACATGGTCACCATCGTCATTTTCTTGGCGCGGTCACCCATATCCGTATACAGCGCGGCCAAGCCGGAACTTAATTCATCCAGCAACTTCGGCATATCGCCATCGGTTGCGCCTTCCGCGTTGTGCGTGTCCCAGCCGCCGATGTCCACGCACGCAACTTCGAGTCCAATATCGGCTTTGGCAATTTGCGCGACTTGCTTCAGCGCTGTTCCGTATTCGGTCTGCGGATATTGTGCGTCGCCGGCGGGCGTGTAATTGGAAATATCGACCTTGGAAAGCAAATCAACTGCATTAAACGTATCGTCTGCTATTGAATCCAAACTGCCGCCGAGGCTGTAAAGCGACTCGAGTCTTTTTCGAATCTCGCTGAGCTGACTCACATCGCCCTGTAAATGGAAATCGGCAATGGATTGAAGCGTGGTGACAGGAATCGGCCCGCGCAGGGATTCCTGCATGATGCCTCCCATGCCGATGGCACGAAATGGTGATGTATTCTGCCATGACGCCGATTGCAAGTGACGGCCGATCCAACCGGTCTCGATAGTTTTTTCTCCGGGTGTGCCGCGCTCCATATAGTCCATCGCGTCGAAGTGGGAATGAGTCGGATCCGGTGAACCGACGGCATGAACAATCGCCAAAGCTTTTTCATCCCACAGATCTTTCAACGGCTTTAATGACGGATGCAATCCAAAGAATCCATCGAGGTCAATGCCGGTCGTGTCATTGGCAGTGGAAGGCTCGGCAATCGCCAATGATGTCCGCAGATGATAATAATCCGCGTCGCCATGCGGGATGACGGCATTCAAGCCGTCCATACCGCCACGCTGGAAGATGACCACCAATAAATCGCCGGGAGGTTCGACGCCATCCGGCGCAAAAGCCATGCGAGGCATCCATGACGGCAAAGCGGATGAAACTGCCCAGGTGCTCATCCGGGTTGTGGTCAGCTTCATAAAATCACGACGTGAAAGTTTTGCATCCATTTCTAAACTCCTATTCTATTTTTAAAAACAAATGACATGCTAACGAACTTGAAAATGCGGCGAGCCGAGGATCAATCCAGCAATGCTGGCGAGATTGTTACCAAGATCACCGGTTGAAGCAAAGTCCAGCAAAATATTGCGCGCATCATCCGGCAATGTAGTGCCAAGAAAGCGCTGACTTAAAACGTCCACCACATCCTGTGCAGACTGTGCGTCGGAGGTCAACGATTTCACATCGACTTGTACACCGTGGATTTTGTTGGATGTCAACAGGTTGCCAAAATTCCAACGCGCGAGCAAACCGCTGGTGGTTGCCCAGAACGAGGCGGTATCGGGGAAACCGTTCGGGAACTGCCAATCAAATGGAATCTGGCCAAGTAGTTTTACTTGTTGAACCAGTTGTTGCGACTTACCGGTGAGGACTGCATCGGTCAGCCGCATTGCCGATGCCAGGAATTCGAGAGGCCGCTTCATCTTCTGACCTGCAGAATTCTTGAACGCATCCGATTGGAAAATGGCCTTCAACAGCGTGGGCGTATCACCATCGGATTGAGTAAAGATATTCGTCAAAGCGCTGACGAGTGCCGGGTCGGGGTTGTCGGAAACGAAGCGACGGGCCAGCTTGGTGCTGATGAATTGAGCAGCCATTGGGTGATGTGCCAGCATATCCAATACTTTCGTGCCATCGTCTTCGCCGCCTCCGGCCGGGATGGTCAGGTTCAGGACCTGTTTCTGGCCGGTATCGTGAATTCTCTCGACGAATTGATAGGTTCCAAACGGCTTAAATAAATTATTGCGTCCGACAATTGTCCAACCCGTGAACGCCCGCGCCACATTCGTAATATCGGTCTGAGTGTAACCGCCATTGACACTGATCGTTTGAAGTTCCATTAATTCGCGCGCATAATTTTCATTCGGCGCGGCTTTTTGACTCTCGGCATTATCCAAAAAGATCAGCATGGCCGGACTGTGGGCGGAGGCATTCAGGATGTCGCCGAACTTGGCAAAGGCATTGGGACGGATCACATCGAGATCGTCATCCGTTTTCAACACGCGGCACAGACTCTTAGCGATATAAATGTTGAAGTGGTTCGACCAGAAATCCACCATCACTTCCTTGAGTTGGCGCTGGCTATGCCATTGACGAAGAATCGTGGCGGCGACGAGTTCCTGAATCGGCTGTCCGAATTGCGGAAGTGCATACCGTTGAGCCGGAGTCATCGTCAGGGTCGGGAAATTAGACATGAGCTGATCGGTGGCATCATCGTTGATGCTTTCCGGATTCAACTGTTCGTCAATGAACGCATCGAGGCCGATCTGTTGGACGCGAGCAACCATTTCCGGTGTCGCGCCAAAGCTGATGCGACTGAGAGTCAAAACCGTTAATGGATCAGCCACAGTCATTGTTGGAGGAGTCACGGCAACAGCCGTAGGAACAACAGCGATACTGCCGCTCCCTGATGAATGACCTGTGAAAGGCTGAAAAGACAGCGGCTTTTCGGGCGTGCAGGCGGCAAGTGCAGTAAATGCTGCAAATAAGCCGGACGTTCTTATGAAATTACGACGGGATACTTTCATATTGACACCTCGTCGTCATTATAGGAGGCTGAGTTAAAAGAAAGATTATCCCCCTGTAAACTTTCTGTAAATTTTATAAAAGCCTGGTATACACCAAGCTCTCATCCATTTCTAATTAAACACCGGCTATGGTCAAAATCATATCGGTAAAATAGCCAAACAAAAAGCCGATGAAGAGTCCCCAGCCTGCATAAAATTTTAATCCAGAGCGGCGATTCATGTTGAACAATTCACCGATAATGTAAACCAGCGCGCCGGCGGCAAGCGACAGGAACAAAACGAACATTGCATCCGAAAGAAAAAAATATCCAACGATCGTACCGACAAAGGTTGGACCGCCGCCGATCAGACCGGCCAGTCCGATGAATCCCCACGAAGGGCGATTCTCCCCCACCAACGGACCGACGATGCCAAAACCTTCCGTGGCATTATGCAATCCAAAGCCAATGATGAGAAGCGCCGCAAAAGCAAGCTCACCGCGTCCCGCGGATTGACCGATCGCCAAGCCTTCCGAGAAATTATGCAGTCCGATGCCGGTCGCGATCATAAAAGCCAAACGAGTTGGATTCGATGGTTGAGCCGCGCCGGGTTTGGATCGCATGAAGCGTTGATCGAACGCGATCAGGCCAAGCAGACCCAATCCAAATCCAACGACAAAGATGCCGAGCAGAATAAAGAACTGCGGATAATTTTTATTTTCCGTGATGGCAGCTTTGATCGGCTCGGAAAGATTGGAAAGAACGTCGAATAGAATGAATAACAAAATGCCCGCTGAAAACATCGAAAGAAAAGTGCGAGTCCCCTCCGAGATTTTTGTAATCCGCCCAAAAGGTAAGCCGAGATAAATCGTAAATCCTGCGATCGCGCCCAGAACCACCGTTTGAATAAAATTCATTGCTCATCTCCAGTCTTTGTTTGACAATAAAAGTCAGCCGTGTGGCTGACTTGAAAAAGTTTATCATGGGGTCGTGGAATTTGGAATATAAAAATTCCGGGCAGTTTGGATTCTCTTAACGCGTTTTCTTGTGTCCGCTTGGTTTGCCTTGATAAGCAGGAGCGGTGATAATCACATAGTTGCAAATCCGTTCATCCAACATCCGGGTAATGATACGTTCATCAATTTGATGCTGATCCACGTTTTCTTTAGCAAGCGTGAAAACCGTGGGCAACTCTGCGTTGTAGCGGTAATTTATTAACTGGTGCAATTTTTCTTTTGCCCAAGGTGTGGCAGATTGCGATCCCAGGTCATCCAAAATAAGTAAGGGAGCAGTCCGCACTTCATCGAAGCGGCGATCATAGCTGGTGCCTGCATTGGGACTGAATGTTGCGCGCAGATGATCGAGCAAATCCGGAACCATCACAAAGAGAGGCGGCGCTCCAAGTTCGGTGCGATAATTGGCAATTGCCGCGGCAAGATGCGTCTTGCCGCATCCATATGTTCCTTCAAAGACTAGCCATCCTTTTGGCTTTTCTGAAAAAACATGCGCGGCCTTGAGCGCCTTTTGCAGGGACTTCGATTTTTCCGCGTCCAAGCCTTCGTGACTGCGATCTTCAAATGTGCTAAAGGTTTTGTGTGACATCAGATCGAGCGAAGAAAGCTCTGAATGACCGGCATCATCCATCGGGCGGCGGTAATCCGGTGCGCTGATTTTCGTTTGCGTGACCAGTTCCGGGTCCGCAAGACGCGAACGGATGCGTGCTTCGACTTCATCAAGCGCGAGGTTCGTTGTCACCACCGTGGATAATTTGTTGATGTAACGATAATTAATAATC
>Ga0335081_10012136_pt1 | contig 13959 bp, 14 predicted proteins | sample Lox_Sample_35_FD_206713 | JGI IMG/M metagenome (GOLD analysis project Ga0335081, IMG submission 206713) | Soil microbial communities from Loxahatchee National Wildlife Refuge, Florida, United States - Lox_Sample_3.5 | ecosystem: Environmental > Terrestrial > Soil > Wetlands | place: USA... | reverse complement strand
CCTACAAGACACCAGCGTCGGAGCATCGGAGGCCTCGGAAATAGCTGATTTTGCTGCTGCTTATCGAAGCCTAGCATGGGGTCTGAGGGCGGAAAACGTTACCCAAGTTACGTCCCAAAAGTGCGAATCCTCAGCGGGATGCGGCTTCCTGCGGCAACGCTCAGATCTTGATGAAAACGCGGTTGCGGTACAGGAGCCACATGGGCAACCAGCAGACGAAGGTGAAGGTTGTCGCAAACAGGAGGGAGGCATTCGGTGGGCTAGCCAGCGGCATGAACACCAATTGATATATATAGTCCTGCAAACTCATGCCTTGCCCGGCTGGAATGACGCTGAGGCCAATGGCAAGCAGTTCCGCCAGAACATAAGCGGCGATTGCGTTCATCCCATAGATGACAAAGAATTTCGAAATTGGCCCCTTCCGTCGTTTCATGTCGAACAGCCAGTAACAGAAGGCCAGGCTGACGAGAGCGAAGCCAGTGGTCAGAAGCACGTAGGAACTGGTCCAGAGCTTCTTGTTGATCGGCAGCCAGACGTTACTGATTTCGCCCAGCAGAACGCAGGCAATCCCGACGGAAAGCATCGCCCGCACCTTTTTGCCTGCTGAGTACCTTGAGCCTAGCCAATGCCCAGTAAGCAACCCTGAAAGGCAAGTCGCGACCGCCGGGACGCTGCTGAGCAGTCCTTCGGGATCACGTGTGCCTTCATACAGATGGCCGAAGAGCAGCTTGCGATCCAGCCAGGCGGTCAAATTCTGGTCGGGATCGAGCAGCGGAACAGCCCGCCCTGGCAGCCCGAATCCCGCGACAGGCATGTATCGCAGGAGAATCCAATATCCGGCGAGGCAAACGGTGGCCGCCACAAGCCATCCACGATAATCCGACCACAATGCGAGAATCGCGGTCATGACGTAGCAAAGCGCAATGCGCTGCAGGACTCCGTAAACGCGCCAGGTTGCCAGATGATAGTGGTTGGGAAATCCGTTAAGGAACATTCCCAGCGCAAAGAGCGCCAGCCCGCGCCACAAGACGTGTCCAAACAGTTGTTGCCGCGATTCGCCGCGTTGCAGTCGCGAGTTAAAGGAAAATGCCATGGCGACGCCGACGATGAACAAAAAGAAAGGAAATACCAGGTCGGTCGGCGTCCACCCGTTCCATTCCGCGTGACGAAGCGGCCAGTATGTGTCGGCTCCCCCAGGATCGTCGACCAGAATCATGGTGGCAATCGTTGCGCCGCGAAATACATCAAGCGAGAGCAGGCGCTTTGTGGCGGTTCCCACTGGGCCTGCGGTCGCGCTCTCCGAAACGATGCTCGAGGAACTCATGTGTCGCCACTCTGCGTTATAACGTCGTCCAGCATAACGTATTGCCAGCAAACGCTTCTTGGCGGGGGTGACTTACGGTCCGAGGCTTTCGGGTCCGCCCACCTCACAAGAATATGTGATGCAGATCACCGATAAGTGTGGGCTGTAACCGTCAGAATTAGCACGCGGTGTCGTGCCTTGACGACCATGAACGAAAAACTCACCGAATTGTCGCAAGTTCTGCAGCAATTGTGCGAACGGGCAGTCAAAGAAACTGATCCTGAAACCCAATCCCAAATCTCGGCCGAGATTTACCGCGTAGTGGCGGAGCGAGATCGAATTCGCAAAACTGTGGCCCTCAACCCTGAATGAGCCGCACCCATCGTCCCTTTTTCTTGCTAAAGTGATGGTTCACTACCTTCATGCCTACACTCATCACGCAAGCGACTCGAATTACCGCCGCCGGCAATAAGCCAAAGATCATTGACGAGTACATCGGACGAGTGAACAGCCGGTCCAACGAAGTCAGCATCGCGCACATGCGAAGCCCTGAGGGTTGGGAGGAACCGGGTCAGACTCCAGAGTTCGACGAGTTCACCTTGGTGCTGAAAGGGACGCTTCGCGTGCAGCATCGCGGCGGACATATGGACGTCGGCGCAGAGCAAGCGGTAATCACGTGGCGTGGCGAGTGGATCCGCTATTCCACACCGGGAAAAGACGGGGCGGAGTATGTTGCGGTGTGCTTGCCGGCCTTCTCACCGGAAACCGTGCATCGCGATTCATAACTTTTCGAATGTCGCACAGGAATTTGGGAACCCATTCCCCACTCCGCTGCATCTCTCTAATACAGTCGCGGATATTCTCAACCGTAATCGATCATTACACAGAGGACGTTGTTGCGTCCGGAAGGAGATAGAGATGCAAGCTCGATTGCAAGCCGACAAAGTGGCGCCGGAAGTCTACAAAGCAGTGCTTCAGGTGCAAGCTTACATAAATAATCATTCGGGATTGGACCACGCATTGCTGAATCTGGTCTACTTGCGCGCATCGCAGATCAACGGATGTGCCTACTGCATTGATATGCACACTAAGGATGCCCGCGCCATGGGGGAAACCGAACAGCGTCTCTATGGCTTGAATGCGTGGCGTGAGACCCCGTTCTACACCGAGCGTGAGCGAGCGGCCCTGGAGTGGACCGAGGCGGTGACGCTGGTCTCCCGTGATCACGTGCCCGACGAAGTCTACGAGCGGGTTAAGAAGCACTTTAAAGAACTGGAACTCGTGAATTTGACATTGGTTGTGGCTCAAATCAACGTTTGGAACCGGTTGCAAATTTCATTCCGTGCGGTTCCCGGTTCATACCAGCCCAACGTCCAACAAATGAAGAAGACCGCCTGAGAACCAGGCATCAGGGCTTCGGGCTGCAGGGATCAACATTGAAGTTGACCTGACGCCCGGAGCCGCAGCCTTAATGCTTTTGCGCATTCTTCCGTTACCGCCGTTCTTTACCACGCTCTGAAATTCACAAATCTTTCAAAATAGTGTGATAACTTTTCCCCGACAACATTGTTAGGCCACGTTCTCTAATCACGCTCTCATGGAACCCAACGAGTACGACCTGGTAGTAATTGGCAGCGGACCCGCCGGTCAGAAAGGCGCGATCTGCGCTGCCAAGCAACACAAAAAAGTCGCGATCATCGACCAGAAGAAAACCATTGGCGGCGTTTGTGTGCACACCGGGACCATTCCCAGCAAGACCTTGCGCGAGGCGGTCCTTTATCTGAGCGGGTTTCGACAGCGCAGTTTCTACGGCCGCGGCTACGTACTCAAAGATCGAATCGCCATGTCGGACCTGATTTTCCGCGCCCAGGCCGTCATGGCACGAGAGATTGAGGTCATCAAAGCGCAGCTGCGCCGTAATAATGTGATGACGCTGGAGGGAAAAGCGCAGTTCGTTGGCCCGCATGCAATCGAAGTCAAAAGCGATGAAGGCTCACAACTGGTTCGCGGCAACCACATCCTCGTGGCTTGTGGAACGCGTCCGGCGCATTGCGCAGAGATTCCGATCGACGGAAAACGCATCTTCGATTCCGACCAATTGCACAATCTCGAAGAGGTTCCGCGCGATTTGATCGTCGTTGGCGCCGGCATTATTGGACTCGAGTACGCATCGATGTTCGCGGCCCTAGGTGTGAAAGTCACGCTGCTCGACCAGCGTCCGGTGCTTATCGATTTCGTTGACCGGGAGCTGGTCGAAAGCCTGTGCTTCCAATTGCGGCAGTTGGGAACGGTATTTCGCCTGGGCGAGAAAGTTGTTTCTGTCGGATTCGATGCTGAACGGGATCGCGTCACTGCGATTCTGGAAAGCGGCAAGAAAGTTCATGGACAGGCGCTGTTGTATGCAGTCGGCAGGCAGGCAAACAGCGATCTGCTGAATCTGCAAGCTGCCGGATTGGCATCCGATGGACGCGGCAAGCTCGTAGTCAACGAATGTTTCCAGACGGCGGTATCACACATTTATGCGGCGGGCGACGTCATCGGCTTCCCTGCCTTGGCCAGTACTTCCATGGAACAAGGGCGGCTCGCGAGTTGCCATATGTTCGGCAAGCCGGGCAAAATGCCCCCAAACCTTATCCCCTATGGCATTTACACAATTCCTGAGATTTCCATGGTAGGCAGCACGGAGGAGCAACTCACAAAGGACAAGATTCCGTACGAGGTGGGACTTGCCCGCTATGCCGAACTGGCCAAAGGCCAAATGCTTGGCGACGAGCAGGGATTGCTGAAGTTACTGTTTCACCCCGAAACCCTGAAGCTCCTCGGAGTACATGTGATTGGCGATCGCGCGGCGGAGATCGTTCACATCGGACAAGCGGTGCTCACCATGGGAGGGACCATCGAATATTTCCGCGACACGGTCTTCAACTACCCGACCTTGGCGGAAGCCTACAAGGTTGCGGCGTTGGATGGCTTGAACAAGCTCTAGACGGCTTTTACGCGCTGAGGTTCGTTTTTCTTCCGGTGGATTCTTCGTTCGACGCGGTGCGAATGCGGCTTAACATCTGGTAAATCGTGTTGCGGCCTACGCCCAGGATCTCCGCGGCCCTGGCTTTGTTTCCTTCCACCCGGCTCAACACTCGTAACAGGTGCCGTTGTTGAACCGCCTCCAGGCTCACCAGTTCTTCGTCGCCGCGATCGAATGCTATGGAGGGTGCACGCAGGATTTCCGGCAGATCGTGCACATCAATCACCTCTTCGGCGCACATAAGGCAGCAACCATTGATTACATTCTCGAGTTCGCGCACATTTCCCGGCCAGCTGTGAGCCGCCAGGCAAGATTGCGCGCGCCGTGTGATCCCGGAAATGGGCTTGCTGTATTGCGCGCGGTATTTTTCGAGGAAGTGCCGCTGTAGCAGAGGCAAATCTTCTTTGCGATACGCCAGGCGTGGGATCGGAATCTCGACTACCGACAGGCGATAGAACAAGTCCTCGCGAAATGTACGATGCGTCACCATCTTGCGAAGATCGCGATGCGTAGCGGCAATCACGCGGACATTCACCTGTCGCGTCACCGGAGAACCGACACGCTGCACTTCCTGGTTTTGCAAAACGCGCAAAAGCTTGGCTTGTGCCGCGAGGGGCAACTCACCGATCTCGTCAAGAAAAACTGTACCGCCATCGGCATATTCGAAAATTCCGGCTTTATCTTGTGTGGCTCCGGTGAACGCTCCGCGCACATACCCGAACAACTGGCTCTCGAGCAACGTCTCAACCAGTGCCGCGCAATTACAGACCACGAAGGGCGCGGCCGCGACCGGGCTGAGCTTGTGCAAGGTCTGAGCAACGAGTTCCTTGCCGGTCCCGGTCTCCCCGGTGATCAAGACGGAACGGAAGTGTGGCGCGATGCGGCGAATCTTCGCAAACACTTCCAACATCAGCGGGCTACGGCCGATCATGCCCTCGAACTGGTAGGCATCGGCAAGGTCGTTGTCTAACTGCAAAGTCTTGCGACGAAGCGCAGCCTCGCGTATTAGATTGCCGACCGAGCGGCGGAGCCGCTCGACATCAATCGGCTTAGGAATAAAATCTCTCGCGCCTTTGCGGATCGCATCAACGGCAGACTCCGTCGAGTAATGTCCAGTCATCAGAATGAAATCGGTTCCGGGATCGTGAGCTAGCACTCGCTCCAGCAATTCCAATCCATTCATGCCCGGCAAGTTCAAATCGGAGAGCACAATCCGCGGGCGAACTTGCGAGAACTGTTCCAGAGCGGATTCGCCGCTGCGCGCGGGAAATATTTGAATGTTTTCCGTGGTCAGGGCGCGCTCGACCGATTCCTGCTGCTCGGATGAGTCGTCGACGACCATCATCTTCAAGCGGCTTTCCTGCTGGCTCAACTGACCCATCTCCTGGAAGAAGTGACAGCAACCAACTCCGCTGGCTGGGCCGATAATGGCAGATCAATTGTCACCGCATTTCCCTTTCCCAGCGTTGTGTCTCGAAAACGAACAGCCATAAAAAGAAATCTGGAAATGGCGTCCTCTATATTGCGTTGCATGACCAGTTTTGTCTACGCGACCGGCAAATTTTGTAGCGTCCTTAGAACAAAGAACGTTACCCTTGCGAATTTACTCTACCAGCAGTTGTGCAATAGATTAGTGATTCTCATCGATCAGAAGTTACTAGGGTCACCAAAAATAACGTGAAGGACTAAAGTTGCGGACAGGCCCCACCGCCTGTGGAAAAGTCGACCCAATCTAAACACCTGTCAGATGATGATGTGCTCAGGGCGGATTTCTCTGGCCTGCCCGACCAGGATGCTGGCTCTTTCAATCACATTTCGTAGTTCTCGCACGTTGCCCGGCCAGCTGTGCTGCATCAGGAGGGCTACGGCCTCGCTGCTAAGGTTGACATTGTGAGGGCAGAACTTCGCTAGAAAGCTCTGGGCCAACAGTTGAAGGTCGCTCATGCGCTCGCGCAGCGGGCTCAGCTCGATGGGGAAGATCGAGAGCCGATAGTAGAGGTCCTCGCGAAAGCCGCGTTCCTGAACCAGCCGGCGGAGATTGGCATTAGTGGCGGCAATGACGCGCACATCCACGCGGAATGTGTCAGTGCTGCCGAGCCGCTGCACTTCACCTTGCTCCAGGAATCGCAAGAGCTTGGATTGCAGGCCGAGAGGCAAGTCGCCGATTTCGTCGAGAAAGAGCGTGCCGCCCTGCGCGGCATGAATTCGCCCGATTCTCGATTGCACTGCGCCAGTAAATGCTCCCTTGACGAATCCGAACAATTCGGCCTCGAGCAGCGCCTCGGGAATTGCAGCGCAATTAATGACAACGAAAGGTTTCAGTCGCCGCATGCTGAGCTGGTGGAGAGCGCGGGCTACAACGTCTTTGCCTGTGCCGCTCTCTCCGGTTATCAACACCGTCGTGTCCCGTTGCGCCACCAGGCGCACCATCGAACACAATCGCTTTACGGATGGAGCGGCACCGATGAATCCCGGCAATGGCGCTACCGCCGGATCATCGTCAAGCAAGGGTTGTGCCGGCAGAGCGCTCCCCAGTCGAAACGGCGCGCCTTGCTCGATCTTGCGTGCGATCTCAAAACCGATTGTCCCCGGCGAAGGAGTCGCGATGATCGGTTGCCCGGTGTGCGGGTTTACCGGAATCACCGCGATCTCCGGATATTGCACTTGCACGATGGCCTTGAACTCGTCCACTTTCAGGTCCGGAAGGTTCGGATCTAAAAGGACGAGCGACACGTTCCCTGCATCGATCTTTTCGAGAGCTTCGGCTCCGCTGGCAACTTCGTTCAGCGTCCAGTGCTCTGACTGTAGCCTGGTCACAAGTTCGCGGCGAAGTTCCTGATTTCCACTGACTAGCAAGAGGCCGGTCTTGGCGACAGCAATGGGAATTCCGGAAACAGGGGCTGAGAGAATGGCACTAGACATGGACGTACCCCACGGCTTCCGCGTGGTGCAGCAGGAGGACGGACGGCGCTTTCGGCAATCCGATGAGGATCGATGAGGCCTGCTGTTTCCAGGTTAACGTTCCATGCGCGCTCGTAATGATGGCTTCCGCCAATAGCAAGCCGGCCGACAGATCGGTCCTTTGCGCCGCCACCGGTGATTCTATTCGCACCACTATGGTCTGAGGCTCAATGTCCATGGAGAGCTCTACTTTCCCTTGTTGCTGCACGGTTGCGGAAAGGTCGGAAAGAATGACCTCGAGAGCGGCAGCGCCTCGCTTTTCCGAACTGCGAACCACGTCTTGACCCGATTCATCCGCGCCGGGTATGGGGTGGAAATCCAATGCCGCGCCAATGCCGATGAACTGGCCTCGAACATTTTCCAGAACGCCTCTGACCATAGCGGTGGCTGAGAAGTCGGAGATGTCCATCGCCGGTGCCTGAAAATGGGCGAGTTGCTGGACGCGATTGAAGCAGTTCGACAACTTCTGCGAGTGCTCCATCACGCGCTGCAAAACGGAGCGATAGGCTTCCTCGCTTTGCCCCTTCAGCAGCGCAATCTCAACTGTTCCCTGAAGTACGGTGAGGGGTTGAGCGGCATGGTGCAACTCGCGCGAGATTGCCGCCGCGATGGCAAGTTTCGCATCGTGAGTTGCGCCCGATATGTCCTTCTGGAGCAGCATTTGTGGTCCTCGCATCAATCGGTAATCACGTATCCGATACCACGGACTGTGCGCATCAATTTCGGAGTGAAAGCTCCGTCGACCTTGTCGCGAACGTATTTCACGTACACATCGACGAGATTGGTAGTGCCGTCATACTTGGACTTCCAAACCTCTTCCATAATCATGGCCCGGGTTACGGTGCGCCGCGCGTTGATCATGAAATACTCGAGCAAAGCGAACTCTTTTGCCGTAAGCTCAATCTTTTTTCCGGCCCGTTCCACGCGAAACTCATCCCTTTTCAGAACGAGATCGCCGACTCGCAGCACACCTCCAGAGCTGTTGCGATTGCGGCGCAGCAAGGCACGCGACCGCGCGCTGAGCTCCTGGAAAGAGAAGGGCTTGACCATGCAGTCGTCGGCGCCACCGTCTAGCGCCTGAATACGGTCCTCAAGCTGGCCTCGCGCGGTGAGCACCAGCACGGGAAGTTGGGGCATCGCCGGACGAATCTGATTAAGCACAGACATTCCGTCAGCCTTGGGGAGATTGAGGTCCAGGATCAGCAGGCCATACGGATTGTGCGAAACCGCCTGCACGGCCGCTTCCCCGTCGTGCACCAAGTCGACTTCATACTGATCTTTCTGGAGGCCGCGCTGCAAAAAATGCGCGAGAGGAACATCATCTTCAGCGATGAGTACTTTTGCTGCCAAAGGCTGGCTAGAAACCGGCTTGCTTTCGACTGCAGAGATAGCATCCTGCATCTTTAGTCATTCTCCCTATTGAACACAGCTCCCGCTTCGAAAGCGGTGCATCTGAGAACACAGACTTTCCCTGGTGCTATCGCCATCTGTGTCGGAGCCAACTTGTGCTAAACGAACTTGGAAAGCTTTGGGGGAGGGGTTCGAGCAGCGATCGGCCAGTCGTTTCCAAGGCATTGCTATTGCAATTAGAGAACCTTAATGCTTGGCTCATCTATCTCTAGCAATTAGATGAGGTTGAGAACTTCTCGCTGGCGCGCGAGGTCGTTGCGACCGTCCTCGATCAGGACAGATGTCATGAAGTCGAACACTGCGAAGCACGCAATGAGATTGGAATTATTCTTTTTTGGAAGCTTCGGATTCAGAGGTTCCAGTTTGCGGAGGAGCCGCTGCGGAACCTGCCTTAATAATGGTAGCGTCTGGGCTTACGTCAGCTTGCTGGTATTGCACAATCAACGAGATTCGCCGGTTCGAAGGGTCCAATGGGTCGGACGGCTTGCGCAACCGCTGGTCGGCAAAACCTCGTACCTGGGCGACTTGGTCCGTCCGCACGCCGCTTTGTTGCATCAGGCGTCGAGCGGCATTGGCACGATCCGCAGAAAGCTCCCAGTTTCCGTAGGTTGCGCTTTGCTGATAGGGCTTGGAGTCGGTGTGCCCTTCGATGGAGATTTTGTTTGGCAGTTTTCCCAATTCCTCCGACAGCAGAGCGAGGATCTCTTTACAGTCTTGATTCGGACGAGGGCTTCCAGATTCGAAGAACGTTCCCGACGCGGACTCCGTCAGCTCGATGCGTAGGCCTTCGGCGGTTACTGTCATTTCGATGTGATCTTTCAGCTTGTCGAAATCGTTGACCTTTCGGACGGTCTTTTGCAACTGCTCCTTCAGCTTCGCCATGTTCTCTTTAGTTAAGGTGAAGTTGTCGCCGGAGCCGCGCTGATCGGTCCCCACCATTTTGGAGTTGCCGGAAGGATCCTTGAAGTAGCCTCCGACGGCTTCCTGGATCTGCTTGCTGCTGTTCATCAGCCACAGCACGATGAACAGCGCCATCATTGCCGTAACGAAGTCAGCATAGGCCACCTTCCATGCGCCGCCATGGTGGCCACCGTGACCGCCTTTCTTCTTAATAATAATGACGGGACGAGTGGTAGGGGCCATGGCGCCTACTTGCCTGCTGCGGCCGCCGCGGCTGCAGCGCCTCCGCTACGACAGGTCTTTTCAACTTCCTGGAATGATGGCCGCAGGTGGTGGGGGATTGCTCGCCGCCCGAACTCCACCGCCATGATCGGCGCCGTGCCCTTCAGGAACGAGACCACCAGCACGCGAAGGACACCCAAGTAAGCGCGCTCTTCTTCCGCGGCCTTCGCCATGTTCGCCGCCAGCGGCCCTACGAGACCGTAGCAAAGCAGAATGCCCAGGAACGTCCCCACCAGGGCAGCGGCGACTTTCTTGCCAATCTCCTCCGGAGGTCCGCCGAGTGCGCCCATGGTGATGACAACACCGAGCACTGCAGCGACGATGCCCAAGCCTGGCAATGAATCCGCCATCGTGCTGAGCGCCGAGACAGGCTGGCTGGCGTCGTGGTGATGGACTTCCATATCCAGATCCATAAGTTGGTCGAGGTCGAATGGATCTGAGCCGGTTACCGCCATTCGCAAGGTATCGCAGAGAAAATCCCGGACGTGATGGTTTTTCAGGAACTTCGGATACTTCGAAAAAATAGGACTCTTGCTCGGTTCCTCAACGTCGCTCTCCAAAGCCATGAGTCCTTCTTTTCTCGCCTTGGTGAGCAGGTCGTACATCATCTTCAGGGTCTCAAGGTAAAGCTGTTTGTTGATCGCTGATCCCTTGAAAACACCTACAACCCCAGCGGCGACTTTCTTCAAAATGTGCAGAGGATTCGCCACCAGCACCGTGCCGCAGGCTGCTCCGCCAATGATGATGAGCTCGGCGGGCTGCAAGAGGACCTTCAGATTGCCATGTTCCATCAGATAGCCGGCGACGATAGCTCCGAATACAACGACGATTCCGATGATGGCGAACATGATCGGCTATCTTCCTCCCTGATTCGCAGCTGACGATTGAGGTGAACCACTGCCCTCAGTCAGGGAATTCGTTCGCTGCGTCGATGCCCGCTCGACCAGAGATTCCACCGAATCTCCCTCTTGGACAGTGGCGTGTCCAACCGACACATGGACAACAAGCTGGTCGTCCCACCAGCGCACCGAGGAGCAGCTGACGATTTTCTGGAGGTTCTTAACCATTCTTTCGATTTGCGCTTCGTCGCAAGCTGTCTTGATTGCCAGGAATTCATTCTCTTTCCAACGCCCGACAAATTCGCCGGATCCCAGGACATTGCGAATTGTCCCGGCGGCTGCGCGCAAGATAAATTCCGTCGCCTGCCGTCCATGACTGGCTTGCACCTGCTTCAAATGATCCACATGGATCAAGAGCACTCCGAAGGGCACATGGTATTCGGTGTAAGTGGCCAGCGACTCGCGCAGATGGGATTGCGTGAAGTTATGGTTAGGAACCCCGGTACTCACGTCGAGGCAGCCATATGCCGCGAGTTCCCCGTCGTGGGTTTCGACGTTTTGTTCTTCAAAGCTTTCAGCCGCTCCGATCACTGAACCACGCTCGTCGCGGATGGGCGCTACCCGCAGGTGCACGGGTACCTGATGTCCGTCGCGATGATGAAGGTAGACACGCGCCTCTTTTGGTCTGCCGTCATGCATCGTTTCGGAAATTGGACAAGCAATTCCGCAAAGGCTGCAGCTCTGCTCGTCGCAGTGCATCAGGATATTTTCCCGGCACAACCGGCCCACCACCTGGTGACGCAAGTAACCCGTGATGCGTTCCGCGCCGTCATTCCAGAAGACGATCCGGCGATGGCTGTCGACCAGGTAGACGCCGGTTTGCATCCGTTCAAGGACGCTGCGGAAGGTCTCGTTATTGAGCTGCAGTTCTGACATGATCGGGGGCCGCTGGGCGGCTGCCTTTTCTGGCGCTTTGCGGGTGTTTCCTAATCGGCCATAACGCTTTGGAACTTTAAGCACCTGGGGACAAGGGGCAAATCGCAAAACCTACTGCCTGTGAAACTTGGCCTTATTGCCCGCCTGTCGAAGCTGGCGGCGTCGGTGGAGCATTGTTTGCTACCGCGCCATAAGTGCGCGCCACAACCACAATATCGACCCGGCGATTGGTTCGGCGCCCTTCAGGCGTGTTGTTGCTGGCAACCGGCCGATATTGAGAGTAGCCGGCGGCCGATATCTGGTTTGGGTCGAAGTGGTATTTCTCAATCAACAGTGAAACTACTTCCGTAGCGCGAGCTGTGGACAGCTCCCAATTCGATTTAAAGTGAGAGTTGTGCATAGGTACGTTGTCGGTATGCCCTTCGACGCGAATGCTGAATCCCTTCGCGTTCAAAACACCTGCTATGCGAGTTAGAGTCTGCAGTCCATCCGGCAGAAGCGTCGCCTCTCCGGTATTGAAGAACCCAACTTCGCTCAGGCTGACCACCAGGCCTTCGGGAGTCAGGCGCATCTCGATTTCATGCTTCTTGATTTCTTCGCCGAGGGCTTCTTCCAGCTCGCGGCGCAGCAGATTGACGTCGGGCACGCCTCCTGCAAACTTCCCTTTCCCCTCGCCTGGGCCCGATGCGGGCGGAGCAGGTGGCGCGGGCTTCTGATCTTCCGCAGATCCGGAATGTTCCAGCGGTCCGCCAATATTGCCGGTAAAAGCACCCAGTTCCTGGAAGCCACCCTCGATGGCGGCAGAAACTTTAGCGATTTTCTTGTTGTCCACTTCGGCCGAGGAATATAGCACTACAAAGAAAGCAAATAGCAGGGTAATGAAGTCCGCATAAGAAACTAGCCAGCGTTCATGGTTGGTGTGACCCTCTTTTTTCCGTCTGCGGCTCATGCTTTTTGTGGCTCCGGTTGCTTCTGCTGGTGCAAGTATCCGAAGAGCTTGGTTTCAAGCATTCGCGGATTCATGCCCTCCAGAATCGAAATCACGCCTTCCAAGGTCATCTCGCGCAACACCTGCTCGTCGCGGCTCTTGATCTTCAATTTGCCGGAAGAGGGTAGAAACAGAAGGTTGGCCGAGCCCACGCCGTAAATCGTGGCCACGAATGCCACTGCGATGCCGCGGCCGACTTCGTCGATGTTTTGCAGGTGCTGCATGACTTGAATCAGACCAAGGACGGCGCCAATAATTCCAATGGTCGGCGCGAAGCCACCAGCCGACTCGAATACTTGGGCGATTTTTTCCGAATGTTCCGCCTGATTGTCGAGTTCCAGCTCCATCATCTTCCGGAGTTCCTGCGGTTCGGTGCCATCCACTGCCAGCATCAAAGTCTTCTTTAAAAAGGGATCGCGAATCTTCTCAAGTTCGGCATCGAGGGAAACAATTCCATCTTTGCGCGCGCGTTGGGCATAACCGACGAGCTCATGGACTAGCTTGGTGGGATCGTCACCGCGATCGAAGAAGACGTTGACCAGCCGCTTGAAGGCCTGCATCACCACCGGCAAGGGAAATTGCACCATTACGGCGCCGATTGTCCCGCCGAACACAATCATGGCGGCAGTAGGTTGCAGGACTTGCGCGACCCGGCCACCCTCGATCAGCAATCCGGCGAGGATGCCGCCGATGGCGAGAAAGATCCCGGCAAACGTGCTCTTATCCACGGGCCTGGCCCCCTGCAGGATGATCGCCTTGACTTGCCACGTCTGCTCGCGTTAACGCCGCGGCAGAGTTCGGATCGGTTCCAACAGAGAGTAGCCCCGCCAGCACGGCACGCCGGAAGGCGATGATTCGCTGCAACACATCCTCCGTGCTTTCCCGCACTACGATCTTTTCTCCACTCGTCAGTGTGAGAACGGTGTCCGGCGCATTCTCAATGAACTTGATGAGATCCGAATTAATCGTGAGCGCGTGGCTGTTCAGTCTGGTGAGACGTATCATGAAAAACCTTTATTGAGCGTCGTCGCTCACTTCTTCCAACCCTAGGCCGCTTAATCGGCACTTTGTATCGTGGCCGCCGCAAAGATCAGCAGTACTGCAGTAACCCCTGAAGGTTGCTTGTAATGACGGCTAGCTTGCACCTGCGCAAGCCGCCGCTGCGGTTTGCGTCTGCTCGCGATCGACCGTCAACTTTTGCCAGAAGACTCCGATCCCATCAATGTTCTGCATGGCGTCTTCAATATGCCGGGCTGCCCGAAATTCAAGAATCGCCTGCTGGCATCCTTTCACCGCGCCAAAATCATCCACGATG
>Ga0335081_10012135_pt1 | contig 13960 bp, 12 predicted proteins | sample Lox_Sample_35_FD_206713 | JGI IMG/M metagenome (GOLD analysis project Ga0335081, IMG submission 206713) | Soil microbial communities from Loxahatchee National Wildlife Refuge, Florida, United States - Lox_Sample_3.5 | ecosystem: Environmental > Terrestrial > Soil > Wetlands | place: USA... | reverse complement strand
CGCTGACCGCGTTGCTGTGGCGAGAGGGGCACGCGGCGCTCTGCCATATCGGCGACTCGCGGGCCTACCTGCTGCGCGACGGCCGGTTCGCCCGGATCACCCGCGATCACACTCTCGTGCAGTCGCTGGTCGACGAGGGCACGATCACCGAAGATGACGTGGCCGCGCATCCGTACCGGTCGTTGCTGCTTCGCGCGCTGGACGGCCGGACGATCGCCGAGCCGGACCTGGCACTGCTCGAGACCTACCCCGGTGACCGTTACCTGCTGTGCTCCGACGGCCTGTCGGGAGTGGTGAGCGAGCATACGCTGCACCAGGTGCTCGCCTCTGTGCGGGACCTGGACGAGGTCACATGGCGGCTTGCCGGGCTCGCCATCGAGGGCGGCGGGCCTGACAACATCACGTGTATCGTGGCCGATGTCATCGACGCGCGCAGCAGCCGGGTTGCCCCGACGTGGCAGCCGGTGTTCGCCGGCGCGGCGGCCGGCGGCGAACAGGCTATCTGTCCAGCCGACCAGGCAGAGTTCCCCGGCGGCCAGCCCGGCTGAGAAGAGGATAGCGCGCACCATGGGACGGTGACCCGGACGCGCTTCTCAGGCCAGGGTGCCGCGGCCAGCCTCAGCTCCGCCGCGCATCCGCCGAACAATGCGGGTGTCGCCGCGGACTTGTGCAGCGATCCCGATTCCGCCTGGCGCTGTGCTGACCAGGGCAAGCGGGACAAGCCGGCCCATCTGCCGCGGGTGCTCCGGTTCGACCACCAGATGGGTGACCGTCAGGGTGGCCGGGCCTATGACCACCTGGCTTACCTGGCCGCAGGGGCCATCGGTACATCTCGCGTCGGCCCCGATCATGAACCTGGTCAGCGCGGCTATCGTGCCCTCACTTCTGCTGCCTGGCTTGCTGCACCTGCGTCCGGCAGTAAGGGCCGTCAAACCTCAAGTGGCCTGGTAGGCGCATGAGCGCTGACCTGCGGCTTGCTACGTGTGACTGAGGCTCCCGCCCGCCTTTCAGTGCCGAGCCGATCATGTCTGGACGCTGACCGAAATCGCGAGCCTGCTCGGTTCAACCTGACCCGCTGCCGTCCGTTTCGGTTATGCTGTGAGGCCGCCCTGCGGGCGTCGCTTCGCGATGGCTTCGCCAGCCCAGACCCGGGCATCACATGCAGGATCTGGCGCCGGTGAGGAGGACGGGACCCAGGTAGGAACTGGCCGGGCGCACCCTGTGTGTCCGGTCAGCACCGGTGCCCGGCGGCAGGAGGAACCCCGAGGTCAAGACGGGCGATACGGCTATGCCGCGGCCGGTGCGGGGCAGCCAGCTTGAGGAACGTGGCGGCGCGTCCGAAGGTTTCCCCGATGGTGTGCCCGGCGAGCTGGGCCTGGTAGGCCCGGTACCGTGTCATCTCCCATGCCTGCCCGCGCGGCGGCAGCGATCCCAGGTCCGGCTCGGGCACCGGTTTCCACCTCCAGGCCGTGACGCGGTCGTGCCCGGAACCGGGCTGGTTGTGCTCTGGCTGGATGAGATCGGCGGGGTCGAGGTGGTATCCCATCTGGTTGCGCACGAACCGCAACCCCGCAAGCGTTTCCTCGATTCCCCGCCGCTGTACGGCGGCCTGGGATTTCATGGCGCTCTTGTAGGCATGGCGGTGATATCGCACCAGCGCGGCGTCGACGATGGTGACCCGCCATACTGCCTCGCTGATCACCGCGAACCCCTGCTCGTGGTCCGGCACCTGGCTCTGGGCCAGCCGGTCCACGGCCTCGCGCATCGCGGTGATGGACCACTCCAGCGCGCTCGCCTCGGCCTGCGGGTCCCCGGTATGCTCGCTGTTCCACGCGACCCGGCAGCGGGGACGGCAGAACCGGGCATGCTCACGGCGCGGCGTGAACACCGCGCCGCACTGCTCGCAGGTCCGGATCTCGGCCACCGGTCCATGCTACGCATGCCATGCGCGCGCGCAAGCATAACGATGCCGCGCATACGGTACGCACACGCCCGATGTGAAGCCGCACAAGCGTCTACGATCGCGCCGATCCTCGGGTTCCGGGCTGAGCCGCAGATTAGTTCCGGGCGATGCTATGCGGGATCGGCGACGGGCAGCGGCTGGGGGGCCGCGCCCGGCGCGGTGGCGGGCATGTCTTCCAGGCTGCGGCGGGCCGGCTCGGGCAGGACGAAAGTCAGCGCCATCCCGGCGACGGCCACTCCGGCGGTGAGCAGCAGCGTGCCGCGCAGGCCCAGGGAACTGTTGAGCACCGGGAACAAGAACACCCCGATGAACGCGCCGAACTTGCCGATCCCGGCGGAGATCCCGTGCCCGGTCGCGCGCATGGCCACCGGGTACAGCTCGCTGGGCATCACGAACGTGGTCATGTTCGGGCCGAACTCGGTGAAGAAGTAGCTCACCCCGTACACCAGCAGGAACGGCGCCACGGTCGTGGTCATGCCCGGCACCGCCGCGATGACCAGGAAGCAGGCCGCCATGACCGCGAAGCCGGTCCATTGCAGCCGCCGGTGCCCGATCCGGTCCAGGCAGGCGATCGCCAGCACGTAGCCGGGAACCGCCGCGACCGCGAAGATGGCCAGCTGCAGGGCGATCTTGGTCATGGTGGAGGCGTGCGGGGAGATCAGGCCGAGGATCTGCGGGGTGGAGATCGTGTTCCCGTAGTAGGCGTAGTCCAGCAGGAACCAGGTGCCCGCCGTCCCGGCCAGCATGACCAGCCACCGGCGGTCCGTCAGGAAAGCCCGCAACCCCAGCTCCTGCCGCGGCCCGCCCGATGCGGCGCCGGTGACCTGCCCGCCGGTGAAGTCGGCGATCTGGCTCGCCGCCTGCGCCGCCCGTCCCTGGACCTGCACCTGGTAGCGCGGCGATTCGGGCATCAGCAGCCGCAGGTACAGGACCGCGGCGGCGGGCACCGCGCCCAGGCCGAGCAGCACCCGCCACGCCACGTCATTGCTGGCTCCGCCGCCGAGCAGGGCCAGCGCGACCAGCGGGCCCACGATGAGCCCGAGCGCCTGGGTGCCGAAGACCATCCCGACCAGCTTGCCGCGGTCCTTGCGGTTGGCGTACTCGCTCATCATCACCGCGCTGACCGGGTAGTCGCCGCCCACCCCGAAGCCGAGCACGAAGCGGAACACGATCAGCATCCAGAATGACGGGGACAGCGCGGAGCCTAGCGCGCCGACGATCATGATCGCGGCGACCATCCAGTACACCCGCTTGCGCCCGGCCACATCCGCGAACCGGCCGAACACGAACGCGCCGGCGAACGCCGCCAGCAGCATCACGCTGTTCAGCAGGGCGAGCCTGCCCGAGCTCAGGTGCCACTGCCTGGCGACCAGCGTGGAGGCGATCCCGATGACGAACAGGTCGTAGGCGTCGGTGAAGAAGCCCATCCCCGAGACCAGCACCGCCCGCAGGTGGAACCGGCTCAGCGAGGCCTCATCCAGCGCGGCGATCAGGTCCCGGGCCCGCGCCTCGGTCATGGCCACCCCCGCCCTGCAGGCGGCCTGCCATGACATCTGACCTGCCGCAATCCGTCCTCTGCGCCGTATAAGCTAACCGCCCCAGGCGACGCACACCCGAACCCCGCATGAACGCCAGATGAACACACGGCAACAGCAAACCGATCTAACGGCCACCGGCCGCAGCGGCCACGTCGCTCACGACAGCTCTCCAGCCAGTGCCGCGTCCAAACCCGTGCCGAGCCCGGCCCGCTAGCCGGGCGCGGATCCGGCGAGATCGATCACCCGCCGGGCGAGATTGACGGCGTGGTCGCCAAGACGCTGATAGAAGCGCGCCACGAGCGTCATCTCCATCGCCACCGGCAGCGTCATGCGTCCCGAGGCGAGCTCGGCGATCAAGCTGGCATGCAGCTCGGTCATCTGGCCATGACGCTCGCCCAGCGCCAGCCCGACAGACCCGTCCCGGTGACGCCAGGAATCCGCGGCCTGACGCCACATGCGCCACGCCAGGTCCCCCATCCGCTCGACCAGCCACCGGCCGCCCGGCGACAGCTCCTCACCCAGACCGCGACTGGCCCGCGAGGCAATCTGGACCACCAGGTCGTGGGAACGCTCAAGCTCGGGCACCACACGCACCACGACAGCAAAAAGCGCAAGTCTGACGCCACAGGCGCCTGCAGCAAGATCTCCCGGCTGGCCCAGCCCGCGCTGGCCGAGATGCTGACCGCGGCGGAAACGGTGCTGGCTGCGACCGGCAATGCTGTCGCCTTGTGCCCGGCCTGGGGCATGGACGCCTGCGGCCAGGGGCCGTCGTGACCGCCGCCCGCCCGGCCCGCGAGCCGGACATCCCTGTCCTGGACGCCTGCTGCTCCCCGGATAGCGCGTGCGAGGCGGAGCTGGGGATGCCGGTGGTGCGCGATGCCGGGTGGCGGCGCGCGGCCCGGCTGGCGCGCTGGCTGGCGTGGGCGAGCCTGGCGTGGATGTGCACGGAGGGCGCGGTCGGGTTGTGGCAGGGTCTGGCGGCCGGGTCGATCGCGCTGACCGGGTGGGCGCTGGGCAGCGTGGTAGAGGGGCTGGCCAGCGTGATCGTGATCTGGCGGTTAAGCGGCACCCGCGCCGTGTCCCAGACCGCCGAGCGCCGCGCTCAGCGCGGCGTCGCTGTCTCGTTCTGGCCGCTGGCGCCCTATATCGCCGCCGCATCCGTCCGCGACCTGGCCGCCGGTCACCACGCTGGGACCACCGTGACCGGGATCGCGCTGACCACCGTCGCGCTGCTGGTGATGCCGCTGCTGGGCCGGGCCAAGCACGAACTCGCGGCGCGGCTGGACTCGGCCGCCACCGCCGGGGAAGGCACCCAGAACTACCTGTGCGCCGCCCAGGCAGCCGCCGTGCTGGCCGGGCTCGCCGTCACCGCCGCCTGGCCCGGCGGATGGTGGATCGACCCCGTCATCGGTCTGGCCCTCGCCGTGGTCGCGGTCCGGGAAGGCATCGAATCCTGGCGGGGTAACGACTGCTGCTGATCGCGACACATTCCTGACCGGCATCCAGCCGTCGGCGGGCACGTGGTATCCGCCTGATTGGACGGCTATTGCTACCTCGGGATCATCAGTTGAGGCGCGCAGATCAGGCCGCTCGGGCGCGCTGGAGGCGACGGCCTGGCCTGCGGGCATCTGGGCCAGACCAGATTACGGTTAAGTACCTGTTCGGCGTGCGCCGCGGCCGTGGTTCCCGCGGCATCCAGAGCCGGGGAGCGCTCAGCGGCCGAGCTGGGAGAAGAAGGTGTAGATGACCATCGCGCTGAGGGTGATCACGAGCACGCGCAGTGCCCACAGGGCGATCGTGGCCCGCGTGCCGAGCTGGGCGCGGGGACGGGGCGCCGCGTGGCGGTGGTGAGCTGCCCGGGTTCGAGGAACACGGTAGCCACGCCGCCGGGCCGGCGGCGTAGCCGCGGTAGGAGGGTCCAGGCTGGGTGCCTGGCCGGGCGTGCCATCTAGCCTCCCGGGATGAGGTGCGTTGCCTGCAGGAATGAGTCGATGCTGTAGGCGGCGCCGCAGCCCGCGACGAACTTCACGATCGCGGCGGCGGCCATGTTGAGCCAGGCGGTGTTGGCCTGGCTGCCCATCAGCTGCCGGTCGCCGGCGAGCAGGATCATGAAGACGAGGGTGACCGGGAGCAGGACGGTGGCCAGCACGTTGGCGTTCAGTGCGATCGATAGCAGTGGCGCGCCCGGGATGAGGATGATCCCGGCCGCGATCAGCGCGACGCCGCATCGGTGCTGAGCAGAGGCCGTCAGCCGCGGCGAGCGGCGGTTCAGGAGGCGATGGTCTCCCGCCAGGGCATCATCTGACTGCCGTAAGGCTATTGGATGGCATGCCGCCCGTACCAGTGCCCGGCGCGCAGCGGCGAACGCGCGGGCCAGCAGCGTCTTGCCAAGCCCGGGCAGGTCCTCGATCAGGATGTGGCCGGAGGCCAGCGCGCCGAGCAGGACCATCTCGAGTGAAGGCCCGCGGCGCCACCTGCGGTCTTGCATAGGACTCACCTATGTCCCAACCAGCCTTCACCGTGTCTGGCAGGGATCGTTGGCGCATTTCCGCGTTCCCGGCGAGCCCCTCCGCCGTTTTCCTCAGTTTAAGGTGGCCGCCGGGTCGCGTCCGGTTCCGGTGGCTGAGAGGGTGTCCGTTTCATAAACGCGACGGGCGAATCCATCGAGCACGGCACGGCATCTGGCCAGGGCTGAAAGGGCCGCCCCGCCGTTGGGCGCGCCGAGGGTGTCGCGCGCGCGGATCGTTCCCGTGCGTACCGACAGCCGTTTCAGTTCCGTGTCCATTTCTCCCAGATCGTGGTAGCGGAAATGGCCGGCGGCCGTCCTTGCCTCGACCTGGGCGATGATCTCGCCGGACCCGGCGATGATCTCGCCGTATTCCTGATCCCGGGCCGCGTTGAAGGCGGCGATCAGGTGCGGCTCGCCTTCGACCGCCGCCGCGCGCAGCACCTCGGCTGAGCCGCCGCCTTCGCCGATCATGTTCCGCAGCCGCCGGAAGGCCCGCTCCGCGGCCGGGGAGGCCGGCAGGGCCGCGACGGCATTCGCCGGATAGACCGCGCCCAGCGCGGTCGCCTTCCGCCGGATCACCGCCTTCAGCCCGGAACTGGCCGGCAGCCGGTAGACCAGGATGAGCCAGGCGACCGGGCCGGGCGGTGCCGTCACCCTCACGCCTCCCTACAGCGCGCCGACCAGGTAGGCCAGCAGGATCACCGCGAACACGTACAGCAGGTACAGGTTGACGTCGCCGGACTGCACCGGGCGGACCGCGTCGGCCAGCCATTCGACCGCGCGGATCACCGGCCGGTACAGGTACCGTTCGAAGATGGGCGTCACCTGCGCCTCGTAGTGCACCGGGCCGGATCGTCCCGCCGGGTCGTCGTCGCTGGCCCGGGTGACCGAGACGGCCGGGCGGTACAGGGCGTCGAAGGTGACCCGGGTGGGCGCGGAGAACGTCATGGCCGAGTACTGCATCCGCGGCTTGAAGCTGACCATGCCGCCGTCCCAGACCGGGACGGACATGCTCGCCGCCCGGGGCCGCCCGGCCAGGTAGATCAGCGCGGGCACGGCGCACGCCGCGGTCAGGAACACGGCCAGGTAGGTCGGCGAGAACGCGGAGAAGTCCGCGTGGGCCGGTATGACCGTGAGCTTGCCGGGCAGCAGCAGCGGGCCGAGGCTGACCCCGGTGACCGTCCGGACGGTCCGGGACAGCGCCGCGAGCACGACCGGGGCGCCGACCGCCAGCGCCACGCAGGCCACGGCCAGCAGCCCCGGGCCGCCCAGCGGCTGGCCGACTTCCCGTGCGGCCGCGGCCGGCCTGGTCCGGGGCATGCCCAGGTACGGGATGCCGAAGCCGCGGACGAACGCGTAGATCGCGAGGCCGCCGGTGAGCCCGAGCGTCGCGGCGGCGAGCACGATGAGGATGGCGATCAGGTGGCTGCCGGTCCGGAAACCCTGGAACAGCCCCTGGAAGATCAGCCATTCGCTGACGAATCCGTTCAGCGGCGGCAGCGCGGCGATCCCCAGCGTGCCGACGAACGCGACCACGGTGCTGCGCGGCAGCCGGTGCACCAGGCCGCCGAGCCGGTCCATGTCCCTGGTCCCGGTGGCATGCTCGACCACCCCGGCCTCCAGGAACAGCAGCGTCTTGTAGCAGCCGTGGTTGGCGACGTGATAGAGGCCGGCCAGGATCAGGAACGCATAGAGGTCCGGCAGGCGGTAGGCGTGGAAGATCATCGCCGCGCCGAACGCGGTCACGATGATCCCGGTGTTCTCGATCGTGGAGTAGGCCAGGAACCGCTTGATGTCGCGTTCCCGCATCGCATACAGGATGCCGATGGCCGAAGTGATCGCCCCGGCGCCCATGGTGACCAGGCCCGGCCAGGCGCCGGCCACCGGATCCAGCCGGAAGGCGAACAGCGCGATGCCGTAGACGCCGAGCTTGACCACCACGCCGGACAGGAACGCGGACCCGTCCGCGGGCGCGACCGGGTGCGCCTCGGGCAGCCAGACGTGCAGCGGGACGAGCCCGGCCTTGAACCCGAACCCGGCCAGGGCGAGCAGGAAGGCCGCGGCCAGCCAGCCGCCGCTGACCAGGTGCGCTCTGGCCGCGATCGCGTCCAGGGACGTGCCGTGCGTCTTTGTGGAGAGGATCACGAAGGCGGCCACGACCAGTAGGAAGCCGATCTCGGACAGGGCCAGGAACCAGAATCCGCCGCGGGCCGAGGCGTCGCTGCGCGGGTGGCGCAGGATGACCAGGTAGCACGCCAGGCTCATGGTCTCCCAGGCGACCAGGAACGTGACCATGCCGCCGGCGGCCAGAACCGCCAGGCAGGCGAGCAGGGCCAGGTTATAGGCGGCCAGGTAGACCGCGGTGCCCCGGCCCGGCTTGTGATAGCGGGGTGCGTACCAGGCGATCGCCACCGCGACGATGCCGAGCACGGCCACGAACACGCCGGCCAGGCTGGTGGCCTGCAGCTGCAGGGGCCCGCCGGTGATCGTCTGCGCCGTGCCGCCGGGGGTTACCACAAAGGTGTTGCCGTAGATCAGTGACCAGCATCCGCCCGCGACCGCCGCCACGCCGCCGAGCGCCGAGATGGCGCAGCAGGTAAGCAACCCCGGCCGCCGGGACCCGGCCAGCAGCCCGGCCAGCGCTGCGGCGAGCCAGGCGCCGCCCGCGCCGTACAGCAGGTCCAGCGGGTTCACGCGCCGTCTCCCGGGTTCTCGTCGTCGGCGATGAACGTCAGGGCCGGCGTTTTCTCCGCGAGCCGGCTCACCGCCACGCTAAGTCCGTGCAAAAGGGCCAGCGGGCTCGGCGGGCAGCCGGGGATCCACACGTCCACCGGGAGGACCGCGCTAACCTGTCCGTACACGAACGGGTCGGCCCGGTAGACGCCACCTAGTGCGCACGCGCCGGTCGCCACCACCACCTTCGGCCCGGGCATCGCCTCGTAAGTCTTGCGGGCCGCCACCTCGAAGGCGCGCACCATCGGCCCGGTAACCAGCAGCAGGTCCGCGTGCCTGGGCGCGGGGGTGAAGAAGAAGCCGAGCCGGTGCAGGTCGTAGTGCGGCGCGGCGAGCAGCCGGATCTCCTGCTCGCACACCGCGCACGAGCCGGTATCCAGCGTCCGGATGTGCAGGCTGCGGCCGAACTGCGCGGCGATCTGCTCCCGCAGCTTTTCGGCGGTTGCCGTCTCGTCCCGCTCGGGCTTCATCGCTGCCCCCCGAGGATCGGGATCGTCTTTACCAGCGCGGCCCGGTCGGTGGCCGCGAGCTCGAATTCCCCGCTCGGCGTAGCCGCGTCCGGCGCCACCCGGGCGCACCGGCCGCAGGCAGCGCAGGCCCCGACGTCGAAGATCAGCACATCGTCGCGCCGGCGCAGCGCTGGACCGGGGCAGACCGCGATCATGAGATCGGCCAGCTCGCGGGTCAGCTTCCGCGGCCGGAATGCGGGCGGCGTCGGCAGGACGGCCGCCGAGCCGTCGGGCCGGGCCGGGTAGCGGGTGGTGACCACGCCGCGGCGCAGTCCCCGGGCGAACCACAGTGGCATCGCTCACCTCCTAACCGGGCCATGCCCGCGGCCGTCAGCCAGAAGCTGGCCTCGATGATCGGGATGTCGGTGAACACGTTCTGGGACCGGCAGGCGTCATCGAACCCGCGCCAGTTGCGCGCAGAGCCGGGCCGCAGCCGGGCACGGCTGATCCGCCCGTTCTCGTCCAGCTCGACCCAGGCGAGCGCCTCGCCGCGCGGCGATTCGGCCCAGCCCAGGCCGGTACCCCCATCTCCCTGCACCGGTAGCGGGGCGCAGTCCGCCGCGATGCCGCCGTCGAGGAGTTGCGTGATCAGCCGGACCGATTCGGCTGCCTCGCCGCGCATCACCTGGAAGCGCGCGAGCACATCGCCGGCGGCGGCAGTGACGACGTCGACGGGATGGTCGGTGTAGGGCCCGGATGCCGCGAGCCGGGCGTCGGTGGCCAGCCCGGTGGCACGTGCGACCGGCCCTACCAGGCCGAGGCGGCGCGCCTGCTCGGCGGTCAGGATTCCGCAGGCTTCCAGCCGGTCGACGAAGGAGTTGGTGCTCAGCAGCGCATCGGCGGCGCGGCGCAGCTCGCCGTAGGCGCCGGGAAGCTCACGGCGCAGCACCTCGGCGTCCGGCGCCCGGCTGACCCCGCCCGGCTCGATCACGCCGAACAGGTACCGGTGCCCGAACGCGGCGGCGTTGACCCGCAGCAGCCGTTCCAGCGCGATCTCGGCGGCGGCCTGGCCCACCGACAGCCCGGTGGCCTGGCACAGCGCCGCCGTGGCCGCGGCGTGGTTGTACAGGCGCTCCAGCTCCAGCGCGACCGCCCTGGTCCGGTCGGCCGCGGGCGGCGGCACGACACCGAGCGCGGCTTCGGCCGCGGCCGCGAACGCCCAGCCGACCGCGACGGCGCTGAGACCCTCGGCGCGCTCGGCGAGGAAGATCGCCTCGGGCACGGTCTTGCCGCGCAGCCGCCACTCCACGCCCCGGTGCTTGTGCCAGGTGAACAGGTACAGGTCGACGACCTCCTCGCCGCTGGTCACCAGCCCGTAGTACAGGCTCTCCACGCCGACCTGGCGGACGGGGCCGAACGGGAACTCGAACGCCTGCCCGCCGACGATGTGCGGGGCGTGCACCTCTTCTGGGGGCCGCGACGGCTCGTGGCCCAGCGTCGGCAGCTCGGTCCCGGGATATGGCGGGAGCATGAGCCGGTTGAGCGGCTTGCCGCCCGCGGGCCTGATGCCGAACTGCTCGTAGATCTCGCATTCCTCGACGAACGCGGCGGGCGCGATGTCGGACAGCGGCGGATACTGCTCGCCTTCGATCTCGGACTCGATGACGATGTAGCCAGGGGGGTCCGTTTCGTGCGCCCAGACCAGGCGCAAGGTCCGAGCGTCACCGGTGTTGCCGGCGAACATATCGGCCAGCCGGATGCCCGTGGTGCCCGCGAGGACGTGGGTGGCCGCTTCCAGGGACTCGCCCAGCAGTCGGACGGTGACCGCTCCCCCGGTGGCGCCGCGGCCGACGACCTCGAGGCCGCCGAGGCCGTTGAGCCGGCGCACCAGCTGTTCCCTGGTCCCGGTTGCGACCTGGGTCTCGGCGGCGGTCATCCGATCACCGCCACGGAGCGCACCAGGATGGTATTCAGGCCGGCCGGGATCCACAGCCCGAGCACCAGCAGCGCCGCCAGGCCGAGGATGAGGGGCGCCGCGGTGACCGCCACCGCGGCGTGGCCTCGGTACGGGCTGGCCAGCCGGTCCGGCGGGCTGCCGGTCACCATCCCGGCCGTGGTCCGGGCGAAGGCCACGAACGCCAGCCCGAGCAAGGCCAGCAGCAGCAGCGGGAACACCGGGCTGGCCGAGGCGAACCCGGCCCGGACGATCGTCAGCTCGGACAGGAACAGGCCGAACGGCGGCGACCCGAGCACCGCGAACGTGGCCAGCAGCAGCACGCCCCCGGTCACGGGGACCGCGGCCAGCAGCCCGCTGACCTGGGGCGCTTCCCTGGTTTTGTAACGGAGTGACACGTCGCCGCTGGACAGGAACAGCACCGCCTTGGCCAGGGCGTGGTTGAGTGTCTGCAGCAGCGCGCCGTACAGGCCGAGCACGCCGCCGAAGCCGAGCGCGACCGCGATGATGCCCATGTGCTCAACCGAGGAGTAGGCGAACAGCCGCTTGAAGTTGCCCCGGCGCACCATGAACAGCGCGCCGATGACGATCGAGGCGAACCCGAAGGACAGCAGCACGGCCCGCGGGAAGGTGCTGCCGAGTCCCCTGTTGGCGATCGCCAGGAACCTGATGATCGCGTACATCCCGGTGTTGAGCAGCGCGGCGGACAGCATGGCGCTGGCCGGGCTGGGCGCCTCGGCGTGCGCGTCCGGCAGCCAGGTGTGCATCGGCGCCAGCCCGACCTTGGTGCCGTAGCCCACCACGGCCAGCATGAACGCCAGCCGCAGGCTCTGCGGCGCCAGCGCCTGCGCGTGCACGAGCAGGTACGGCCAGGTCAGGCCCAGGTTAGAGCCCAGGTGCAGGGCGCTACCCGAGTAGAACAGGAACAGCGTGCCGGCCAGCGCGATCGTGACCCCCAGCGAGCTGATGATCACGTACTTCCAGGCCGCCTCGAGCGACCGGGCCCGGCCCTCCAGCCCGACCAGCGCGGCGCTGGCCAGCGTGCTGGCCTCCACCAGCACGAACAGCAGCCCGAGGTTGCCCGTTTCCAGCGCCGCGAGCATCAGCGAGGCGAACAGCCCGAAGAACGAGAAATACAGCCGGACCTGGAAGCCGCTGAGCTCACCGTCGTCCTCCTGGGCCGAGACGTAACTGATCGAGCCCACCGCCGCGAGCAGCGTTACTGCGGCCACGGTCATAACGAAGAACCCGCCGAGTGAGTCCACGTACAAGAAGCCGTCCCAGGCGGCCAGCGGAGCCCCGCCGCCCAGCACGGCCAGCAGCGCGAGCGAGCAGCCGAACGCGATAGCGGCGCCGGCCGCCTGGGCGATACCCGCCATCCGGGCCCGAGCGCCCGCGAGCGCGGCGGCCGGCCCGGCCAGCGGGCCCAGCGCGATGAGAATGGCCAGCGCGATCATCCCTGCAGCTCCCGCAGTTCGGTCGCGCTCGCCTCGGCGAGCTGGCGGGTGAGCCCGGACACGAACACCACCATGATCAGCACCCCTGCCACGATGTCCAGGAAGATCCCGGCCTCGACGATGAACGGGAACGTCGCGACCAGGGTGATCGCGCCCAGGAACACGCCGTTCTCCACGATGAGCCAGCCGATCAGCTGCGCGACCGTATGCCGCCGCACCACCATCGACAGGGCCCCGAGCAGGATCACCGCGGTGGACAGCGGGACCACGGCAGAGGCCACCGTGCCGTTCGGCAGCAGCGCCGGGCGGGTCACCAGGTAGGCGAACGCCGTCAGCGCCCCGCCGGCGATCAGCGACGTGGACAGGCCGGTCGACATGGCGGCGTCGCGTTTGAGCGCCAGCCGGGTCACCAGCAGCCGTCGCGCCGCCAGCGGGATCGCGATGCCCTTGATGGCCAGGGTGAGCACGGCCAGGATCCACAACTCGACGCTGTGAAAGACGACCGCCACCGTGGCCGCCGCGAACGAGAGCACCACCGACTGGGCGCCGTAGTAGACCACGTACCGGTTGAACAGCTTCGAGGCCAGGCACGCGAAGGCCAGCAGCAGGATCAGCACCCCGGACAGGTCGAGCAGGACGCCCGCGGTGCTGGTCGCGGCCAGGTTCTCCATCCCGTTCAAGCTCCGATCACGTAGGAAGTGGCAATGCCGACAAGCGCCAGCATGAATGCGGCACCGAGGAACTCGGCGATCCGGAAGAACCTCAGCTTGGCGAAGGAGGTGTCGATGATCACGATCGCAAGCCCGCACAGCGCGAGCTTGCCGAGCAGCACCGGGATCGCCAGCAGCGCGCCGGGCAGGCTGGCGGCGCTGCCCAGCCCCCAGGGGATCACGAAGACGTTCATGAAGACCGAGGACAGCAGGAACAACTTCATCCAGCTGCCCCATTTGACCAGCGCGTACTCGCGGCCGGAGTACTCCAGTACCCGGCTCTCCTCGATCATCGAGATCTCGGTCGAGCCGCCCGGGTTGTCGATCGGGATCCGGCCATTCTCCACCAGCACGATCATGAAGAAGGCCACCAGGCCGAGCAGGTGCGTCGGCAGCACCACCACGTAGGGGGACGAGGCGACCGCGTGGTTCATCAGGTAGGGGTTGTCCGACGCCGACACCGCGCCCACCGTGAAGAACACCAGGATCAGCGCGGGCTCGGCCATGCTCCCGATCCAGCTGGCCCGGCTCGCCCCCAGCCCGCCATAGGGGCTCGCGGTGTCCAGGCCGGCCAGCGAGATCACGAAACTGGCCAGCGTGAGCACGAACGCGCCGCCGATCAGGTCGGCCAGGAACGCCAGCGGCAT
>Ga0335081_10012133_pt1 | contig 13961 bp, 14 predicted proteins | sample Lox_Sample_35_FD_206713 | JGI IMG/M metagenome (GOLD analysis project Ga0335081, IMG submission 206713) | Soil microbial communities from Loxahatchee National Wildlife Refuge, Florida, United States - Lox_Sample_3.5 | ecosystem: Environmental > Terrestrial > Soil > Wetlands | place: USA... | reverse complement strand
CGGCAGGAAATCCACGGTGTACTCACTGCCGCGGTAGATTTCGGTATGACCCTTCTGTCTCCCAAAACCCTTGACCTCGGTGACCGTCATGCCCTCGACGCCCACGCCAGCGAGCGCTTCCTTGACGTCTTCGAGCTTGAACGGCTTGATAATGGCCTCAATCTTCTTCATCGGTTTCCTCCCCAAGTGCGGGTGCGAATACTAGAGAACCGTGCAAGGCCTGTAAACAGAAAAAACCTCGACAGCCATCGACATTCGCTGCACCGGGGATACGTACACCTGTGTGCAGGCGAGTCTAGCAGTCGATATGCCATCATGCGGTTCGCAGCCCATGAGATGTACACATAACAGACTGTCTGTGAATTGCTTGCATCTTGCGAGATCCAAGCCATGCTTGTGCCGAAACCGAAGTGTTGCCTGCGGTCATTTGCTCACACTGGTCAAAACAATACGTGTCCGGGACTCGCCACTGGTTTGCGGTTGCTGATGCTTTTCGGCGCGTGCTACCTTGGCGTTGCCATGGATACTCCAGGCAAAGTGCCGGTTTCCATCAACTGCCATGCTTGTGGCGCGCTTCTCGACCTGGCGGGACGGACGGGCTTCACGCACATCGAATGCAACCACTGCGGGACGCTCTCGGTTGTGCCCCTGCAGTTTGGCAACTTCCTGCTGCTCCACGCGATCGGCGTCGGCAGCACGGGCACCGTCTACAAGGCTATCGATCTGGCCCTCAACCGGTACCTCGCGTTGAAGATTCTGTTCAAGAAGCTGTCCAGCGACCCCGGATTCGTGGCGGCCTTCTCACACGAAGCGCAGGCCACAGCCGCCATCAACCATCCGAATGTTGTCCAGGTCTATTCCTTTGATTTGGAAGACGGCCAATATTATCTGGCCATGGAGTTATGTGATCGCGGCAGCCTTGATGACCGCATTACCAAGCTGGGCCAGCTTCCCGAGGCGGAAGTCCTGGCCATCGGGCAGCAAATCGCGTCTGCGCTGCACGCCGCTTGGCGGCGCGGTCTGCTCCATCGCGATGTCAAGCCCGGCAATATCCTCTTCAACGAGGACGGGGTTCCCAAGATAGTCGATTTCGGCCTGGCGCGCGGCCACGATGCCCCCGAGTCTCAAACAACTGCCGCCGACCAAATCTGGGGCACGCCCTATTACGTGGCGCCCGAAAAACTGCGCGGGAAAGCCGAAGACGTGCGTAGCGACGTGTACTCCCTCGGCGCCACACTGTTTCACGCGCTGGCCGGCCATCCGCCCGCCAACGTAGCGCCCGATGGCCACACGCCCCAGCCTGCGTCGTCACTGGCGACAGACGCGCCCTCGCTGCACGAGCACACGATCCGGATTATCGCACGCATGTTGGCCATGGACCCCGCGGAGCGCTACGGTTCCTATGAGGAAGTCATCCACGACCTCGACGCGGCGCAACAGGCCCTGAAAACGCCGCCGCCGGCCCCACCTCCCAGCCCTTTGAGACGGGAACAGGCTTCATTCTGGTCGCGCCGCAAATTCTCGTGTCGGCGCCGCCAGACAGAATGACCACGACCGAGTGGTTCACGGGACGATGACGAGATTTGAGCGCGCTACTACGGTACGGCTGCAGGAGGAACCACGGGTGAGGTTCTCGGAGTGCTCACGATGATCTGGTTCGCGACAGATATCACGCCCTTCACCGAGTTTGCCACACCTTGCGCCCTCCAGGCCGTCGCACGGGTCGGGGCCGACCCGCGAAGCGTGACTTTGCCGTCGTCAACTTCCACGATGATTCCGGCGGTCGCCGCAGGGTCCGCGTTGAGAAGCCGGCGGATCTCCGAACCGATGATTTCGTCGGATGGCTGGTCTGCCGACGGAGTGGACGATGTCACCGGCTGCCCCGCCGCGCGCATCGCCGGTGCGGGCTCCGCCGGACCGGCTGTCTTCTGAGTCTTCTCCGCCGCGCATCCGCCGCAAAGCGCTGCCACAGTCATCCCCATCGCCAAACGAACGACGCACGAAACTCGCATAGCCCTCCTGCCTTTCCACCCGACAACCTAGCATGATGAAACGCCCCCGTGTAGAACTTTCTTCAAGGAAACCGTTGACCGTGTGTGCCGGGAGGAACCAGGAATTGGCGCGGCGCAGGACTTGAATTTGCGCAGCCTGAGATGACCGAATAAACTGTTCAAGGCCCGCGCTCCGATGTAATGGAGAGCGGTCGACCCCGGCATGAATTCATCAATCGCTTGTGCAACCTGCCGGCCAGGGCGCCGGTCCGCTGCTTTCTGGTCTGCGGCGACCGGCTTGCTGATCGTTTCATTGGCGCTACATGTCTGGAGGATTGATTCTGCGCCGCCGGGGTTCTTCATCGACGAGAGCGCCAACGCCTACAACGCCTGCTGCATCGCCCGGACCGGGGCGGATGAATATGGAACGAGTTTTCCGGTGTTCTTTCGTTGCTTCGATGATTACTCCCATGATCCGGTGGTGATTTACACCATGGCCCCCGTGGTCGGAATATTCGGCCTGCAGCGGTGGGCGGCGCGGCTACCGAACGCGATCGTTGGGGTGCTGGCCTCCGTCGCGTTCGCGTTTCTCGTGCAACAGCATTGCCGGAGGCGATGGCTCTCTCTGTTGTCCGGGTTTTGCTTCTCGGTCATCCCGTGGCTCTTTCCGGCCAGCCGGAGCGCCGTGAGCGGCTACACGCTGTTGGTGTGGGAAATGATTATGGCCTGGCTGCTGGCGCTGGTGGCATTGCGGAAACGGTCGCCTGTCCTGGCCGCCTGCGCCGGCGTGCTCTGGGCATTCCCCATCTATACCTACAGCCTCGGCCGCCCCATGTCGGTATTGACCATCCTCTGTTTCGTGTTGGCATTTTTTCGCGTGCTCGTGAAGAGATGGAAGGTGGGGCTGGCTTTCATTCTCGGTTTTACAGCTCTAACTCTGCCGTTGATCCTGATCACGCACCACGGCCAGACGTCCCTGACCAAGCGCTTCCAGGACGTGTGGGTCGGCACGTCCGTACACCCGAGGATTGGGCTGATTGTATCCAACTTCCTGTCACGGTACCCGGACTATTTCAGCCCTGCGTTCCTATTCCTGAAAGGCGACCCAAACCTGCGCCAGCACACGCGATGCGGCGGCGAACTCTTTGTGTTCCTCGCGCCCTTGGTGCTCGCCGGCCTCTGCTACCTGGCGCGGTTCTTCCGGACCCGGCCCTGTTACCGCTTTATCGGTCTGGGGCTGGTGGTGTATCCGGTGGCTGCCGCGCTGACGCCCGACCGGATGCACAGCGGTCGCTGTGTGCAAGGCGTCATTTTCTGGCTGTTGACAGCGGCGATCGGCGCGGGTTTTTTATGGCGGCGGCGCTTGATCGGGCGAGCGATCCTGCTGGCAGCCTGCTGCGCTGGGATCGTTGAAACGGGGTGGTACTTGCGGGATTATTTCGGGCCCTACCAGGTCCGCTGCCGGCCGGAATTCACGGCCAGCTTCATCGAGGTGCTGCGAGACTGTTTCCGCGCTCTTGGCGAGAACAAGACCCTCTATATCTCGGCGAGCACCTTTTCGCCGTACAACATGATCCCGGGCACGGATTTCAAACCGTACTTCTATATCCACCTCCTCTTCTTTGGACGCATCGACCCTCTCACCTACCAGCACGGCGGTATTCCCCGGAATCGCGTGGTCCTGTACGACGGATCGATCACAACCCCCGGGCTGCTGCTTCGGTGCACGATGAGTGTCATCCCTCCCGAAGCAGGCCATCCATTACCACTGGCCGGCGCGACGTTTAACCGCGAGAGCCCCACCTACATTCGCAATCCGGAACCCATCCCCCCGAACGCCACACTGCTGGAAACGAAACCCGTTGACGGTCCATTTCCCGCGGAGGTCAGGTACGAGGTCTATGAGGTCAAATGAAGAGTAGTCCCGCTTCGTCCAGGAAGTGGTGCGCGGGACAGGACTTGAACCTGCACGGCTTTCGCCATACGCCCCTCAAACGTACGTGTCTGCCAATTCCACCACCCGCGCACATCGGGCTGGGACAGCGATAAATTATATGGAAACCCGACCGCCAGCAAGCTAAGATTTCTCCACCATGTCAGGTCATTCCAAGTGGTCGAAGATCAAGCACACCAAGGGCGTTGTGGACTCCAAGCGCGGCAAAGTGTTCGCCAAACTCGGCAAGGAACTGACTGTCGCGGCCAAACACGGTGGCGGTGATCCGGGATTCAACCCGCGCCTGCGCACCATCCTTATGAAGGCCCGGGCCGTCAACATGCCCGCCGACAACATCGATCGTGCCATCAAGAAGGGCACCGGGGAACTTCCCGGCGTTTCGTACGAGGAAATCACCTACGAAGGGTTCGCGCCCGGCGGCGTGGCGCTCCTGATCGAATTGCTCACGGACAGCAAGAACCGCACTGCCGCCGAGATCCGGACGATTTTCACCAAGCACGGCGGCAACATGGGAGTCGTGGGCGCGGTGAAACATCTCTTCCACCGCAAAGGCCAGATCCTGGTCGCCAAGGACCAAATCTCCGAGGACGACCTGATGAGTCTTGCGCTCGATGCGGGAGCCGAAGACATGATCGCGCATCCCGATACCTACGAGATTCTCACCGACCCGCATCAGTTCGAGGCCGTCCACAAGGCGCTGGAGGAGAAGGGCCTCAAACCGCAATTAGCCGAGGTGACCCAGGTGCCGCTCACGCCCGTCCCGGTCACGGATGAAAAAACCGCCCGCGCTGTCCTCGCGCTCATCGACGCGCTCGAGGACAACGATGACGTCCAAAACGTCTACTCCAACTACGACATTTCCGACGATCTCATGGAAAAGGTCACCGCCGCTGCCGCATAGTGGGGCGGGCGCCCTCGCCCGCCGAGCTAAATGATCATCCTTGGCATCGACCCCAGCCTGCGCTCGACCGGCTTCGGCGTGATTGAAGTCCGGGGGAACGAGATGGGCGCGCTCTGTCACGGTCACATCAAGAATCCGCCCAGCATCCAGCCGTCCCGCTGCCTCGTGCGAATCGGCGATGCGGTGACGAAGCTGATTGAGGAACACAAGCCTGACGCCGTTGCGATCGAGGGGCTCGTGTATGTGCAAAACACGCGCATTGCCTTCACGCTCGGCCAGGTCCGCGGGGTGGTCATTGCCGCCGCCGCCCGGAACGATCTGCCGATTTACGAATACGCCCCGCGCAAGGTGAAGCAGGCGGTGACCGGCCTCGGTGGCGCCGGCAAGACGCAGGTCGGCAATATGGTCAAAGCTGTGCTCGGTCTGGCCGAAATCCCGCAAGCCGACGCCGGCGACGCCCTTGCCCTGGCCATCTGCCATGCCCACAACTGTCGCGGCGTGCAAATCAAGCCACCCAAACGAATTTAGACGAAGCGGCGCACGAGAAGAAAGCCTGACGTTATGGAGCAACCGGAAGAACAGGACGCCATGCCCCAATCTTCACCCGTGGAACTGTTTCAGGGCCAGATTTCGCCCAGGCGGGTTTCCGTGGTTTACCAGACCGGGCTCGGCGCCGTGGCGCTGGCGATGCTGTTGTTGCCGGCCCTGTATTTCGGCCTGATCGCCTTGGTCGGGTACGGCATCTACTGGCACATGGCGCACGACCTGAGCTGGCTGCAGGGCAGCAGCGTCTACAACGGGCCTTCCATTGGCGGAATCCTGATCTACTTTGCGCCTGTCGTGGCCGGCGCAATCCTGATATTCTTCATGTTCAAGCCGTTCCTCGCCCGACAGCATCAAGTCTTTCTGCCCATGGACATCTCACGCAATCAGCACCCGATGCTGTTTGCGTTGATCGAAGAGATCTGCCGGCAAATCAACGCCCCGATTCCGAAACGAGTCGATGTAAACTGTGACGTGAACGCTTCGGCGAGTTTTCGACGCGGGTTCCTCAGTTTGTTCGGTCACGATGTGGTGTTGACGATCGGCCTGCCGTTGGCAGCGGGCCTGGACATGCAGCAATTCGCCGGCGTTCTCGCCCATGAGTTTGGCCACTTTGCCCAGGGCACGGCCATGCGGCTGACGTACGTCATTCGACGCATCAACGGCTGGTTTGCCCGGGTGGTGTACCAGCGCGACCAATGGGACGTGTGGCTGCATGCGGCCTCACGCCAGCGGGACGTCCGGGTTTCCGCGGTATTCATGGTCGCGCGGTTGGGCGTCTGGTTGTCGCGGCTGATTCTCTGGCTCTTCATGTATCTGGGCCACGGCATCAGTTGTTTCATGTTGCGACAGATGGAATACGATGCGGATAGCTATGAAATCCAGCTTGCGGGCAGCGAGGCCTTTATTTCCACCGCCCGGCAATTGCGGATCCTGAATGTCGCGGCGCAGCAGGCCTACGGTGAATTGGGCGAAGGCTGGAAGCGCCGCCGGGTGCCCGACAGCCTGCCCGTGTTTATCGTCGCCAAGGCCGAGACCATTCCCGCGGAAACAAGAACGAAGATTGAGGAAGCGGTGGCGCGAACCGTAACGAAAGCCTTCGACACGCATCCCTCCGATACCGACCGTGTCCGGCAGGCGGAACGCATGGGCGCCGCCGGCGTGTTCCAGGCCACGGAACCAGCGACGACCCTGTTCCATAATTTTGACGAACTCGCGCGTTCGGTTTCGCTGATGCACTATCAACAGGGATTGCGGTTGCCTCTGGCGCCAGAACACCTCATCCCCGTCGAGGAGACCGCCCGGGAGAGTCACGGGCAAACACAAGGGATGGAGGCGCTGAAACGGTTCCTGCTCGGGCAGGTGACCGATCTCCGTCCCCTCGTAATCACCGAACACGATCTTGCTCCCGCGCCGGATCCCGGTGCGGCCATGGCCAATTTGGCGGCGGCCCGCCACCGTATGCAGCAATCCAGAGCGGAAGTGGAGAGCGTGTTGAAGCAGTATCACGAAGCCGACAAGAAGGTCATCCAGGCCGGCCGTGCCACACAACTGCTCACCGTTGGTTGCAAAATCAAGGCGGAGGATTTTCAGTTACCGGAAGCGTCGTTGGAGGCCGCCAAGCGGGCTGGGCGCGAAGGCGAAAACTCGCAGCGGGAATGCGGATTGCGGTTGGAGGCGTTTGAAGCCGATGCGCGATTGCGTTTGGCGTCCGCTCTCCAGCTCCTCCACGCGCCCGAAGTCGCCGAAGGCATTGAGAATCTCGAACAACTGAAGGCCGAGGCGATGAAACTGGCGGCCGTGTTGCCCAAACTCGCCACGGCGTATCCGCAGTTGCTCGAACTGCGCCGTCAGTTCATCGGCCTCCAAACGCTTTTTGCCTATCGGGAGAAATGTTCGGCCAAGGAGCGGCTCGATTATCGGGTGACGAAGCTGGCGCAGGAGGCGCAGCAGTGCATTCAAGAAATCCAGGCCAAGCTGGCGCACGTGCGCTATCCATTTTCCCACGCGAAAACGGAATTGTCGCTGGCGGATTTCGCCATGCCGGACCGGTCCAATGACCACCCTGTCCTCCGCAGCTACCAGCAGGCGGAGAGCCACCTTAGTCGGCTGTTCGGTCTCAATTCCCAAATCCTCGGCCAACTGGCCCTTATCGCCGAACGAGTCGAGGGCCGCTTCGATTTTGGAGACACGGAGGCAAAAACGCCGGCATCGTGACGAGAGGCGGCTACTGTTTGCGCGCGACCGCGACGAGACGCGGGGCATCGGGACCGTAGGGTTGTCCGTCGAAGTCGCCGTAGAGCTTCACGCTCGCGAAACCGGTCTGCCGCAACCGGTCGATCAGTTCCTGGCCAGAGTACAACGTGTGGTGAAACGGGAATCGTCGCGCCCGGTTGCCCTTGATGAGAATCCATTCGTTGCGGATGCGCGTCCAGTCGTCAAAGATTTCATGCAACTGCACCAGTAACGACCCGTCATCATGCCGGGTCACAGTCCCCGGGTTCATGATTTTGGCGAGGCGCTCCTTGCCGAACACATCCAGGACGCAGACCCCGCCGGGTTTGAGGCTCTTGAAGATGTTGCCCAGCGCCCGCAAGTCGTCGTCCTTGTTATCGAAATACCCAAACGAAGTCCACAAATTGAGCGCGAGCCGGTAGGCGCCGGGACGCACGAAGTCCCGCATGTCCGCGCGGACGAATTCGATTTGCACTCGCGCGGATTGGGCGCGCCGCCGCGCCTTGTTCAACAAAAACCGCGTCCGGTCCACCGCCGTGACCTGAAAGCCGCGCCGGGCCAGCGCCACCGCGTGACGCGCGGGACCACAGCACAGGTCCAACACCGCCCCGCGACGGATGCCGGTCAACTTCATGATCCTCCGCACCTGTTCATCCGCCTGGACAAACCGCCGCTCGTCGAACATGTACGGATACAATTCCCGCCAGAATGCTTCGTCCTCAAACCATTCGCGCATGGGGTCACTCCTGCGCGTCAGAGTCTGCCACAAGCGGCACCGTCATGCAGCAATTCATCGCGGGCACCACTTCGTCGAACACGCCGCACATGGCCTTGACCAGTTCGTAGCCCGTGGCGGCGCGGACTTCACGTTCGGGCATTGGATAGTACAGTTGGAAGCCGGCCCACTCGTCACGCTTCGGGGATTTCTTGGCCGCATCGCGAATCTGTCGGGCGGATGTGAAGTTCTTCTTCGTGAACACGGCGTTTGTTTCAAAATTGCCGACCTCGGCGACAAACCCCTCTTGTCCCAGCAGGCGATGCAATTCGCCATCGAGCTTCGACCCGACAGCACATTGTCTCATCAAGCCGTGCCAGTCCCAGTCGTCTTTCAGCAAACACCCCGGATACGGCTCGGGTTCCTGCACGTAACCGCGTTCGATCTGCAGCCCGCTCTTGAAGACCTTCGTGTCCGTGTCCGCCGAAATAAACAGCTTGGCGCACCCGAAGTTGACCTTGTTTGAGATCGGCTTCGCTTCGCGGTTCGCGCGCGGCAACCAGCAGATCCACTGCCAGTACACGCCGCGTCCCCAGCGGTCGGTCACGAACGGCGTGTGGTAGCGCTGCACCAGATGAAACTTCAGGATTTGGGTAATGCGTTCGTGGGGTTCGACGTTGCCGACGCGAATCCCGCGCTGAAAATCAATCCACTCCCCGCGGAACGCCTCCCCCGTCGGTAATTCTGCGCCGCCCTCGTCCCGCCTCGCGAGCGGGAGCCAGTCGTTGGTTGTTGTCTTGCGTTTCATGCTGTACTTGATTTCCGGTGAGATTGTCGCGCCTGAAACCAGGCGCACCTCGACAGCGATGCTATGCCAGTTGTAATCCCGACCCCACCCGCGACAGTTCGTCATGGAGCCGAACGATCGCCTGAACCCCCGGATGCTGTGCCGTGTTGCCGATGCAGGTCACCAGTTCGCACGTTGCCCGATCCTTGGCTGCGACTTCGTAACTGGAAACCCACGACTGGAAGCGCGCTTCGGCGCCACCGTCTGCGAATGGCCAGCGAACGGGTGGTATGCCAACATCACACCGCCACGGTTTGGGCGTAACCCGCGCCCGGAAACATTTCTGCGTCTGGCACAGTTTGCGATACAGCGGATCCGCATTCACCGCGTCGAAAGCGGACTGGGTGAATTCTGATTCGGGCTCGAACAAACCATGGGTTGCGAGCAACCGCAGCCCGGCCCGCGTCCGATACACCCGCCCCCCCCAACCCCGGTGTCCGCCGGCACCATTGCTCGGCTCTCCCGAGCGCTTGTTCAACCAACGACTCGGGAGCTGGTTTGCGGGTCAACTTCCTCAGCCACCCGGGCGCCGCGCTCTCCAGTTGGGGAATATCCACATCAACGAACATGACCCGTGACGTGTTGAGAACGAGACAGCCGTAACTGTTGCGAGAGAGAACAGCCGTCAGCTCATTGCTCTCGTCCCGCATGTCACGGATGACGGGCTCGCGGAACGGACGGTCGCCATACCCGTACCGGGCTTTGGCAATCATTCCACGCGCGAACCGGTCGGCCAATTGGCGGGCCGCTTGCCGGGCCATCTCTTGAGCGTCCGCCAAACTCTGGTCCGACCACCGCCAGCAAGACACCCGCAGGGAGCGGCCAGCCGTCCCACGCGCCGGCTCACTCGCCCGGGCCCAGAACTTGGGAAAGTACATGCCCGCAGGTTACTCGCGACCGCAGCCAACTGCAATCCCTCAGGAAGAAGGCAGCAACGACTTTACGCATGGACGGTCGACCGAAGGACGCTCTCAAAAATCAACCGCCCATCATCGCTGCCGAGCGGTTTCTCGCTGGCGCGTTCGGGATGCGGCATGAGGCCAAAGACGCTGCGCGTCTCGTTGCAGATGCCGGCGATATTGTCGAGCGAGCCGTTCGGATTGGCCGCATCGACGAGCTCGCCCTCCTTGTCGCAGTAACGAACGAGAATGCGGTCTTCGCGCTGGAGCTGCTCGATGACCTGTGGTTCCGCGAAATAGTTGCCCTCGCCGTGGGCGATCGGGAGGCGTAGCACCTGGCCCTTGCGGCACACGTTCGTGAACGGCGAGTCGGTCGTTTCCACCCGCACGTGAATGTATTCGCAGATGAATTTCAGTCCGCGATTGCGGATCAGCGCGCCGGGCAACAGGTGCGCTTCGCACAGAATCTGGAAGCCGTTGCAGATCCCGATGACGAGCCCGCCGGACTTCGCGTGTTCCATCACCGCTTTCATCGCCGGCGAGAAACGCGCGATGGCGCCCGTGCGCAGGTAATCACCGTAACTGAACCCGCCGGGCACGATGACGCAATCCACATCGCCCAGCGTCGTGTCCTTGTGCCAGATGTACCGCGTGGGCTGACCCAGCACGTCCGCCAGCGCGTGATAAGCGTCCTGGTCGCAATTACTGCCAGGGAATTGAACAACGCCGAAGTTCATTGTATCTCGAATGTGTATTCTTCAATCACTGGATTGCTGAGCAGCTTGTGACAGGCTTCATCGATCTTCTTCTGCAGCTCGGCCGTGTCGCCGCCTTCCAATTCGATCTCCATGAACTTGCCGACGCGCACGTCTTTGATGCCGTGGAAATCCATCGACTCCAATGCGTGCTTGACGGTCTTGCCCTGCGGATCGAGCACGGTTTTCTTCGGCATCACGATGATTCTCGCCTTCATACTGTCACGCGCACGCTTTGTAGCACGCACGGCGGGACGCGTCCACTCTTCCCTCTCGCCGGTTCGCTTCCAAAACAGTATAACCCATCGCATCATGTTCGAGCGCCGACGCGAACCGCTGCTGCCCCGCAAGCTTTATTTCCGCCGACTCGCCCGTCACAGCTGCTTCAGTCTGGCCATTATTGGCGCGTCGTTGGGCATCGGCGTCCTGGGCTACCATCTTTCCGAGGGCATGGGCTGGCTGGATTCATTATTGAACGCCTCGATGATTCTCTCGGGCATGGGGCCCATGGGAGAATTGAAACACGATGCGGGAAAATGGTTCGCGTCGTTCTACGCGCTGTTCAGCGGCGTGGTGTTCATCACCGCGTGCGGCGTGCTCTTCGCGCCCGTCGTCCACCGTTTCCTGCACAAGTTCCACCTCGACACGGACGCGAAGTAATCAACTTGCGGCCGGCGCCGGGGTGAGGAAATCGAGGTTCTTGTCAGTGAGCCTGACGTATTCTGTCAGATGCTTCTGGGCCAGCATTTCCTCGACGGACTTCTGGAACCGCTGGATGAATCTCGCGCCGAGTTCGCGCTTGGTCTGCTCGGGGTCGCCCTCTTCCTTCTTCGCCGCGTGCACTTTGTAGTCCACCACCGTCTTCAACGTCAGCAGCGTGTTGGGGAAATCAAAATACAGCGTCTTGCCGCCACCGCCCATCACCGTCAACACGTCGCGCGGACGACCCTGATCCAGTTGCAGGTTGATGACCTTCGTGTCGAATTGTTTGGCGCGCATGCGGGCGACCGTCCGTTCCACGGCAGCGGGTTCGAGATCGGCCAGTTCGTCGGGGATGTAAATGTAGAGACGCACGTCCGCGGCCTGCGGCCCGGCCTGCTGAAGCAGGCGGGTGACAAGCGGCTCGACGAAGTTGTTGACGTAGCCATACGCGAGCGCCAGCGGCGTGGAATACTTCTCCTCCTCCAGTTGCTCGTCGCGTGTGCGCAACAGATCGCCGAAGTAGGCCACCAGCGCGGTGACCGCGGTGGAAATCAGCCCGAGCAACGCCGACAGTCCGTCGGGATCAAGATCGAAGGGGAGCCGCCACTTGAACAGCTTCGCCAGGACGGCGTACAACGTGGCCGCCCAGAGTACTCCCACCAGGATATTTCCCGCCCAATCCAGTCGGCGGGACTTGTTCACCGGATCCCGACCTTCCGGAATGTGTTATCGACCTCTCGGAAATGAAGCTTGAGATCGAAGAGCGCCTCGACTTCGCGGCGGGTCAGATGGCGCATGACGTCGGCGTCCTGCAGCAGAAACTCCTGAAAGGTTTTCGCGCTGGCCCACGTCTTCATCGCGTTGCGTTGGACCAGCGCATACGCCCTCTCGCGCGTCAACCCCTTGATCGTAAGCGCCAGCAAGACGGCTTGTGAATAGATCAGCCCCTTGCTCGATTCGAGATTGGCCTTCATCCGCGCTGGATAGACCAACAACTTGTCCATGACAGCGGTGAGCGTGACGAGCATATAATCGAGCAGCTCGGTCGAATCAGGCAGAATGACGCGCTCGACGCTGCTGTGGGAAATGTCGCGTTCGTGCCAGAGCGCGACGTTTTCCATGGCTGCGAGCGCGTTGCCGCGCAGCACTCGGGCGAGGCCGCAGAGCCGCTCGCAGGTGATCGGGTTGCGCTTGTGCGGCATGGCGCTGCTGCCCTTCTGGCCTTCGGCGAAAAACTCCTCCGCTTCGAGCACTTCGGTGCGTTGCAGATGCCGAAACTCCAGCCCCCAGCGGTCAATCGAACAACCGACGAGCGCCAGCGCGCTCATAAACTCCGCGTGCCGGTCGCGCTGGACGATTTGCGTGGAAATCCTGTCGGCTTGCAGCCCGAGCTTCCTGCACACGTAGGCCTCGACGCGCGGATTCATGTGCGCGTAGGTGCCCACGGCGCCCGAAATCTTGCCGACCGCGATAATGTCGCGAGCCAGCACGAGTCGTTCGAGCGCCCGGCCGAACTCGTCGTACATCAGCGCCATTTTCAGACCGAACGTGATCGGCTCGGCGTGCACCCCGTGCGTCCGGCCGATCATCGGAACGAGCTTGTACTTCTTCGCCTTGTTCGCGATGACCGCGCGCAATTTCTTCACATCTTCGATGAGAATGTCCGTCGACTGCACCATCTGCACGGCGAGCGCGGTGTCCACCACATCCGACGATGTCAGTCCCTCGTGGATATGACGCGATGCCGGACCGACGTTTTCCGCGACATTGGTCAGGAAGGCGATCACGTCGTGGTTGGTGGTGCGCTCGATCTGCTGGATGCGTTCGACGGTGAATTTCGCGCGCCGTTTGATTGTCGCGAGGTCTTTCGCTGGGATCTTCCGCGCCTCGCACGCAAGAATCTCGATCCGCAACCAGATCGCGAATTTGTTTTCGTCCGCCCAAATCTGGCGCATCCCTTCCCGACTGTACCGGCGAATCATAACGCGGGCAGGCTAACGAACCGCCGATGGCTTGTCAATGTACGCCCGCGTGTGTTCTCCGAGCTTGACCCATCTTCCTGTCAGGCTGATGCTGGCGTTGTCATCAGCCGAACAAAAGCTTCTGGATTGGTGTCGTACCTATGGAGGACATGCCATGAACAAGATGACAACGACAGCTCTCGCATTCCTCGCCTGCGCGGGGATATTGTTACACACCATGCCAGTCCATGGAGCAACGTCGGCGACGAATGTGCAAGAGGTCATTTCGGGCAACACCACGTTTGCCATGGAGCTGTATTCCAGACTGAAGAGCTCCGAGGGCAACCTGTTTTTCTCTCCGCACAGCATCTCGACGGCGCTGGCGATGACTTATGCCGGCGCACGCGGCGAGACGGCCCAGGAAATGGCGAAGGTGCTGCACTTCACCGTGCCGTCAG
>Ga0335081_10012132_pt1 | contig 13961 bp, 18 predicted proteins | sample Lox_Sample_35_FD_206713 | JGI IMG/M metagenome (GOLD analysis project Ga0335081, IMG submission 206713) | Soil microbial communities from Loxahatchee National Wildlife Refuge, Florida, United States - Lox_Sample_3.5 | ecosystem: Environmental > Terrestrial > Soil > Wetlands | place: USA... | reverse complement strand
TGGCGCCGACGAGCGCCGCGTAGCCGAAGCACAGATGGACTGCCGTCGTCACCGAAAGCCCGGCGAGCGCGCGGTCGATCGCCGCGACCGCGATCCGCCGCGCGGACTCGGGATCGTTCCGCAGCCAGGGCTCGTCGAGCTGGATGACGTCTGCGCCCGCGCGCTCGAGCGCCAATGCCTCCTGGTTGACCGCGGCCGCCAGATCCATCACGAGCTCGTCGGGATCGGCGTAGGCCTCGTTGCTCGCCTGCTGGGCCATCGTGAACGGGCCGGGGAGCGTGATCTTGGTCGCGCGGTCGGTGTGGGCGCGCAGGAACTCGACGTCGGCCACCTCGACCGGCCCCCGCCATCGCACCGGCGCGACGATGCGCGGCACGACCCGGGGCTCTCCGTCGCGGGTGTGAATCGTCGCGGGGTTGTCGGTGTCCACGCCGTCGAGCGCGGTCGCGAACCGGTTCGAGTAGCTCTCGCGTCGCATCTCGCCGTCGGTGATCGTGTCGATCCCGGCGCGCTCCATGTCGCTTATCGCGACCACGGTGGCGTCGTCCTGGGCCTCGCTCAAGTACGGCGGCGGGATCCGCCACGCCCCGGCCACCCGCACCCGCGGGACCGAGTGCGACCCGAGCGCGTCACGATCGATCAGCCACTCCGGCTGGGGGTAGCTTCCGACCACGGTGCTGGACAGGAGTCGCTCGGTCACGCTCGCCGCGACGATAACCGAGAATCTGTCCCATGAGCACGCAGCATCCACCGCCGCGACTCGTGGCGGTCGTCACCGGCGGCGGCTCGGGGATCGGGCGCGCGATTGCGCGGAAGCTGGCCGGGGCCGGCCACCGCGTGGCTGTCGCCGGGCGCCGCCCAGAACCTCTCGAGGCCACGCTACAGGAGCTGCCGCCCGGCTCCGAGGCGTTCGCGGTGTCGACCGACGTGACAAGCCCCGAGAGCGTCAAGGCGCTCTTCGACGCGGTCGTCGATCGCGCGGGCAGGGTCGACGTGCTGATCAACAACGCCGGCGTGTTCGGTCCTCCGCTGCCGGTCGAGGACTACCCGCACGACGGCTGGGCGGCGACCGTCGAGACGAACCTGACCGGGGCGTTCCTGTGCGCGCAGGCAGCATTCCGGCAGATGATCCGCCAGCGGCCGAGCGGTGGGCGGATCATCAACAACGGGTCGCTGTCCGCGCATGTCCCGCGTCCGAACGCCGTCGCCTACACGGCGACCAAGCACGGGATAACGGGGCTGACCAAGGCGCTCGCGCTCGAGGGCCGCCGGCACGGGATCGCCTGCGGGCAGATCGACATCGGGAATGCCGCGACGGATATGACCACGCAGCTAGAGGCCGGTGCGCTCCAGGCGGGCGGCTCGATCGTGGCGGAGCCGACGATGTCCGTCGAACACGTCGCTGACGCGGTCCTCTATATGGTCGAGCTTCCGCTGACTGCGAACGTCCTCTCGATGACCGTGATGGCCTCGGGGATGCCCTACGTCGGCCGTGGCTGACTCCTTCCTGAGGGCGGTCGAGCTCCCGCCCGATCGAGAAGGACGCCCGCGATCGGGTTACCCGTGGACGTTGCCGGCGATCGAGCCGCTGAGCGCCGGGCTGCCGCTGCACCCCGGCGTCACCTACCTGATCGGCGAGAACGGCAGCGGCAAGTCGACGCTGCTCGAGGCGATCGCCGTCGCCGCCGGCATGAACGCCGAGGGCGGCTCCTCGAACTTCGCCTTCAACACCCGCTCCAGTCACTCGGAGCTCTCGAGCGCGATCCGCCTGGTGCGCGGCAGCCGCCGCCCCAGGACCGCCTTCTTCCTGCGCGCCGAGAGCATGTTCAACGCCGCGACCTACGTCGAGCAACTCAGGGACGACTCCGGGCTCGGAGGCGATCCGCTGGCCGCGTACGGCGGCCGCTCGCTGCACGAGCAGTCACACGGGGAGTCGTTCCTGGCGGTGATGATCAACCGGTTCGGGCCCGACGGCCTCTATCTGCTCGACGAACCGGAAGCGGCGCTGTCGACGCAGAACTGCCTGACCGCGATCCGCCGCATCCACGAGCTCGTCCAGGCCGGCTCCCAGCTCATCATCGCCACCCACTCGCCGATCATCCTCGCGTACCCGGAGGCGACGATCTACCACTGCAGCGATCGCGGCCTCGACGAGGTCGACTATGAGGAGGCCGAACCTGTGCGCCTCACCAAGAGCTTCCTCGAGTCTCGCGCTCGCTTCCTGGCCGAGCTGCTGCGAGACTGACCGGCCATGTCAACACACGAAAGGAGAAGGCGATGGAGGCGACCAGCGTGCGTACCCCGCAAGAGGTGTTCCAGCATCACGGCGAGGTGTTGATGGCCGAGGACATCGACGGCATCGTCTCCGACTATGCCGACGATGCGATCTTCATCACCCCCGACGGTGTTCTGCGCGGCAAGGACGGGGTCCGGAAGGGATTCGAGAAGCTGCTCAGCGACCTCCCGGGCGCCAAGTGGGAGCTGCCGACGATGCTGTTCGAGGACGACATCCTGCTGCTCGAGTGGAAGGCCGAGTCCGAGAAGGTCATGACCGACGACGCCATCGACACGTTCGTGTTCCGTGACGGCCTGATCCGCGTCCAGACCGTCCGTTACACGCTGAAGCAGAAGGGCTGATCACCGCCGGGCCCAGCGGCCCGGATTCAGCGGTTTGGTCTCCGGGTACCGCGTGGGTGCTCGCGTTCGTCTAGCAAGAGAAGGAGGGCGGTCGAATGCCACCACGGGGAGTGAAGCCGGGTACCAAACGCGCTCGTCAGTACGAGCACGTCAAGGAGAGCGAGAAAGACCAGGGCAGGAGCGAGGGCCGCGCCAAGGAGATCGCTGCCCGCACCGTCAACAACGAGCGGGCGCGAGAGGGCGAGTCCCAGCAGCGCTCGCGCACGTCGACTCAAGACCTGTCGTCGGGGCAACGTGGCGGTCAGCGCTCGGGAACCAACCGGCCCAAGGGGCGAACTCGCGAGCAGCTCTACAACGAGGCCAAGCAGCTCGGGATCGACGGGCGCTCGAACATGAACAAGTCGCAGCTGCAGCGCGCCGTCGACGCGCGGAAGTAGGTTGACGGCCCGATTTGCGGGTAGCACGCCCGGTGTGATTGAGCGGGATGCCCGGATGCAGCCGGGCGCGTATATCACGGACGGCATCGACCTCTACGAGGTCACGGGCATGCAACGAGGCCCGGGGGTGATGGGCATCTCGACGGTTCGGATCAGCGTCGAGAACTGCCGGAACCTGCGCTGTCTCGAGTTCCTGCCCGACAAGATCCGCAGCGCCTTCGAGCTGGTCAAGCCGGCGCCGGTCGCCAGCTGCCCCGACGTGATCGAGGACATCAGCTGGGAAGCCGGGCTTGCGGCCTGAAGAAGCCGGGCTTGCGGCCTGAAGAAGCCGGGCTTGCGGCCTGAAGAAGCCGGGCTTGCGGCCTGAAGAAGGCGGGCTCGCGGCCTGAGCGGCCGCGGGCGTCACGTGGGCAGGGCGAGCCCGACCAGGTACGTTGCGCCGCCGACGATCACGCCGGCGAGCGTCATCTCCAGGCCCGCTGACCACCACGTCCTGAGCGTGACGAGCGACTTCGCCGCGCCGACGAGGAAGTGCGCCACCAGCGATACCACGGCCGCGAGCACGATCGCGACCGTGCCCGTGGTGAAGATGAACGGGATCACCGGCACGATCGCGCCGAGCCCGGTCGACACCCCCGCCGCCAGCGCCGCCTCCTTGGGATCCCCGCGGTCGCCGGCGATCCCGAACTCCTCAGCGGCGAGCGCTTGCAGCATCGCATCGGGCTGCTTGGAGAGCTGGTCCGCCATCGCGTCCGCGGTGGCCTCGTCGATCCCCTTGAGCTGATAGAAGAGCGACAGCTCCTCGCGCTCCTCGTCCGGATGCTCGGCGATCTCCTGCCGCTCGCGTTCGAGGTTGGCGGCGGCAACTTCGGCCTCCGAGCGCTCGGCCAGAAACGCGCCGGTCGCCATCGACAGCGCCGAGGCCACGGCGGCCGAAATTCCCGCGGTGAGGACGAAGCTCGACCCGCCGGTCGCGCCCGAGACTCCGGCGACGATCCCGAACACCGCTGCGAGCCCGTCGTTGGCGCCGTAGATCGCGCCGCTGATCCAACCGCCGCCGGTCCGGTGCCATTTCTCTCGGCCGAGGAGCTTGTCGAGGCGCACCTGAGCGGGATGAACGGGCGCCGGGGCGCCGGCGCCGTCAGACCTCCCGGCACGCATTTCACTCACCGTGTGCGAGTGCGCCCGTTCCTCCTTGCGTATCCCCCGCAGCACCTCGTCGGTGACCGGATCGCCGGTTGAGCGCTTGTAGAGGTCACCGACCTCCTCGTCCTCTGCGGCTTCGCGGGCCGCGAGCAGCCGGTCGACGGGGGCTATGCGCGCCTGGAGCCGCAGCCAGGGCGACAGGTGCACGCTCTCCGGGGGCGGGACGGGGATGCCGAGCTCGGCCATGCGTCCCTCCAGGCGCTCACGGTGGCCGCCTTCCGCGGCAGCCATTCGCCGGAGGATCTCGGCCTCGCGCGCGGGCATCCGGTCGGCGATCAAGTCGTACACGCGACCGGCCACGACCTCCCCGCGCCACGCTTCGAGCAGGCGGTCCCGCACCTCTGGGCTGGCCTCGGCCGTACTTGGAGACATCGACGGCCACAGGGTAGTCCGCGACGTCGAAAGGGCGCGCTAGCCGGGGATGAGAATGCCCCTACCCTGGAGCCGCCCGCCGTCGAGGTCGGCCATCGCGTCGTTGATCGCGTCTAGCGGATACGTGCTCGTGTGCAGCGTGACCTGGCCCTGCGCGGTCAGCGTCATCAGCTCCTCGAGATCGGCGTAGGTCCCGACGAGATTGCCGATGAACGAGATCTCGCGCGAGATCACGTCAATCGTCGGGATATTGATGTTCTCGCCGTAGCCGATCACGTAGTAGAAGCCGCCGTCGCGGATCATCGCGATGCCGTCCTCGATCGCGCCCTTCTCGCCGACGAAGTCGATGATGGCCTCGGCTCCGAGACCGTCGGTCAGCTCCTTGACGGTGTCGACGTGCTTCGAGCCTTCAACCTTGACGGTGTGGTCCGCGCCGAGCTCGCCCGCCAGTGCCAGGGCCTTCTCGGATGGGTCGATCACGACGATCGTGGCCGAGGTCATCGCCTTGAGGCACTGGATCCCGATGTGGCCGAGGCCGCCGGCGCCGATCACGACCGCGGTCGTGCCCGGCTCGAGCACCGGGATCGCCTTCTTGACGGCGTGGATCGCGGTGAGGCCGGCGTCCGCGAGCGCCGCGATGTCCTTCGGCTCGAGCCCGGGGGCGAGCTTGACCACTGAGCGAGCCGAGGTCTGGAGGAAGTCGGCGAACCCGCCGTCGCGGTTGATCCCCGGGAACGAGCCGTTGAGGCAGTGCATGTCATCTCCGCGCCGGCACGGCCCGCACAGCCCGCAGGCGATGAACGGGTGGACGATCACGGTGTCGCCGACCGCGACGTTCGTTACCCCCGAGCCGATCTCGTGGACCCAGCCGGCGTTCTCGTGGCCCGGCGTGTAGGGCAGGACGACCTGCGATTTCTCGGCCCATTGCCCCTCCTGAATGTGGAGGTCGGTCCGGCACAGTCCGGCGGCGCCGATCCGGACGATCACATCGAGCGGGCCTACGATCTTGGGCTCGTCGATCTCGTCGAGCCTCAACGCGTCGTGATAGGCATGCAGCCTCGCGGCCTTCATCGCAAAACCTCCTCAGGATCGTCGATAGCCACTCCGCGGTGGACGCGCAGCAGCGAGCGGCAGATGCCGCCGTTCACCTCGAGACTCATCCGCACCAGCCGGGCGGTGCGCAGCCAGCGCCGCAACCCCGACGCCGGCACCGGTTCGCCGCTCGGCAGCACGAACGCCGGCGACCCCGGATCGTGATTCAGGCCGAGGCGTCGCCGAAGCTCGATGCACCGCCGGGCGTCGGGAGCGTCATCCGGCAGGTCCGCGACGCGGCGGGCCGCGATCTCCTCCGGGCTGTCCCCATCGGCCAGCAGTGCCTCGCACAGCCGTGACTCCCGCGCGACCAGCGCCTTGCGGAGGAACAGCTCGCGCAGGGCCTCCAGGTCGTCGTCGCCGCCCGTTTCGTCCGGGAACGCACCGGCGAACCCCTCGCCACGACCGAGCGCGGCGTTGATCTCCGCCCCGGTGTAGTGGTCCTCGAGCCGGATCGTCACCGCGCGGACCCCCGGCAGCCGGCGCACGACGGTGCGCGCGTCGGCTGCCATCAGGAACGCGAAGTTCGGCGCGCACTGCGGCGTGGGCAACTGGAGCACGACCTCCACGTCGCCGCCGGGGCTCACCTCGCACGACGTCACGAACCCGAGCCTGGTGATCGGCTCATCGAGCTCGGGGTCGTGGACCTCGGCGAGCGCGCCGAGCACGCTCGCCGTCGTCGTCGCCGTCACTGCGGTCATGCGGACTCGACCAGCTGCGCGTCCTCCTTCGCCGCCGGAGCGCCGCCGTTCTGGAGCTGGAGCTCGGCGGGTACCTCGATGTCGTACAGCTTCGCCGCGTTCAGCCCCATGATCTTCTTCTTGCTCTCGGTCGTGGGGTGCGGGTAGTCCGAGTACTCCTCGGTGTCGGGCATCTTCCAGTCGATGAACCCCTCGACCTGCCACTTGGGCTCCCAGATCCCGTAGTCCGAGCCGAACAGCATCTTGTCCTCGCCGACCCAGAACAGCAGCTCGCCCATCACCTTGTTGAAGAATCGCGGACGGGCGTGCATCAGGCCGCCGATGACCACGGCCAGACCGGCGTAGACGTTCGGCTCCTGCGTCGCCATGAAGCAGAAGTCCTCGATTCGCGGCAGTCCCACGTGCTCGACGATGAAGTTGAGCTCGGGGTTGCTGGTGGCGGCGACGTCGATGTCCTTGACGTCGAACGCGTCCTTGTCCAGCGGCCAGATCGTCGGGCCCTTGTGGGCGTGGATGTTCTTGATCCCGAGCTCCTTGCACTTGTCGAGGAAGATCTGCGCCTCGGGATCCTTCAGCGTCCACCCGCGCGAGCCCTTGTACCACTCGGCGGTGTAGACCTTGACGCCCTTGAGGTTGTAACGCTTGGCGTCTTCCTCGAGCTGCTTGAGCCCGGCCTCGCCCTCGCGCGGGTCGAACCGCCCGTTGACGATCAGCTTGTCCGGATACTTCTCGGCGATCCTGGCGTTGCGCTCGGCGGTGTTGAAGCCGTCGGTGTACCACTCCTTCAGGTACGTCGACTGGAGGACGGCGGCGTCGATGTGGCCTTCTTCGAATACGTCGTGGACGTAGTCGTCCTCGGAGTACTTCATGAACTTCTCGAGCGGCCAGTGGGTCTCCGGCGGCCCGAGGCCCATGTAGGCGTGGAAGCACTCGATCCAGCCCTTCGCGTACTGCTCCTGCCCCTTGACCCAGTTCGCGGGACTCGCGTCCCAGAAGTGCTGATGGGCGTCGACGACGAAGTACTGCTCCCCGTCCTTCTCGTACATGCCTCTCCTCTCGAACGGTCGGTCCGAGCCACTCTACTCTGCGCCCACCGCCGTCCGCCAGAGGGTTTATCGGGTAATCCGGACGCGCCCCGCCTCCGACCCCGATTATCTGCGCACTCGCCCTCCGCCTCCGGGTCGAGTGTGCCGAAACTCGTGCTAGGGCCGAGTGAATCTGAACTCACCGTTCCGGGGGAGGGCGAGTGTGGAGAAAGTTGGAATCGGGGATGGGCCGCCTTCGGCGGCGTCCGTTGGATGTGGCGCGGCAGGCCCCGTCTGCGAGGCACGGATGCCGAGCGGGGCCGTCGCCGCGACCGCCGTGCGGCCGGGCATCCATGCCCGGCCGGCGCCGCGCGATCAGTCGTCCGGATCCCGTGGCGTCGGGAAGTCCTTGTCGATCAGCTCGATCCGGTAACCGTCCGGATCGGCCACAAAGCAAATCCGGCCTACCTCGGGCCGGCCGCCGGGCGCGTAGGGCGGCTTCTCGGGCTCGATCCCCTCGGCGCTCAGCTTCGCGAGCAGGGCGTCGAGGTCCTCGACCACGAGCGCCATGTGGTTGTAGCCGTCGCCGAGGTCGTAGGGCTGATCGCGATCGCGGTTGACGGTGAGCTCGAGCGTGTCGCCATCGCCGGGCAGGCCCATGTAGACGTTGTAGGCGGTCTGGAAGTTCAGCCGTCCGCGCCGCTCGAACCCGAGCAGCCCGTAGAACCGCTCCGATGCCTCGGGGTCGCGGACGCGAACGCAGGTGTGGACGAATCTCATGGCGCCAGCCTAATAGACAGGCCGCTCACGACGGCAGGCCGGCGGTGACCAGTCGCTGGTTCTTGTAGCGGGGATCGCCGGTGACCTCGCGCCCGAGCCACTCGGGCGGTGCGAACGCGGCCGCGCTCTCGGGCGAGTCGAACTCGACCTCAGCGATCAGCAGCCCCGAGAGCCGGCCGTGGTAGACGTCGAGCTCGATCGTCAGCGCGCCCAACGGGATCCGATATCGGCGCTTCTCGATCCGCCGGTTGTCGGTGAGCGGCCAGAGCGCGGCGAACCTCCGCGCGTCGATCTCGATCTCCTCCTCGACCCGGATCTCGTCACCGCCCGACTTGACCGTGAGGAACGCCTGCTCGCCGTAGCGCCGGATTCTCACCTCGACCTCGTCCGTGATCGCCAGGTATCCCTGCTCGATCTCGGCGGACGGGTGGTCGTCGAGACCGTCCGGAAGCCGGTTCACCACGAACTTGCGCTCGATCTCGAGTCCGTCGGCCATCTTCCCCCGGCATTCTGACGAGCGGACGATCGGCGAGCCGGCGCGAGGCCGCCGGGACGCTGATCGGCGCCTCGGCTTCCTCGCGCCTCTGCCGGACTCGGCCGAGCCAAGCTGACATTCCTACCCCTGCCGAGCCACGCGACGCCATTACCCCGAGTAAAGGGCAGGTAACTCCTGTGCGGGCGGGTGGTCAGGGTACATACGCCCCGATTCCTTCGGGCGCCGGATCGTCAGCCGGCCGGCGTGAGCACGACGACCGGGATCACGCGGTCGGTCTTGCTCTGATACTCGGCGAACTGCGGCCTCAGCTCCGCCTGCGTGCTGTAGAGCCGGTCCCGTTCCGCGCCGGTGGCCTCGGTCGCGACGACGTCGACCGTGTCGGTTCCGACCTCGATGGTCGTGCTCGGGTTGGCCTTGAGGTTGTGGTACCAGTCGGGATTCGTCGGGGCTCCCGCTTTGGAGGCGAACACCACGTAGCGATCGCCGTCGCCGAGGTACATGAGAGGGTTGACGCGGGGCGTGCCCGTCCGCGCGCCAACGTGATGCAGCAGCAGCAGCGTCCCGCCCTCGAACGGGCCGCCGACGCGTCCCTCGTTGGCGCGGAACTCCTCGATGATCCTCGCGTTGAAGTCGTCGGGCGATGTCGACATCGTGCTCCTCGGTTGGCGTGGAGCTCGATCATGACGGAAACCGCGCGGCCCATGGTTCGGGCTGCACGCGGGCGGCGCCGATCACGAACGAGATCGTGTGGTACCAGCCCGAGGCGATGACGAGCTCGAGGATCTGCGGGGCGCTGAAGTGCCCCGCGACCTCGGCGTAGGTGGCGTCGGATACCCGCGCGCTGTCGTGCAGCTCGTCGGCGAGCCTGATGACAAGGCGCTCGCGTTCGGACCACGCGGGGTCGTCCGCCGGCCTGGTGACGGTCGCAGCGAGCTGCTCGTCGGTGAGCCCGACCTGCCGCCCGAAGAACGCGGCATGCACCCCCCACTCGTACTCGGCGCCGCAGCGCGCGCAGGTGCGATGGATCATCAGCTCTCGGTCCCGTGGCTCGAGCAGCCCGTGGGCGAGGATGCCGGCGCCGAGCGGCCGCATCCGCGCGGCCAGGGACTCGTGGACGGCGAGCGTGCGGAACAAACGGAGCGGCTCGAGCTCGGTTCCCGGCGGCATCCACCGCTGGAGCATCCGCTCGGTGTCGGGCGCGTACGGGGGCTCGAGGGGCGCGATCCGCGGCGCCGGGTCTGCTTCGATCATCGCTACACTCCGCTTCGGAAATAAGAGCGCACGTAACCCGTATCGCTTCGGAAACCAAAGCGCAAGTGACCAGCATTCCCAGACCCGGACAACCCGTCCGTGGATCGGACACTGGCCGGCCGATCATGGCGCTGCTCGACCTGCTCGGCCGGCGCTGGGCGCTGCGGGTGATCTGGGAGCTCCGGGACGAGCCGCTGTCGTTTCGCGACGCTCAGGCGCGGTGTGGCGCGATCAGCTCCTCGGTCCTCAACGATCGCCTCGCCGAATTGCGCGCCGCCGGAATCGTGGAGGCCGGCGAGGACGGCTACCAGCTGACGCACGAGGGACGGGAACTGCTGGCGCTCTACCCGCCGCTCGACGCGTGGGCCGAGCGCTGGGCTGAGCGAGAGCGGCGGGTCAGGTGACGATCCAGCGCCGCACCGCCGCCTCGTCCCACTCGAGCCCGTTCCCGGGGCGGTCGGGCGGATAGGCGAACCCGTCGACGACGCGTACCGGCTCGCTCAGGATCGGCCCGGCATGGTCGAGGTACTCGAGCCGATGGCACGTGTGGGTGAGGGCGAGGAGGTGGACGCTGAGCTCGGGGAAGGTGTGGCTCGAGGCGGGCAGGCCGGCCCGTGCGGCCAGCGCCGCTGCAGTCAGCCAGCCTCGCACGCCCCCCAGCTTCATCACGTCGAGCGTCACGTGATCGCATGCCCGAGCCGCGATGCTGTCCTCCATGTCGTGCGGGCCCCACCAGTTCTCGCCGAGCGCGACCGGCGTCCGCGCAGCGGCGGCGATCACCGCGTGGCCACGATCGTCCTCGGCGCGCGTCGGCTCCTCGATCCAGGCGAGGCCCTCGTCGTCGAGCGCCCTGACGCGGTCGAGCGCTTCGGCCACCGACAGGCTCTGGTTGTAATCGACCATCAACTCGGCACGGTCGCCGATCGCGCCGCGCACCGCGCGGATCGCCTCGAGGTCCTGCGCCAGCGTGCCGCCGCCGACCTTCAGCTTGACGCCGCCGAAGCCGGCCGCGACCGCGCCGGCCGCCTCCTCCGCCGCCGGCCCGGGGCCATCGTCCGCAGGCTCGCGTAGGCGAGGATCGGCCGGGGATCCCCGCCGAGTAGCGACACGAGCGGGACGCCGCGCGCCTTGGCGCGAGCGTCCCAGGCTGCCATCTCGACGCCGGCGAGCGCGATCGCCACGAGCCCCTGCAGCCCGACGAGGCGGAACCGTCCCCGAAGCGTGTCGTCCAGCCCGTCGGGGTCGAGCCGAGCGCCGGCGAGGACGTCGGCCAGGTCTTCGACCAGGCGCGCGGTCGCCGCCAGGGCGAGCTCGTGGTAGCAGCGCACGTAGCTCTGGCCGACGATTCCTTCGCGCGTGAGGACGTCGATGAGGACGAGCGGGGTGCTCGACAGCGGCCCGGCGGCTGTCTGGACCGGACGCTCGGGAACGAGGTCGACCGCGCGGACGCGCAGCCCTGAGATCGTCAGCTCGGGGTCGATGTCGCCGGGTGTCATTTGTGTGAATCTGCGCCCGCTCAGGAAGTCTGAGCGTCCGCAGGGCGTCGGAGCCATTGGAGGGCTATCCACCGACACAAAGGAGGAGAGAGATGATCTCCGATCAGCCCCCGAGTAGTCGCCGCCTTGCGTCCTCGACCGTCGCGCGGTCCCTGGCCATAGGCAGACGAGCGATCCTGCCGATGCTCGTGTGCCTGTGCGGGGTGCTCGCGGTCGGCGCGGCGGCCGCGCAGGCCCGCCCGTTCATCGCGGGGTTCTCCCCGACCACGCTGGCGACCACGGTGCCGCCGAACGGGGACGTGAACCCGTACGGGATCGTGACGGTGCCGCGAACCGTCGGCGCACTGAAGCGCGGCGACGTGCTCGTCAGCAACTTCAACAACGACGTGAACCCACCCGGCGGCGAGCAGGGGACGGGCACGACCATCGTGCAGATCCCGCCCGGCGATATGGATCAGAACGCTGGCAACGCTCGGGTGTTCGCCCAGATCGATCCCTCCACGCTGCCGGGACCGTGCCCGGGCGGCGTCGGTCTGACCACGGCGCTCGCGGTCACCCGGAGCGGGTTCGTGATCGTGGGCAGCCTGCCGACCTCCGACGGGACCGCGCAGACAGCCCAGGCCGGGTGCCTGATCGTGCTCAACAGCTGGGGGAAGGTGGTCAGGACGATCGCCGGCGGTCCGATCAACGGTCCCTGGGACATGACCGCCGTCGATCACGGCTCCGTGACGACGCTGTACGTGACCAACGTGCTCAACGGCACGGTGGCGGCCACGACCGACTTCACCCAAACCGGGCCCCCGGTCCCTGGTGGGACGGTCGTCCGGATCCAGCTGCTGACGATTCCCGGAATCCGTCCCGTCGTGCTCCGCGAGAACGTGATCGCCACCGGGTTCGACGAGGAGACCGACCCGGCCGCGCTAGTCATCGGTCCTACCGGCGTCGCGTTGGGGCGTGACGGGACCCTGTATGTCGCCGACTCGGTGAACAGCCGGATCGCGGCGATCCCCGACGCGCCGTTCCGTTTCTTCCCGGCGACGGGCGGCGGGCGGACGGTGTTCGAGGGACTGCCGCTGAATGCCCCGCTCGGGATGACGCTCGCACCCAACGGCGACATCCTCACGGCCAACGGCGGCGACGGCAACGTCGTCGAGACGACGCCGAACGGCCGCCACACGTCGTTCGTGACCGCTGACCCGGCCGGTGCCGGCGTTCTGTTCGGGCTGACGCTCACGCCCGACCAGCGGGCGGTCTATTTCGTCGACGATGGGACCAACACGCTGAACCTGCTGGCGGCGCCGTGATCTGATCGCAAACGGGGGCCGGGCCTGCGGGCTCGGTCCCCAGCGTCGCCCGCGCGGTCAGCGAGCCGTGAACCCGGCGACCAGCTCCGCGGTCTCGAGCGGGATGTCGAGCTGGGGGCAATGCCCGACGCCGTTGAGCACGACCCAATCGGCGTGTGGCAGCCAGTCGTTCAGATACCGGGCGGCGCTCGACGGCCACGGCAGGAGCCGGTCGGCCGTGCCCCAGATGATGCGAACCGGGCAGGCGATCCGCCCGGCGTCGAGCGGCCATCCGTTGCGCCGCGCGTCGGCGATCAGCGGCTCGACCGCGTCGCACCGCGCCACTCCCGAGATCTGATGGGCGAGCAACTCGGGCGGGATGTGCTCGGAGTTCGCGGCCGTGAACGCGGTTGCCTGGCGCCTGCCCTCGGGCGTCCTAACGAGCGCGTCGGCATGGGGCACGAGTCGCTTGACCAGCTTCTGCATCGCGGGGAAGTGATCGAGGGTCTGATGGAAGGAGTCGTCGCCCGGGGGGCCCAGCCGCCGGCCGGGGCGAGCGCCACCACCGACTCCGCGCGTCCGCGCGCGGCGAGCGCCAGCGCCAGATAGCCGCCGAGCGAGTTGCCGACGATGTGCGCGGTGGGGAAGCCGGCCTCGTCGAGCGCCCGCTCGATCGCATCGGCGAGTCCCGGGCCGGTGGCGCCGCCCGTCAGCGGCGGGCCGCCGGCGTGGCCGGGCAGCGTCGGCGCCAGCACCTCGTGCCGGCGCTCGAGCGTCGGCAGGACGAGCTCCCACGTCCGCCAGGTGTCGGTGAAGCCGTGCAGGCACACGAGCGGCGATCCCGCGCCGCCGCGATGAGCCGGCGTGAACGCGTACGTCACTTCAGCCGACGCGACCGACAGCGCTGACCCACTCCGCGCTCCGCCGCCAGAGCTCCCCGGCCAGCTCGGCGCCGGCGGCGGCGCCCGGTTGCCTCACCGCGCACTCGTCGTAGTACAGGCCGGTCTGATCGGCGAGCTCCGGCGCCGTCGCGCAGTACACCGACGTCCGCGCGCCCTCCTCAGGGGAGATCATGCGCCGCTTCATCAGCGCCCGGGCCGGCCACGGCACGCGGCGCCAGATGTCGGACGCGACCACGCCCGGATGCAGCGAGTACGTCGTGACGCCCGTGTTCTCGAGGCGACG
>Ga0335081_10012131_pt1 | contig 13962 bp, 12 predicted proteins | sample Lox_Sample_35_FD_206713 | JGI IMG/M metagenome (GOLD analysis project Ga0335081, IMG submission 206713) | Soil microbial communities from Loxahatchee National Wildlife Refuge, Florida, United States - Lox_Sample_3.5 | ecosystem: Environmental > Terrestrial > Soil > Wetlands | place: USA... | reverse complement strand
GACCATCACTGGATGGCGGGACGATGCCCAGGCCGCCTGCAGGACCGGAGTGACGACCTCCGCCCGCAGGCACCGCACCCGCTCCGTCAACGGGCGTCACCGGTTGACGTCCCTCCACGGCGAGCGGGCCGGGCGCCTTTACGCTGATCGCACGGCCTCGTCAAAGAATTTATTCCTGTGGCGATTAAGGCCGATAAATCGCGGCTTGCTTTGCGCCGCCTGCGGCGCCGCGAGCCGCAACAGGGGTGGCCATCGGCAAAAGATTCGTTCGGTGCCTTGGGCGCTGTTGCGGGAGCATCACGCAAAGGCAGCGGCTTTCCGATGATGCGCGGCGCTGCGCGAGCAGCTAAGCTGCGGGTTCGTCCATTCCTGCGGACGATGAGTGTCAGATCATCCGGGAGAGCGCGCCCCATGCGGGTCTATCAGTTTACTGAGCAGGCCTATTTCCCCGCCTGGAACGAACATTCCGGCACACTGCGCGTCACCTTCCCGAACCGCAAATGCGATCCGCGCGTCGCCTCCGAGCTGTTCCATCGCTATTACGACGAATGGCAGCTCGCCGATGAGCTCGGCCTCGACATCATGCTCAACGAGCATCACCAGACCGCGACCTGCATGGCATCGGCGGTGGTGATCGGCCTCGGCGTCATGGCGCGCATCACCCAGCGGGCGCGTCTTCTCGTTCTCGGCTATCCGATCGGTCACCGCCCCGATCCGCTCCGCGTCGCAGAAGAACTTTCGACCATCGACGTGATTTCGCGCGGCCGACTCGACATGGGATTCATCAAGGGCATCCCTTATGAGATCGCGGCCTCCAATCGCAATCCGACCGAGCTGATGGACCGATTTTGGGAGGCGCATGATTTCATCCTCAAGGCGATGACCACGCACGACCAGGCCTTCAACTGGGACGGCGAATTTTTCCAATATCGCCAGGTCAACGTTTGGCCGCGCGTCTGGCAGGAGCCGCACCCGCCGGTCTGGTCGACGACCGGAAGCTCGACGCAGGCGCGCGTGCTCGGCGAGCGCGGCTATACGATGGCAACGCTCGGCACCGGGTTCGGTACGCGCAAGCTTTACGACGCCTATCGCAAGAGTTACTTGGCCAAGTTCGGCAGGGCGCCCGGTGCCGACCGCTTCGCCTATCTTGGGCTCGTCGCCGTCGCGAACGACAGGAGCGAGGCGCGCCGGCGCGGCGATCTGATCGCCGGCTATCTGCGGACCAGCCCGATCGTCGCGCTGCCGTTCCGCAATCCACCGGGATATCTGCCGGCGGAGGACAATGCGCGGCTCCTGCGCGGCGAGACGCCGCCGCGCAGCTTCACCAAAGCAGGCCGCATCATCAACATGCAAACCGCGAGCGTCGAAGAGCTGATCGAATCCGGCATCCTGTTCTGCGGCACGCCGGATGAGGTCTACGCGCAGATTGTCGAGTTCTGCGAGCATTGCGGCGGCATGGGTAATCTCCTGATGATGGGCCAAGCCGGCGAACTCAATCACGAGCAGACGGTCGACAACCTGACCCTGTTCGCCCGGGAGGTGTTCCCAAGGCTCAAGGCCTGGAAGCAGCCCGACGCCGAGGCTGCCGCGGCCGCTGTTGCCGCCTAGAACATGATCCGGAAAAAGCCTGCCCGCGGACTTGATCCGCGGGTGGAAACCGGTTTTCCGAAAAGATCATGCTCTATCAAGATGCTAGAGCAAGAATCGATTCAATCTGAAGCGATTTTGCTCTAGGACCACTGACTCCCGCACACCAGGCTGTGGGGACGCCTCACGCGGGCCGCGCGCCGCTGCCTGTGATGTTCAAAAATTGGAACAAATCTTGAATTTGGTACAGTTCTGGCTCATGAGTGTTGGACGGCACCGTTGAGCCGAAGCGAAAATTGAGTATTGGGCCATGAGTGGCGAGCCATTTGCCTCTGCTCCCTACGTCGTCGGCAAGAGTGCTGTCGCCGTCGAACCGCGACCCATCCCGGCGGAGGAATCGCTCTGTCCGGTCGTGTCGCACGATTGGGTCAATGCCGAATACAAGCACCTCGTGGTCGACGCCTCGCCGAAGGCGCTTGCCGTTACGCCCGGCCAGTTCTTCAACTTGCTCTGCCCGTCGCCCGACGTCGGCGAATTGTTCTTTCGCCGGCCGCAGAGTGTCTATCGCATCGATCGCGCACGCGGCCGGCTGGAATTTCTCTACAAATGCGTGGGGCGCGGCACGCGCGGGCTGGCAATGATCGAGCCGGGTGAAAGCCTCAATATGGTCGGTCCCCTCGGCGTCGGCTTTCGTCTCGATCCGGCCTGGCGGCACATCGTCGTGCTCGGCCGCGGCGTCGGTATCGCCACGCTCGGACCGATTTCGCAACTCGCCGGTGCCAACAAGATCGGCGTCACCGCGATCCTGTCGGCACGCGACAAAGACTTCGTGATGGCGGATGCGCTGTTCCGCGAAGCAGGCGACGTCGTCGCGGTGCTCGATACCGACGGCAGCAGCGCGGTTGAGAATGTCGAAAGAATACTCGACGGTCTGATCGCGCGGCGACGTGCCGATGCGTTCTTTACCTGCGGCTCCAATCGGCTGTTCCAGCTCATGAAACGGCTGGGCAGAGCGCACGGCATTCCCGGCCAAGTGGCCATGGAGCAGGTGATGGCGTGTGGGCTCGGCCCCTGCTACGTCTGCGTTCGCACTTTCGAGGTCAACGGCAAGAAAGAGTTGCGCCGGGTCTGCATCGAAGGCCCGGTATTCGACATGCAGGAGGCGGTCGGATGGTAGACATGAGCGTCAAGATCGGCAGCGTGACGCTGAAGAATCCGGTCATGCCGGGGTCCGGCTGCTTCTCGACCGATCTCGCCCAGGTCATGGACATCAATCGGCTCGGCGCCATGGTGGCCAAGACGGTGTCGCGCGAATATCGCGCCGGCAATCCGCCGCCGCGCGCCGCCGAGGTCGAGGGCGGCATGATCAATTCAATCGGCCTGCCCACCAAAGGCATCGAATATTTCTTCGAGCATCAGGTGCCGGATTATCGGCGCTTCACGCCGCCGCTGGTCGGTTCCATCTCAGCGACGACGATCGAGGACTTCGAAGCCATGGCGCGCGACGTGGCCAGAGGCGACATCGATGTGCTCGAGGTCAACATTTCGTGCCCAACGCGCGATCCCAAAGGCGGCAATTTCGCGCTGCACGCGGAGCACACCTACGAAGTGGTGAAGCTCATTCGTGCCACCACCGACAAGCCGGTCTGGGTGAAGCTGTCGCCCAATGCCGGCGACATTGTCACCGTCGCCCAGGCCGCCGAGCGCGCCGGCGCCAATGCGCTGGTCGTGGCCAACACTATCTTGGGCCTGAAGATCAACACCGACACCTTTCGGCCGGCGATCGGCAATAAATTCGGCGGACTTTCCGGCCCCGGCATCAAGCCGATCATCGTGCGAATGGTCTATCAATGCGCCAAAGCGGTAAAAATCCCGATCATCGGCTGCGGCGGCATCGTCAAGGTTGAGGACGCGGTTGAATACATGCTGGCGGGCGCGACCGCAGTGATGATCGGCTATCTCACCTTCCGCAACCCAAGCGGTATGATCGCGATCATCGAAGGTCTCGAAGAGTGGTGCGCCAAACGCGGCTTCAAGCGCGTTGCCGATCTGACCGGGGCCATGATCGACGAGCCGCCGATGGAGACTTTTGCTGCAGCGGCGCTCCCGATCGGATAGTTTTCGGACCATGACGACGCGTATCACCATCCGCCGGCCGGACGACTGGCACCTGCACGTTCGCGACGGCGAAATGCTCAAGGCGGTGCTGCCCTATACGGCGAGGGTTTTCGGCCGCGCCATCTTGATGCCGAACCTGATACCGCCGGTGCGCACGACGGCCGACTGCATCGCTTATCGCGAGCGGGTGATGGCGGCACTGCCGAAAGGCTCGAAGTTCAAGCCGCTGATGACCTGCTATCTGACCGACGACACCGATCCGAACGACGTCGAGCGTGGCTTTCGCGACGGCATATTTGCCGGCGTCAAGCTCTATCCGGCGAACGCGACCACCAATTCGGCCGCCGGCGTCACCGATTACGAAAAGATCATGCCGGTGCTCGAACGCATGGAAAGGATCGACATGCCTTTCCTCATGCACGGCGAGGATACCGACCCTGACGTCGATATTTTCGATCGCGAGAAGTCGTTCATCGATCGATACTTGTCGAAATGGGTCAAGCGGTTCCCCAGGCTGCGTTTCATCCTCGAGCACCTGTCCTCCAAGGACGGAGCCGATTACGTGAAGAGTACAGGGCCGCAAGTCGGCGGTACGATCACGGCCTATCACATGGTGCTCACGCGCAATGATTGGTTCGGCCACGGCCTCAAGCCGTACATGTACGTCATGCCGGTGATCAAAACCGCGCGCGACCGGACCGCCCTGCGCAAGGCCGCCACTTCCGGCGCGGCCTGTTATTTCCTCGGCACCGACTCCGCGCCGCACCCCTATGCCCGCAAGGTCTCGACCAATGGCGTCCCGGGCATGTTCAATGCTCCGGTCGCGCTCGAAACCTACGCGAAGGTGTTCGAGGAAGAGGGCGCGCTCGACAGGCTCGAGGCCTTCGCCTCGCTCAACGGCCCCCGGCACTATCGGCTGCCGCCGAATGAGGACACAATCACGCTGGAGAAAAAATCTTGGACCGCTCCCGCGGAGGTCAAGGTTGCGGGTCCCGACGAGCGCGCGCTGGTCTACCGCGGCGGCGAAACCATCGAATGGCAGGTGGTGAGCGCATGACCGGCTTTCCAGACAAGGAGACCATGGCGGAACTGACGGCGAAGATGCTGATCGAGGTCGAGTCGGTCCGCTTCATGACCGACAAGCCGTTCATCTTCACGTCCGGCTGGGCGAGCCCGGTCTATACCGATTGTCGGCGCCTCATCTCGTTTCCGCGCGTGCGGCAGGCGCTGATCGAATTCGGCGTGGCGACGATTACGCGTGAAGTCGGATTCGAGCAGTTCGACGCCATCGCCGGCGGCGAGACCGCAGGCATTCCCTTCGCCGCCTGGATGGCGGATCGCATGATGCTGCCGATGCAGTATGTGCGCAAAAAGCCGAAGGGTTTTGGCCGCAATGCGCAGATCGAGGGCCACATCGAGTCCGGCGACCGCGTGCTGCTCGTCGAGGACATGACGAGCGACGGACGCAGCAAGGTGAACTTCTGCAATGCGTTGCGCAGCGCGGGGGCGGTCGTCGACCACGTCTTCGTGTTCTTCTTCTACGATATTTTTCCCGAGAGCAAAAAAATCATCGCCGACCTCGGCGTCACCCTGCATGCGCTCGCGACCTGGTGGGACGTGCTCGAAGTAGCAAAGAAAAGCGGCCGCTTCGACAAGGGCAAGCTCAGGGAAGTCGAGAAATTCATGAAAAATCCGGCCGCTTGGTCGAAGGCCCATGGCGGTGCGGCGGTGGCTGCGGAGTGAGCTGGGGACGGAAATGCCAAGCGAAGTTGCAGATGTGATCGTGGTCGGCGCCGGCAATGCGGCGTTCTGTTCGGCGCTGGCCGCGCAGGAGCAGGGTGCCAAAGTGCTGATGCTCGAGGCCGCGCCCGAGGACGAATCCGGCGGCAACAGCCGTTTCACCGCCGGTTCGATCCGTGTCGTCTACAACGGCATCGATGACATCAAGACGCTGGTGCCCGATCTTACGCCGGCCGAGATCGAAACCACTGACTTCGGCACATATACGGCGGAGCAGTTCTTCGACGACATGGCACGCGTCACGCAGCATCGCGCCGATCCCGATCTCGTCGAGCTTCTGGTCACCCGCAGCTTCGACTCGCTGAATTGGCTGCGTCAGAAGGGTGTGCGTCTCATCCCGATCTACGGCCGGCAGGCCTTCAAGATCGACGGCAAGTTCAAGTTCTGGGGCGGCCTCACCGTTGAATCGGTCGGCGGCGGCCCGGGCCTCGTGCAGATGGAGACCGAAGCGGCAAAGAAGCGCGGCATCGAGATCCGCTATGCGACGCGCGCGGTCGGTCTTCTCACCGATGGCAACCGGGTTGAAGGCGTCCGCGCTCGCCACGACGGCACGATCGAAGAGTTGCGGGCGCGTTCGGTGGTGCTCGCCTGCGGCGGCTTCGAGGCCAACGCGGAGATGCGCACGCGCTATTTCGGCCCGGGCTGGGACATGGCGAAGGTGCGCGGCACGCGATACAACACCGGCGACGGCATCCGCATGGCGCTCGACATCGGTGCGAGCCCATGCGGCAACTGGTCGGGCGGCCACGCGGTGCAATGGGAGATGAATGCGCCCGAATTCGGCGATCTCGCGGTCGGCGATCAGTTTCAGAAGCACTCCTATCCTTTTTCGATCATGATCAATGCGAACGGCCGTCGTTTCGTCGACGAGGGCGCAGATTTTCGCAACTACACCTACGCAAAATATGGCCGCGTCGTGCTCGAACAGCCGGGCCAGTTTGCCTGGCAGATCTTCGACCAGAAAGTGAAGCACTTGCAGCGCGACGAATACAAAATCCGTCAGATCACCAAGGTGATGGCGAATACGATCGAGGAATTCGCGCAGAAGCTCGAAGGCGTCAATGCGGCTGAGTTCCTCAAGACCATCAAGGAATGGAACGCCGCGGTGCGTGCCGACGTACCGTTCAACCCGAACATCAAGGACGGCCGCTCGACGCGGGGCCTTGCCATCAACAAGAGCAACTGGGCGAACACGATCGATGCGCCGCCGTTTGAAGGCTACGCGGTCACTTGCGGGCTGACCTTCACGTTTGGCGGGCTGCGGATCAACACCGACTGCGCTGTGCTCAACACCGACTACCAGCCGATCCGCGGGCTGTTCGCCGCCGGGGAGCTTGTTGGCGGCTTGTTCTACTTCAACTATCCGGGCGGCTCCGGGCTGATGTCGGGCACGGTGTTCGGCCGGATCGCCGGCACTTCGGCGGCCCGCCTCGGCAAGAACTGATGATGGACGTCAAGGTCAAGCGTCCGCTCAATGAACTCGGCGCCGTCGAGCTGGCGCACAAGATTGCGGATGGGGAGACCACGAGCGAAGCGGTGGTGCGCGACTGTGTTAGTCGCATCGAAGCGCGCGACGACGTCGTCAAGGCCTGGGTCAATTTCGATGCGGCCCGCGCGCTCGAGCAAGCGCGTTCGCTTGATCGAGGCCCACAACGCGGACCGCTTCACGGGGTACCGATCGGCGTCAAGGACATCATCGATACATTCGATATGCCGACCGAGATGGGTTCGCCGATCTATCGCGGCAATCGGCCTCCGGCCGATGCCGCCTGTGTCGCGCTGCTGCGCCGTGCCGGCGCGGTGATCCTCGGCAAGACCGCGACCTGCGAATTCGCCGGCATGGCGCCGGCGGCGACCACAAATCCGCACAACGCGGCGCACACTCCCGGCGGTTCGTCGAGCGGCTCGGGTGCGGCGGTCGCCGATCACATGGTGCCGGCGGCGCTCGGCACGCAAACCGGCGGCTCGGTGCTGCGCCCAAGCTCCTATTGCGGGATATTCGGCTACAAGCCGACCTACAACAGCTTCAACAAGGAAGGCGTGAAGTCAGCGGCCGAGAGCATCGACACGATCGGCTGGCTCGCCCGCTCGATCGAAGACATCGCATTGCTCACTGCAGTATTGCGCATGCAAAGGCCGCAGCCGGTCCCCGCAATGAGCCGCGCGCCGCGCATCGCGCTATGCCGAACCGAGATGTGGGACAGCGCGCAGCCGGAGACCAGGGCCGCGGTCGAAGGCGCAGCCGCCGCGCTCGCCAAGGCCGGGGCGACGGTGGGCGAGATCGCATTGCCGGGCGAATTTGACGGCTTGCGCCGCATTGCGCGGGAGACGATCAACTTCTATGAGCGCGCGGCCGGCATGGCCTATGAATGGGACCATCACCGCGAACACTTGTCGGCGCAGATGTCACGCTACATCGAGAGCGGGCAGCAGACGTCGCGAGATGAATATCTCGAAGGATTGCGGCGTGTCGAACGATGTCGCACGCTGATGCCGTCGGTGTTCGCAGATTTCGACGTGCTGCTGGCACCCTGCGTGCAAGGCGAGGCGCCGAAGGGGCTGGCTTCGACTGGCGACGGCAGCATGCAGGCGATCTGGACGGCCTTGCACGTGCCAACCATGACGTTGCCGACACACCGCGGTCCGAACAACCTGCCGGTCGGGATACAGCTTGTCGGGCAGCGCTACGACGATGACAGGCTCATGGCTGTGGCGCGCTGGAGCTGGGACGCGATCGGCTCGCCTGATCTGATTGGATGCTCGCCATGAGGCTTTGTCGTTCGTTTTGTCGTTCGATGACGCTTTGTCGTACGCCGCATGCGCGGCTGGCACGGCAGATACGCACGCTCGCGCCGCCTCATGTTTCACGAATCTTGCAGAGACCGAAAGGTCAATACCGCTGCGACGCCTGACATGGAATTCGACAACGCATTCGACGTTCCGCTCACGCCGTCGCAAGCTTGGGCCGTCCTGACGGACATCCGTCGCGTCGCGCCTTGCATGCCCGGCGCGGAACTGACCGAGATCGTCGACACCAGGAACTTCAAGGGCAAGATTGCCGTGCGTCTTGGGCCTGTGGCGCTGGCCTTTGCCGGCAACGTCGAATTCGAGAATCTTGACGAGGCCAAACACAATGCGCGGATCAGAGCGCAGGGCAACGACGCCAAGGGTCGCGGTTCGGCCTATGCCACCGCGACGTTTCGCATCGAACCGGCGGGCGCCGGCTCGCGCGTGCTGATTCACACCGATCTGATGCTGTCCGGAGCGGTTGCGCAATATGGTCGCGGCGTCGGCATGATCCAGGCTACCGCCGCCCAGATCATTGCCCAGTTCGCCAACAATCTGCGGCTGCATTTGGCGCCGCAACCGGCCGCGCAGCCGGCTCCCGCCGCTGTCGCGGAACGGCAAGCACCATCGCCGGTGGCGCCGCCGCCCATCGTGATGGCACCGCCCCTGTCGCCCGCACCGCCCGGCGCGGAGCATCACGCAGACAGCCCTTCGCCGCCAGCAACAGCGCCGTTGCCCCCGGCGGCCAAGCCCATCTCCGGCTTCACCCTTCTCGCCCGCGTCATTTGGCAGGACCTCGTTGGTCTATTCACCGGGCGTAAGCATTAGCTACTATTTCGCGGCGTTGCGCCGGGCCGCATGGAGCGAGTTGACATGTTGCGCAGGACCATCTGGACGATCGCCGCGCTGGCCGTCTTTGCCGGCGCCGTCCGCGCGGCCGGGGTCGCGGACTTCTACAAGGGTCGCAGCCTCTCGATGATCATCGGCTACAGCGTCGGTGGCGGCTACGATGCCTACGCAAGACTGCTCGGCCGCTACATCGGCAAGCACATCGATGGCGCGCCGTCCATCATCCCCCAGCAGATGACGGGGGCGGGCAGCCTGCGTGCGGCCAATTACCTCTACACGGTCGCCGCCAAGGATGGTTCGGTGTTCGGCACGTTCTCGCGCAGCCTCGGAATATCGCCGCTGATCGACAAGGCTGAATTCGACAGCCGGAAATTCACCTGGCTCGGCAGCGTCACCGATGACAATTCGATCTGCGTGAGCTGGAACAGTTCGGCGATCAAGAACTGGAGCGACTTCGTAACCAAGCCGGCGAAATTCGGCGGCGAGGGCGCGGGCTCCGATCCCGACATCTGGACTTTGTTGTACCGCAATGTGTTTGGCGCCAAGGCGCAACTGGTCAGCGGCTATCCCGGCACCAATGATATCGTGCTGGCGATGGAGCGCGGCGAGGTCGACGGCACCTGCGGGATATCCTGGAGCACGATCAAATCGCGCCATCCGGACTGGCTCGCCAAGCACCTCGTCAATCTCATCGTTCAGGCGGCGCTGAAGAAGGAGCCGGAGATTGCCGACATACCGCTGGCGACGGATCTCGCGGGCAACCAGCAGCAGCTCCAGATCATCAAGCTTCTCTTGGTCGCTCAGGCCATGGCACGGCCATTCGCCGCGCCGCCCGGCGTTCCCGAGGACCGCAAGGCGGCGCTGGTCGCAGCATTCGATGCGACGATGCAGGATGTGGACTTCCTCGCCGAAGCAAAGAAACTCGATTTCGATGTGCGGCCGGTATCGGGCTCGAAAATTGACGAATTGCTGGCGGAGGCCTATCGGACGCCGACGGACGTCCTCGAACGGGCGTCCAAGGCAATCTCCAGTCAGTGAGTAAAACGTGAGCCCATTAATCGGCCTGCGGGTGCCGCGCCTCGAGGATCATGCGCTGCTGGCGGGCAGGGCGCGGTTTGTCGACGATATTTCATGCGAAGGCGCGCTTCACGCCGCATTCGTGCGCAGCGCGCAGCCGCACGCCTTGATACGCGGCGTCGACGCCAAAGCTGCGCGCTCGATGCCGGGCGTCGTCGCGGTGCTGACGCTCGACGACCTTGGCCCGGTGCTCAAGCAACGCCGTATGATCCGGACTTCGAACTCCGGCACCAAGCTCGATCAGAGTTGGCTCTTCGCGCTGGCCGACGGCGAAGTGTCGTTCGTCGGCGAGCCGATTGCGATCGTCGTCGCCGACAATCGCTATCTCGCCGAGGATGCTGCGGCTCTGGTCGTTATCGACTACGAGCCGCTGCCGGCGGCGACCGATTGCCGCACTGCGGCGAGCGCGCCACCGGTGCGGCGCGAACTTCGGTCGAACGAAGTCATCGCCTACAAGGTCGGCTACGGCGATACCGAAGCCGCGTTCGCCAAGGCCGTTCATGTCCTGCACGAGGACTTGTGGTTGCATCGCGGCGCCGGCCATTCCATGGAAGGCCGCGGCCTGTTGGCGGAAATCTCGGATCGCGAGACTGTGGTGTGGGCCTCGACCCAGAAGCCGCACGATCTGCGTTACGCCTTCGCCGATTACATCGCACTCGAGGAAAGCCGGCTGCGCGTGGCAACGCCCGACGTCGGCGGCGGATTTGGACCGAAGCTCTGCGTCTATCCCGAGGACGTAGCGGTGGTCGCGGCCGCGACACTGCTGCATCGCTCGATCAAATGGATTGAAGATCGCCGCGAGCATTTCACCAATGCGGCGCAGGAGCGCGATCAGTACTGGGCGCTGGAGATCGCCGCGGAAGCCGACGGACGCATCCGCGGCGTGCGTGGCCGTCTGGTGCATGACATCGGCGCCTATGCGCTTCAGGACGTCAACATTCCCTACAATTCCGCAACCACGCTGACGGGGCCCTATATGGTGCCGGCGCTGGCGATGGACGTCTGCGCAGTTCACACCAACAAGGCGCCGGTGTCCTCGGTGCGCGGCGCCGGCTACCCGCAGGCCGCATTCGCCATGGAGCGAATGATGGACCGCCTCGCCGCCGCATGCCGGCTCGATCGCGCCGAATTGCGTCGCCGCAATCTCATTCCCGCCGAGAAAATGCCCTATCTCAAGCCGCTGAAAACGCGTGCCGGCGAGCAGGCGCAGTACGACAGCGGCGATTATCCGGGCTGCCAGGCGGATATCCTTCGCGCGGCCGGCTGGGAAGACTTTCCACGCCGCCAGGCGCAGGCGCGAGCCTCCGGACGATATATCGGCATCGGCATCGCCCACGGCATCAAAGGCACCGGTCGCGGCCCGTTCGAGTTTGGCGGCGTGCGCGTTTCACCGACCGGGCAGATCACGGTGTCGACCGGCGCTGCGGCGATGGGGCAGGGCGTTGGGACCGCTCTTGCGCAAATCTGTGCGGAGGCCTTCGGCGTTCGGGCGCAGGATGTCACGGTCGTCGCCGGCGACACCGCAGCCGCGCCGCTTGGGCTCGGCGGCTTTGCCAGCCGGCAGACCGTAACGGCCGGTTCGTCGGTACAGATCGCGGCGCGCTCCGTCGCTGCGAAAGCGCGCAAGCTCGCCAGCCACATGCTTGAAGCGGCTGAAGAAGACCTTGAACTCGTCGACGGCGAGGTGCGCGTCGTCGGCGCACCTCAACTTGCGGTCAAGCTCGGCGAATTGGCGCGCGTGCTCAAGGGCGCGCCCGGTTATGCCTTTCCGCCGGGTCTCGATCCCGGCCTTGAAGCGAGCGCGACGTTTCGCGTCGATGCTCTGGCCTATGCCAATGCCTGCCACGTCGTCGAAGTCGAGGTCGACATCGAGACCGGCGGCGTCACGCTGCGGCGCTACATTGCGCTTCAGGACTCCGGTCGCAGAGTCAATCCGCTCATCGTCGAAGGTCAGGTGCACGGCGGCATCGCCCATGGCATCGGCAATGCGGTATTCGAGCGGATGGGCTACGACGCGGCCGGCCAGCCCGTCACCACGACTTTTGCAGATTATCTGCTGCCGACTGCACCCGAGATGCCGCGGTTCGAGACGCTCTACAAGGAGTCGCCATCGCCGAACAATCCGCTCGGCGTCAAAGGCGTGGGAGAGATCGGCGTCATTCCTGCCGCGGCGGCAATCGTTTCGGCGATTGAGGACGCGCTTTCACCTTTCAATGTGCGCATATCGCAGATGCCGGTCGCGCCGCACGAACTGCTTGCGCTGATCGTCAAGGCCGGAGCGGGATAGAGTCCCGGAGAAGATGGAGAGCAAGATGAAACGCGTGAATTTGGCAGCGTCCTTCCTGTTCTGGCTGGCGCTGGCATGCGCTTTGCCGGCCCAGGCGGAGACCTTTCCCACCCGGCCGCTGCACCTGATCATCCCCTATGGTCCCGGCGGAATCGTCGATTTCGCCGGGCGCGTGCTTGCACAGAAAATCGGCGACGCGCTCGGTGCCACGGTCGTGCCGGAGAACAAGCCCGGTGCGGGCGGCATCGTCGGTGTCGACTATGTCGCTCACGCAGCGCCTGACGGCTACAACATGGCGCTGATGGACCCGGCCATCGTCATCAATCCGACGCTGCAAAAATCGATGCCCTACGACATCTTCAAGGATCTGGTGACGCTGTCGATCGTCAGCTCCTCGCCTGAAGTTCTCGTCGTCGCGCCGCAGCTTGGCGTCAAGACCTACGCCGAGCTCGTCTCCTACGGCAAGGCCAATCCGGGCAAGCTCAATTACGCCTCCGCAGGTGTCGGCACCACGCCGCATCTCGCCGCCGAAATGTGGAAAGGACGCACCGGAATTGAGGCCGTACACGTGCCCTACAAGGGAATTGGCGCCTCGTTCACGGACATGATGAGCAACAAGGTGCAACTGTCGTTTTCCAGCATCGCCGGCGCGTTGCCCTTTACCAGCGACGGGCGGATCATTCCATTGGCGACGACCGGCACTGCGCGTTCGCCGGTCTACCCGAATCTGCCGACCGTCGCCGAGGCGGGACTGCCGGGATATAGCGTCGATCTTTGGCTCGGACTTTACGGTACGGCGGGATCGCCGCCGGACGTGCTCGCCAAGGTCAACGAGGCTATCGGCAAGGCGCTCCAGGACAGCGAGCTGAAGGCGTCGTTTGCCAAATTCGGCCTGACGCCTCGCGGCACTAGCCTCGCCGAAGGCGCCGCATTCACCCGGGATGAATACGCCAAATGGAAAAAGGTCATCGAGGACGGACATATTACGCTCGACTGATGCGTTACGCTCGACTGATGCTGAGGTCGGGCGGCGCGGCCCGGCGCCGGGGTTCGCCGTGAGCAGCCCTTGGCCGACCGAGCTGCGCCTGCACAAAGATCGCAGGACTCTGACGGTCGCTTTCGATAGCGGCGATCGTTTCGATCTCCCCGCAGAATATCTGCGCGTGAGAAGCCCGAGCGCCGAGGTCCAGGGGCACTCGCCGAGCGAACGCCGCGTCGTTGGCGGCAAGCGCGATGTGCAGGTTCTGGAGCTGCATCCGGTCGGCAATTACGCCGTGCGTCTGGCATTCGACGACATGCATTCGACGGGCATTTTCAGCTGGGATTACCTTTTCGAGCTGGGTCGCAACCGCGAGCAATATTGGCGGCAATATCTTGATGAGATCGCCGAGAAAGGCCTGTCCCGCGATCCGCCAAGACAGTGAGGATTGCGTCACATTTCGAAGTTTGCGTCACAT
>Ga0335081_10012130_pt1 | contig 13962 bp, 10 predicted proteins | sample Lox_Sample_35_FD_206713 | JGI IMG/M metagenome (GOLD analysis project Ga0335081, IMG submission 206713) | Soil microbial communities from Loxahatchee National Wildlife Refuge, Florida, United States - Lox_Sample_3.5 | ecosystem: Environmental > Terrestrial > Soil > Wetlands | place: USA... | reverse complement strand
GGCAAAATCCCAAGGCCGAAACCGGGGAGTCGGAATTGTGGCGACGGAAGCCGCAGCCCTGAATCCACAAGAGATCGATTTGCGAACCCTGCGTCAGGCAACTTCTCGGATCGTGCGCACGATAGAGACTCCCTGTCCCAGCACTTCCTCTACTGAAACACTGCTCGCGGCGCACGCCGTGAATAAGCTCGATCAGTAGCGTTGCGTGCCAGCTTGACCTCAGGCGACGGGGTTGACTACATTGAGAAGACGGCTCGCGGCAACCTGAGGGCATAGCTCCGAATGAAAAATGCGTCGCGCAAAACGGGCCTTCGGCAGAAGGCTCAACTGATGTCCGCATCTGAAATCGAACGCACACTGGTGCGGCTGGCATACGAGATCGTGGAAAAGAACAGCGGGGTGGAGGCACTTGGACTGGTGGGAATCCGACGCCGCGGGGTTCCGATCGCTGAGCGTCTGGGCAAAATCATTACCCGCATCGAAAATGCAAAAGTGCCTGTGGGAACGCTGGACATTACCTTCTACCGCGACGATCTTTCCACCCTCGGGCCGAAGCCGGTTGTTCAGCAGAGAGAGGTAGGGTTCGAAATCGCCGACAAAAATATTGTGCTGGTAGATGATGTTCTGTTTACTGGGCGCACCACGCGCGCGGCTCTGGACGCATTGTTTGAGCACGGTCGGCCCCAACGGGTACAGCTTTGCGTGTTGATCGATCGCGGTCACCGCGAGATTCCTGTAGAGGCGACGTATGTCGGACGCCACGTGCAGACTACGATGGATGAGGTCATTGAGGTGAAGTTGACCGAGATCGACGAAGCAGAGAAGGTGCTCCTGATGGAGAGGTAACAGTTCGGTGGCTGGATATGAAAAAGACGGTGGCGCGAAGCCACCGTCTTTTCATCTTCTGGCCGACTGCTATGCGATCCGTGTGCACACGGCTTTTGTCTGGGTATAGAGATTGAGGACATCGTGTCCCATCTCGCGTCCCCAGCCGGATTGTTTGTATCCTCCGAACGGCAGGGCCGCGTCGAAGATGTTGTAACAGTTGATCCAGACCGTCCCAGCGCGAAGTTGCTCGGCTATACGATGCGCCTTGCCGATGTCGCGCGTCCAGACGGCAGCGGCTAGACCGTAAGTGCTGTCGTTTGCGCGAGGAACGATTTCTTCCGGATCGGTGAACGGCATTGCCGCGACCACCGGGCCGAAGATCTCTTCCTGCACGACCCTCATGTTTTCCTGCGCATTGACGAGCACGGTGGGCTCCACAAAGTATCCGCGGTCACTGGCCTTGTGTCCACCGACCACGGCTTTTGCGCCTTCGGAGAATCCCGATTCCAGATATCCGCACACGCGATTCAGTTGTTCTTCTGAAACGAGCGGGCCCATTTGCGTGTCGGGATCCAGGCCAGAGCCGACTTTGATTTTCTTGGCGTAATCCGCGACGCCGTCGACGACCTTGTCGTAGATGGATTTCTCGATGTAGAGTCTCGATCCGGCGCAGCAGCACTGGCCGTGGTTGAAGAAGATGGCGCTCGCCGAACCGGCAATTGCCGCGTCCAGATCTGCGTCTTTGAAGACTACGTTCGGGGACTTGCCGCCGAGCTCCAAAGAAACCTTCTTCAGATTGCCTGCCGCGGCATGGACGATTAGCTTTCCAACCTCCGTCGATCCGGTGAATGCGACTTTCTCAACGTCGGGATGTGCGGCAAGCGCGGCGCCGGCCGTCTCGCCGTAACCCGGGACGATGTTGACGACACCCTCCGGGAAGCCAGCTTCGGTAATGAGTTCGCCCAAGCGGAGCGCCGAGAGAGGAGTTTGTTCCGCCGGTTTGAGGACGACCGTGCAACCGGTTGCCAGCGCCGGGCCAAGTTTCCAAGCCGCCATGAGCAGCGGGAAGTTCCAGGGGATGATTTGGCCCACGACTCCCACGGGTTCGCGCAGAGTGTAGGCGAGATATTTTGCGCCGGGTGTATAGGGAACCGAGAGCGGAATCGTGTTGCCTTCGATCTTGGTGGCCCATCCTGCCATGTACCGGAGCAGGTCGACCGCGAGAGGCACGTCGGCTGCCTTTGCAATGGTGAGAGGCTTGCCGTTATCGAGGCTTTCGAGGTATCCGAATTCCTCCGTATGTTGTTCGAGCAGGTCAGCCAACTTCCATATCAGCCGGCCGCGTTCTGACGCGGTCATTCTGCGCCACGGCCCCTGTTCGAACGCCCGGCGCGCGGATTTCACAGCACGATCAATATCTTCGTGATCACCTTCGGCGACTTGCGCCAATACTTCTCCGCTGGCGGGATTGTAAGTTGGAAAAGTCTTGCCGGACGCGGCGTTAACCCATTGTCCGTTGATTAACATCTTGCGTGGTTTGTCGATGAACTCCGCTACTTGTGGATGGATTTGCGGGGAAAGCGCGATGCCCATAGGTCCTCCTTGGTCGACGTGGACTTGTAGAGAGAAAGATGCCGGGCGAATGAAAAAACTCCCGGTATGCTAGTCCCGCGGGAGGGGAAAATCAATCCCGCAAATTACTCACCGTAGGGAACCCAGATGTTTTTGACCTGGGTGGCATGCTCGAGGAACCACCGTCCCTCAGAGATCTTGGAATCGAACCAGTCGATTGCACGGCCTTCATTGGTCCAGACCTGCTTCAGGTTTCCTGCCGACTTTGCTTTCGCCGATGCGCTGGTTGTGTCGTCGCCATAGCACCAGATGGCATCGACATCGTCGTGTTCGGCAAGGGTCGTAAGAAGCTGGGATACATATCCCGTTACGATATTGACAACCCCTCCAGGCAAGTCGCTCGTGTCGAAGAGTTGATATAGGTCGGAGGTTATCAGAGGATACCTTTCGGACGGCACCGCGATCACTGTATTTCCGACGGCCAGCAGTGGCATGACGAGCGAGAGAAATCCCAGCAGGGGAGCCTCCGAAGGACAGATTACACCTACCGTGCCGACGGGCTCGTTCACAGCAATTGCGATGTTGCGGAATGGCGGGTTGTGCACGGCACCATCGAATTTGTCGGCCCAGGCCGCATAAGAAAAAATCCGCTCGATCCCCTGCTCTAATTCGCGAGCAGCTTGTTGCTCGCCGACCGCGGCAGCCAACCGCCGGACAATTTCTTCGCGGCGCTGAGAGAGATTCTCCGCGCAGTAATAGAGCACCTGTGCACGGTTGTGTGCCGTTGTCTTCGCCCATCCTTCTGCCTTGCGTGCCGCTTCAACGGCGTTACGGATGTCTTTGCGATTGCCGAGGGAAACTTCGCCCAGGAGATGACCGTCTGGAGATCGCACTTCCATGCTGTAACCGGAATCGGGACGAGCCTGCTTGCCATCGATATACAGCTTGACCGTCCGATCGATGGATGGAGCGTTAATTTCCGCGTCTTCCTCCGACGGAGAAGGCGTCGCCGAGATCGTGGCGGCGAGTTTTGGCGCGTGTTTGAACCACTTCGGCTCCATGTATTCGAGCAGGCCTTCGCGTCCTCCCTCACGGCCATAACCGCTCTCGCGATATCCGCCGAAACCACAAGCAGCATCAAATAAATTCGTGCAGTTCACCCAGACGACACCTGCCTTGATCTGGGCGGCGACCTGCAGGGCAACATTCAGGTTCTCGCTCCAGACGCATGAAGCCAATCCGTAGACGGTGTTGTTGGCAAGCTCCACAGCTTCTTTTGGCGTGCGGAACGTCATGGTGGCGAGGACAGGACCGAAAATTTCCTGTTGCGCCACAATCGAGGTCGGATGGACGTTGCTCAGGATGGTCGGCGGAAAGTAGAAGCCGCGCGAGGGAAGAACGGTCTGCGGCTGCCAGCAGGTTGCGCCTTCCGCGACTCCTTGCGCTACCATGCGCTGGATCCGCTCCAGTTGAACGCGTGCCACAATGGCTCCGATGTCGATCGCTTTGTCGAGCGGCGGCCCGATACGGAGAGTGCTCATGCGGTCGCGAATCTTCGAGAGCAGAACTTCGGAGATGCTTTCTTGCATCAGAAGACGTGAACCTGCGCAGCACACTTGTCCTTGATTGAACCAGATTCCGTCTACCAATCCCTCAACCGCGCTATCAAGATCAGCATCGTCGAAGATGATGAAGGGAGACTTGCCACCCAATTCGAGGGAGAGACGTTTGTGACCCGCCGCAGTCGCGCCTCGGATTGCGCGTCCGACCTCAGTGGAACCGGTGAACGCGATTTTGTCGATCTCCGGATGTTTGACTAACGCCTCACCCGTTGTTCCGTCGCCAGTCACGATGTTGACGACTCCCGGCGGAAGGCCCGCTTGCTGGCATAGCCCGGCAAACGCCAGAGCGGTCAGGGGAGTGAATTCTGCGGGCTTGAGCACCACGGTATTCCCAGTCGCAAGCGCTGGAGCAATTTTCCATGCCAGCATCAGCAGCGGGAAATTCCACGGAATGATCTGACCGACGACTCCGCACGGTTCGTGTTCGGGGAACTCTTGCTCAAGCAACTGCGCCCAGCCCGCGTGATAGTAGAAGTGACGCGCGACCAGAGGGATGTCTATGTCGCGGCTCTCGCGGATTGGCTTGCCATTGTCCATGGTCTCAAGTACGGCAAGCAGCCGTGAGTGCTTCTGCACTAACCTTGCAAGAGCGTACAGGTAGCGTGCGCGAGCGTGAGGAGTCAGTGCTCGCCATTTCGCGGAAGCAGCACGAGCCCACCGAACGGCAGCGTCGACGTCAGCCGAGCTTCCTTGCGCGACGCTCGCCAACTTTTCTCCCGTAGACGGGTCGTGGGTCTCGAAGTACTCATCGGCAGCAGGCGCCAACCATTCTCCGCCAATGAAGTGCTTGAAGTGCCGGCTGTGACGGTCAAGCCATGCGTGCACTTCTTTCGGATCCTCCGGGGCTGGACCATATTCCATGCTGACGAATTTTTCTGCGATGCTCATCGGATCAACTTGAATTTCCTTCGTCCACAAAGCGATCTAAGCGATCGGATGCCGATATTCCGCCGAGTATCTTCCGGTCGCATGGTGTTCCAATTGACGCTCAATATCGCCCAGCATTCCGCTGGCTCCAAAGCGGAACATTTCTGCACACAGCCAGGAATTCCCCAGTTCTTCTTTCATCGTGGCCAGCCAATCGAGAGATTGTTTCGCGGTGCGGATGCCGCCAGCGGGTTTGAATCCTACTGCCATCCCCGTCTGTTGCGCGTAGTCGCGAATCGCTCGAACCATCACCAGGCTGACGGGAAGTGTGGCGTTGGTTGCTTCTTTTCCTGTTGAGGTCTTAATGAAATCTGCACCCGCCATCATGGCGACCAGGCTGGCACGCGCTACATTTCGCAGAGTTGCTAGATCACCCGTGCCGAGGATCACTTTCATGTGAGCACCGCCGCAGGCCTGCTTAAAAGCCGCGATTTCATCGTACAGGGCCTGCCAGCGTCCGCCGAAGACGTGCGCGCGTGTGATCACGACGTCAATCTCGTGCGCTCCTGCTTCCACGGAGCGCCGTATTTCTGCGACTCGCTCAGTGAGCGGAGATAGTCCTGCGGGGAATCCGGTCGACACGGCCGCGACTCGAACCCCACTGCCTTCCAGCGCGTGGAGGGCCGTTTCCACGAAGGTGTGATACACACAGGCCGCGGCTACTTTGATTCCGAGGTGTTCAATCCCAAGCTTTGTAACGAGATCCTGCCGAATTGGTTGACGAGCCTTGGCGCACAAGCGGCGTACGCGCTCTTCGGTATCGTCCCCGGAGAGCGTGGTCAGGTCTATGCAAGTGACTGCGCGGAGCAGCCAGGCAGCTTGCCATTCTTTTTTCACAGTGCGTCGCGCCACTTGCGATTGCGCACGGCGCTCTACCGCGCTGGTGTTTACGCGAACTTCCCGCACCCAGTGGAGGTCGAGTGGGATCCCGATGTTCGGCAAGAGCGAGCGCCCTTGCAGGGACGCAATAGCCCTGTTACCGTCGGCCATCTCTTGGCGGCTCGGTTCCATGTTTGCCGAATTGAGATGGCTTGGCATCGCGGTCTCTTGCCGAAGCCCGCAAGGTTACCCCGCGAGCATAGAAGCGTGGTTGCAATTGTACGGTACTTGGTGGCCTGGCGCGCGACGGAACCCAAAGCTCGCCAGATTATACCCAGTCGACCAGAAACTTCCTCCGGTTTACAATGGCGCACGATTCCCGGAACATCAGCGATTTTTGCAAAGATGAGGATGTTTCCTCGCGATGGGTAAGACAAAGTTATCTCCCGGTGTGCGGAAGAAACTTGAGCAGGCAGCGGCCAAGGCCATGAGGAATGCGCACGCGCCCTACTCCAAGTTTCGAGTTGGGTCGGCAATTCTACTCACAAACGGCAAGATTTTTTGCGGTTGCAACGTCGAGAACGCCTCCTACGGGATGACGAACTGCGCGGAGCGCACAGCAATTTTCTCTGCCGTGGCAGAACTCGGTCCTAGGATCGAAATTCAGGCAGTCGCCGTGACCAACGACCACGGTGTTGCGTGTTCCCCTTGTGGCGCTTGCCGGCAAGTCATTTATGAGTTCGGGCCCGATGCGACGGTGTTCTTTCAAGGCGCTGAAGGTCCCAAGCAGGCTCACATCACGGAACTTCTGCCGGAAGGATTCCGACTTCAGTGAGCCCGAGCAGATCCATTCCCGCGGCGTTCAGGGCGATCGACATCATCCGCAAGAAAAGAGACGGCCTCGAACTCGCGCGTCAGGAAATCGAATCGCTTGTGAATGCCTATACGGCGGGCGATGTTCCGGACTATCAAGCGTCGGCGTGGCTGATGGCTGTCTTATGGCGCGGTATGACACGCCCTGAGACCGCCGCACTCACAGACGCCATGCTGCGCTCGGGGGAGGTGCTGGATTTATCGTCGCTACGTCCACGAAAAGTCGACAAGCATTCGACCGGCGGCGTAGGGGACAAGACTTCGCTTGTGCTTGCGCCGCTAGTTGCGGCGGCGGGCGTTTCCGTCCCGATGATCAGCGGACGTGGGCTCGGCCATACAGGTGGGACGCTTGACAAGCTTGAGTCGATTCCGGGATTCAATGTAAGTCTCCCAGTGGCGGAGTTCCGGCGCGTGCTGGAAACCTGCGGTTGCGCCATGATCGGACAGACTGCCGAGATCGCCCCGGCGGACCGCAAGCTTTATGCCCTGCGAGATGTAACTGGCACAGTCGAGAGTCCCCATCTAATTTGCGCGTCCATCATGAGCAAAAAGTTGGCGGAGGGGATTGACGCGCTCGTACTCGACGTGAAGACGGGGTCTGGCGCGTTCATGAAAAATGAGAAAGATGCTTCGTTCCTGGCCGAACTCATGGTTGAAACCGGTGAGCGGATGGGGAAGCAGGTCGTCGCGCTTATCACTGATATGGATCAGCCGCTTGGCAATATGATCGGTAACGCGCTAGAAGTGGTCGAGGCAGTGGATGTGCTGCGAGGCGCTGGGCCCGAGGATTTGCGGCAACTTTGTCTGCATCTTGCGGGATGGATGCTTTATTTGGGTGGTGTCTCTAAGACGCTTGCCGAAGGAAACCAGATTAGCGCCCAGCTCATTTCTTCCGGAAAGGCGTTAGAGCGGTTCCGGCAGATGATCGAACTTCAGGAGGGCGACCCGCGAGTAGTCGATGACGTGACACGGCTTCCTCAGGCCAAGAACAACGCGCAGGTACTGAGCCCAAGAGCTGGCTACATCTCCTCAATGCAATGCGAGCAGATTGGTACTGCTTGCGTAATCCTCGGCGGGGGAAGGGCGCGCAAAGAAGATTCCGTAGATCCATCCGTCGGCATTGTTCTTCACAAGAAGGTCGGGGATCGTGTTGAAGCGCAGGAACCGGTGGCAACGATACACTACAATTCCGCCGCGGAAGCCGAACGGGCTCGCAGTTTGATTGCCGAGAGTGTCGTGCTGGCCGACGCTCCGCCCGCCACCAAACGTCCGCTAATCCATCGCGTGATCGGCAAATCTGGAGAGAAAATCTGAATGGGACACCTCAGAGGCATACTCGGGCTGTTAACCATGCTTGCGCTGGCCTATGTTTTCTCCACCAATCGTCGTGCCATTCGAGTGAAGACGGTTGCCTGGGGGCTGGGGTTGCAGATTGCCTTTGCATGGTTCGTTCTGAAATATCCCGCCGGTCAAAGAACATTTCAGGTGGCAAAGGAAGGCGTGACGCGACTGTTGGGGTTCGCGTATGCGGGCTCGCATTTTGTATTCGGCGATCTTGCCAACTCCGGATCTCAATTGGGATATTTTGCTTTTGGCGTATTGCCGACAGTCATCTTCATTGCGGCCTTTTTTGCTGTGCTCTATCACCTTGGCATCATGCAGATCATCATTCGGGTTTTCGCGTGGGTGATGACCCGCCTGATGGGCGCCAGCGGCGCCGAATCGTTGAACGTGGCGGCCAGCATATTCATGGGGCAGACGGAAGCACCGCTGACGATCCGTCCTTTTCTGCCAGACCTTACACGTTCCGAGTTGATGACCGTAATGACCAGCGGCATGGCACACGTGTCTGGTGGGATTATGGCGGCTTACATCGGCTACGGCATCGACGCCGGACACTTGCTCAGCGCCGTCATCATGACAGCTCCGGGAACCCTCGTTATGGCCAAAATGCTGGTGCCGGAGACTGAGGAGGCAAAGACCGCGGGCAAGGTTGTGATAAGCGTCGAGGAGGAAGAGGCGGAGAAGAAAGAGAATCTGATCGGCGCCATCGCACGAGGTACTACCGATGGCTTGCACCTCGCCCTGAATATCGCGGCCATGCTCATTTCGTTTCTGGCACTGATTGCACTGATCGACGGCATCTTCGGCGGCATTCACCATTGGATCGCGTGGTTTCCCGAGAGTCTCGAGAAGGTCCTCGGGATGATCTTTTCGCCGGTCGCTTGGCTCATCGGCGTTCCCAGACAGGATTGTTCCGCGATCGGCTCTTTTCTTGGAACGCGTATGGTCGCGAATGAACTGCTGGCCTACAAGATGCTTGGAGCAGCACAGAAGACGCTCGACCCTCGGTCGTTCACAATTGCGACGTTCGCACTTTGCGGGTTCGCGAATTTAAGTTCTATCGGAATCCAGATCGGTGGCATCGGTGCTCTGGCTCCGAACAAGAGAGGCGAACTGGCCCGCCTCGGGGTGCGTGCCATGCTGGCGGGCACGATGGCCAATCTGATGTCGGCGTCGATCGCGGGCATGCTGCTGTAGAATTCGTCTGCTTCAAATCCCAGCGAGGATCATTCTTGTGAAGAGATGCATTCCGCTCTGTGCAGTCACGGTTGTCGTAGTTCTTCTTGCGAACGCCATCGCACAGGCTCCGCGGCGAGTCATTATTGATACCGATCCTGGCATCGACGATGCCATGGCGATTCTGCTGGCACTGAATTCGCCAGAACTCAAAGTAGAAGCGCTGACTGTTGTTCCGGGCAATGTTGAAGCATGGCAGGGGCTCGAGAATGCACTCAAAATTGTTTCATTGGCGGGCCGCTGCGATTTGCCGGTTGCCGGTGGGGCGCAGCATCCGCTGAATCAGAAGCTGATCACAGCTCAGTTCTGGCATGGTAAGAATGGCTTGGCTGGCGCGGAGTTGCCAGCTTCGAGGTGTAAAGCCGATCCGCGTTTTGGCCCCGATCTCATTGTTGACCTCGTCCACAAGTATCCCCACGAAATCACACTGATTCCGGTTGGGCCGCTCACCAACATCGCGCTCGCGGTCTCGAAAGATCCATCGATCGTTCCGCTCGTAAAAGACGTCGTGATCATGGGCGGATCGATTTCGGGCGGGAACGTAAACGGCGCAGCCGAAGCCAACATCTATGGCGATCCCGAGGCCGCCGCCATCGTTTTCAATGCGGGATGGATGGTGACAATGATCGGTTCGGACGTGGGTGAGCGCACGCTGATGACGCGCAAACCCATGAACGAATTGCAGACGGCGCACGGTCCGGAGAGCGACTTCATTTACAAGTTGGCTGATTTCTATGTAACGCGGTCCGAGAACAGCGGTTATTCCGGCGCCGCCATGTACGACCCGCTCGCGGTGGCCACTGTGATTGATCCAACGCTAGTGACGCTCAAAGACATGCACGTAGACGTGGAAACGAAGGGCGAGTTCACGCGTGGTGAAACGGTTGCGAACCGGATGGGATCGAACGAGAACAACGTGCTGCATGGAGATCACTACGAGATCGAAGGCGTCGTCGAGTTGAAGCCAAACTCAAGAGTGTGCTTGGCGTCAGACGCGGACAGATTTCTAAAGTTGTTTGTCAGCCGAATCAAAGGCAAATAGAAAGCCTGAACTCCGAGCGGTCAACTGCGTGCGACTAACAGAATCGACAGGATGTAGAAGACGAACATCAGTCCAAGATAGACTCGCGCCCGCGAATCGGAACCCGCAAACTCTCTCCAGACCAACAATCCCCAAACAGCGGCCACCATGGGAGCGGATTGACCAATTGCATAGGACATTGCAAAAGTCGTTTTTTGTCCGGCAACCAGATTGAAAACTGTTCCCAAACCCCAGATGCAGCCGCCGAACAACCCGAGTAGGTGACCCGATGATGGGGCAGTAAAGAATCCCCGAAAGCTGACCGGTTCACCAACCAGAGGTTTCTTCATAAAATAAATGTTCCAAACAAAGCAAGATAGCAGGGCGCCCAAAGTCAGAAAGGTTGCCGCGCTGTAGGGACTAAGCGGTTGGGAGTTGGCGGACTTATTGTGCATCATGAAGTAAGCCGTGACAGGGTTCCACAAGCCCATCAGAACACCTGAAACCACGCACACAACGATGCTTTTCCGCGATGCCCCTTGTGCGACCCGCGCGAGACTGCCATACGCCTTACCGTCGAGAACGACGGCGACGACGGCACAGACCACTCCTGCCATTAGAAGAACTAGGTTTCCTTTGGGCTGAAGAATGTAGTTCAGCACAACGCCGACAACCAAGGCGATTCCAATCGAGACGGGAAACGCAACCGCAAGGCCGGCCATATCAATCGCCGCAACCAGAAGAAGATTTGCCAGATTGAAAATCGCGCCGCCTATCAGCGTTGACACAATGTTCCGGCCATCCGCGGACTGCACATTATTGAGGAAACTCGAAGAATCGTGCCCGGTGCTTCCCATCGTGAGGGCGAGTATCAAGGAAATCAAAAAAATGCCGATAGCATAGTCCCAGTAAAAAAGTTCAAACCGATAATTCTTGACGCCCTTGTAGGTGTTGGCCCATGACCCCCAGCAGACGGCGCTTGTAATCATCATCAAAAGGGCGATGGTCAGGTTTGGTGGCGTGAACATGCGATCTCCTCTGGAAAACGTGTAACTCTACACTTCTTCGGAGAGAGCCTCAAGTGCGTTCGAATGCGGCGAGCGTTGACACGCTCACCTTGCGCTGCATAGACTCGGCCTTCTTCCTGTTCCGGAGAGACAATACGACCATGGCAAAGCGGCCACGCATCGCAGTAGTAGGTAGTGCCAACATCGATCTGACAACTTTTGCGCAGCGGTTTCCCAAACCGGGGGAAACCATCTTCGGTGACAAGTTCGATCTTGGATTTGGTGGCAAGGGGGCCAACCAGGCCGTAGCGGCCCGCCTATGCGGGGCTGAAGTATTCATGGTGGCCAGGGTCGGCAGCGATTTGTTTGGTCCGGCGACGATCGACAATTTTCGCAAGCAGGGAATCGATCCGACTCACGTCAGGCAGGTGCAGGGATTGTCGAGCGGCGTGGCCCCCATCTTTGTTGAGCCCAACGGGCAGAATCGGATTCTTGTGGTGAAGGGCGCAAACGACGCGGTCAAGCCGGCAGATGTTGATGCGGCTGCCGATGTTCTGAAGTCCGCCGACTGCATTGTGCTGCAATTCGAGATTCCAGTTGAAACCGTGTACTACACGGTTGCCTTTGCCCGGAAACATGCAATTCGCTGCATCTTGAACCCAGCTCCGGCGCAAGCGGTGGACATCGCGGCACTAAGGGACCTCGATTACTTTGTTCCCAACGAGAGCGAGGCCGAGACGATTACCGGAGTGCCGGTGAAGACGGTTGAGGATGCGAAGACTTGCGCCGCGAAACTGGTGCAGGGTGGGATCCGCCGGGTGATCATCACCTTGGGAGCCAAAGGATCTCTGCTGGCCACGAGAGATGAAGCCGTCCACGTCGCACCATTTCAGGTGGAGAGCGTGGATAGCACCGGTGCGGGAGACGCTTTCATCGGGAGTTTCGCTGTTTTTCTGGGTGAGGGAGCTCCCGAAAAAGAGGCTCTCCACCGCGCGAACCTCTACGCCGCTTTGTCGACCACAGGCGTGGGAACGCAGAAATCGTTTTACGAGCGGGCCCGCTTTGACGGCGAATGGGCGAAGCGTGGCTGATGTTCTTGATGTGTGCAGTGCCCGAGTTCACAGTTTCGTTCATGCAGCATTCACAATAGGAACGGTCATTCAAATGCGCCTGTGCAAAACTTGTTCGATTGATCGTCTCGCTGGCAAAAATTCTTGACTTACCCTTAAGGGGCAATTTATAAGCAGCAAGCTGCGGTCCGCGTAGACCTCCCGACTTCACCCTGGAAGGGGCGGTCTTTTTCTTTTGGGGGCTGACCGCTGAAAGGCAAATCGCAAATGTCGAGTTCGAAGACCGTCTTCGCTGTGGTGTGTTTTGCACTTGTGATGACCTGTGCCTCGTTGGTGCAAGGCCAGGCCAGTGGGAGTTTTTCCGGCACGATCTCCGATAAAGCGGGCGCCGTGATCTCAGCTGCGACCGTGAGGGTCATTTCCCAAGGCACAGCATTTACGCGCGAAGTGAAAACAGACGACACGGGTCATTTCAACGTACCGCTACTCCCTGCGGCGTTTTACACAATCCACGTTGAAGCAGCGGGCTTCGGTGCGGTGGAACAAAAGGATATACGCCTGCAGGTCGACGAACAACGAGAGCTGAACTTTACGCTAGCCCCTGCCTCCGTGAACACGGCTGTAGAAGTGAGCGCGACGGAAGTTGCGATTGAGACCACAAGTCCCACGGTGGGGCAGGTGATCACATCTGAGGAAGTGGCCGAACTCCCTTTAAACGGGCGAAACTTCGTACAGCTGGCAACATTGACACCGGGCACCACTCAGTCGACGAACCCCGTGAGTTTCTTTACGAGCGCCGCCAGCAGCGAAGCTGCGACGCGCGGGGCGTTTTCGCTCTCGGTGGGCGGGTCGCGTGAACAGGAAACTGACTGGCTGCTCGACGGCAACGATAACAATCAGTTGGACGAAGGCGGAATTGGAATTTTCTCGTCCATTGACGATATTCAGGAATTCAAAGTTCTGGAATACACCTATTCCGCGGAATACGGAGAGCGAGCCGGTCCCACAGTGTTGGTGACCACTAAATCCGGAACTAACCAGTTTCATGGCTCGCTGTTCGAATTCTTCCGCAACACTAAACTCGATGCCAAAGTCTACGATTTTGGCAACCCGTCTCCGAAACAACAATTCAATTTGAATCAATTTGGAGGATCGTTCGGTGGTCCGATCAAGAAGGATAAGACCTTCTTCTTTGTGGATTACCAGGCGAAGATGCAGCGTCGAGGAATCCCATTCAGTGGATTTGTTCCGACCACAGGAATGACGACTCCCGACGGCAACGGAAACTACGATTTCAGCGGTTCGGCCAGCGCTCTAAACGGGAAGACACTAAATAATCCGTTTTCGGGCAGCCCATTTCAATGTGTGCCGGGAACTTCGACACCGGAACCCGTTGACGCTTCGAATGGAAGCCAGCTTTCGGGCGAGGCGTGCTACACAATTCCTGCAGCGCTGGTCAATCCAGTTGGTGCACAGGTAATCCAGCTTTATCCGACTCCCAATGCGAGTGGAGCAGGGTTCAACTATGTTAATTCGCCGGTAAGGAGACTGAACGAAGCGAACTTCGATGTCCGGCTCGATCACAACTTCTCCAGCAAAGACTCTGCTTTCGGACGCTTCAGCTACGACCAGGCAACTAACTT